>OCLE01000006.1_pt1 | contig 311468 bp, 282 predicted proteins | sample 1502841 | NCBI WGS metagenome assembly OCLE01 (sample SAMN00990124, study PRJEB22392) | human gut metagenome
TGGAACAAAGAAGGACAAAAAAGCAAGGGAATCTACATAGCAGAAACATTTCAAAGATATAGAGAAGAAACCTTAAAAAACATAATATCCGACCAAGGAATAGAAGAAAGATTAAATAGATCGATTCAAGCCGAAGGAGCATTTTCCAAAATAAAGTCAGGCTTAAACTATAACAGATTCCACCACAGAGGAAAAGAAAACATAATAAGTGAAATATGTCTATTATCAATAGCACTAAACTTAAATAAACTGGCATCAAAAATAGAAAATAAGAATTTAGAAATCATAAAATACAAAGCTGCTTGAGAAAAAATTTTCAAAAGTATAGCTTTATTAAGTGCACTCATTTTTAAGAGAAACAAGAAAAATTTATCTAGAAAATATTTTAAAAGCAAAAAACACAATGGCTAAACTTAAATACTTGATAAAAAATGATGTTGCAGAGTAGAATCATCTATTCTGCAACATCACCTTTTTTATTATACTGGCTATCTTTTTATTAATTCTCATCCAGCCATTTTCAAACGTAGTGGCTAATTACATTTACTATGAGAGAATAAAAGAAATATATTATAACTTCTTTCAAGCTTATTACATCATTTAGTTTTAAGGACTTGAGATAACTTCACTAATATATTCCCAACTATATTTATAAGGGACTTTTGCAACAGCCCCTTATGTTTTTATATTTCATTTTATTTTACTAAGTAACAATTAAAATGAAAACCCGTTATATAAAAAGTTTTTTATTTGGATTTTTGGTTGTTTTATGTCTTCTGTATCCATTGATATCACTGGGCTATATAGGCTCTAAAAGCTATTAATAATATATAAAAAATAAATTTGGAATTTTATTTCACACAAGATACTTATGCCATCATACTAATATTATCTCTACAAACATCACTCTATGTAATAAAATTTGTATTACATAGAATAAAGGAGTATACACATGTCTACAATTAGTTTGAGAGTTCCAGAGAACGAACTAAATATTTTTAAAGCCTAAGCAAGGCTTAATAATAAAAGTCTATCTGAAATAATTAGAACTACAATGCTTGAACATATCGAAAATGAATATGATCTTAAAGTTTTTGAAGAGTATGAAGTAGAAAAAGCAAAAGGAACATTAAAAACAAGACCGATTAATGAACTTTGGGAAGATTTAGGAATATGATATACCGGATAATTACAACAGATAAATTTGATAAAGCTTTTAGAAAGCTAGACAAATAAACCAAAAAAATAATTAAAGTTTGAATTGAAAAAAATTTTGTGAATTGTGAAAATCCTCGTATTCATGGAAAAGGACTTACGGCAAAAAGAAGTGGTCAATGGATAGTAGAAGGATTAATAATGAATATAAATTTATATATAGAATTGAAAATAATAACATAGATATTATAAGTTGCAAAGGGACACTATAAGAGTTAAAAAATAATTATATCATATAATTTAATTTATTATAAGATTAGTAAATTAAATCTAAATAAGTTACAATAATAATTGTTATCGATAACAATTATTATTGTAACTTATTTATTCTTAAAATAGAATATTTGTAATTGGGTAATAAGGAGGTAAATATATGAAAAAATCAATTATAATTTTATCAATGGTAGCTTTATTTAGTATTAGTCAAAATAAAGTATTTGCAGAAACAGAAAATACATGTAATAATAATCAAAATTTATATGAAGTAATATATGATGAATTGGAAAACAAACCTATTTTAGAAAAAGAAGTTGTTTTCCAATCTAAAAATAAAGATTCCATAAATTCATTATATAGTGCGAGTAATATAATGAATACTTATGAAGCAACGGAATTAAGAAGTGCTTCATATGATTATGATTTAAATAATTACTTTAATTCAGTTGAATGGATTAATAGAGATGGAGTATAGTCATTATCTATGGATCCAAAAAATAATGTTAGAATGTCTTCTCCAAATTTATATACGGCTAGAATGGCGTGGTATACTATATCAAGAAACTTTAGTAATGATTGGAGATGGGATAATACTGATTCAATGAAAAGACAGTTTGATTGTCATGTTGCTTTAGCAAAATATAAGTCTAGATGGAATATAGAACCGAGCAAAAAATACACTAATCCATTTACTTGTAACTAAAAATTAAAGAAGAAGGAAAAAAATGAGTAATCTATATGCCATGTGTTTTTTATATCTATTTATAATAATAACTTATTTTAATATACTTGATTTAAAGGATGTAAAGACAAGATATAATTTACATAAATCTATTATTATTAATACTTTAAATCTTATTTTAATAGCTATGTATTATATATCTAAAGAATTAAGAATAGATCCAGATATAATTTGGGGCTTAAATGTTATGACCTATGTAAGTATATTAATAAACTTAAGTATATTTATTTATATAAGGATAAAATCTAAATAAGGGGCTGTTGCAAAATAGTTCCAAATAAAAAACCGGCTTACTCTTATGAGTTTGCCGGTTTTTTGATATAATTAACGTATGACTAATACATATAATTATCATAATAAGCTTACATTAAATCGTTCATTATTACAAGTTAAAATGAACTTTAATACAGAAATAAGTTTTGTAGATGATGGTAAAATTGGCTTAGTACAAAATTTAGTTGAAAGGATGAATTTAAAAAGTTTAGTCAAAATGTACTCGAATGTAGGAAGAAAGCCAGTAGTTAACCCAATTACAATGCTACAAATATTAATATTTTGTTACAGTGAAGGAATATATTCATCTAGAGCTATAGAAAAATCATGCAAGTATGATTTAAGATTAAAATATTTACTAGAAGAAGATAGTCCTCCAGACCATTCAACAATTAGTAGATACAGAAAAAAGCTTGAACCGTTAATAAAAGACATCTTTTCTAAAAATATTAATGTATTAATTGAAGATGAACACATTGATTTATCAAGTATATACATAGATGGAACTAAAGTTGAAGCTTACGCAAACAAATACACATTTGTATGGAAAAAAGCAGTACTTAAAAATCAAGAAAAATTAAGAATTAAAATCATAAAAGAATTAGGACTATTAGATAGTTTAGACATAATAGAAGTAAAAAAACACCTTTTATTGATATTTAATGAATTAATTAAAAAAGCAAAAAATATAGATTTTGTGCATGGCAAAGGAAAAAGAAAAACACATATACAAAGAGACTATGAACTATATCAGTCATGGTTAGAAAGACTAAAATCATATGAAAAACACTTAGAAATTATGGGAGAAAGAAACTCATACTCTAAAACAGACCATGATGCAACATTTATGAGAATGAAAGAAGATCACATGAAAAATGGTCAACTAAAACCAGCCTATAATATCCAATTTGCAAGTAGTGGTCAATTTATTATTGGGGCATATGGTTCACACTATCCTAGCGATATGAATACATTACCTTTATTTTTAGATGAATTATATCCAAGATACGATAAACATTTAAAAAGAATAGTTTGTGATTCAGGATATGAAAGTATTGAAAACTACACCTATCTAGAGAATAAAAAATTAGAATCATACATCAAGCCATCAAATTATGAGATAAGCAAAAAAAGAACCTACAAAACAGACATTAGCAAAAGAGAGAACATGATTTATGATAAAGAAGGTGACTTTTATATATGTGCAAATGGAAAAAAAATTAACAAGACAAAAAGATTACATTAAAACTAGGAAAAGTGGATTTAAGGAAAGCATAAAAATCTACAAATGTTTCGAATGCGATAAATGCATATATCAAAAATCATGCAACAAATATTCAAAATCGGATAATCCACAAACAAAAAGCCTAAGATTTAATGCCAAGTTTATTAAATACAGAGAACAATCATATGCAAATATTACAAGTGCTGAAGGAATTGATGAAAGGTTAAATAGGTCAATTCAAGCAGAAGGAATGTTTTCAAAACTAAAAGAAGGATTAAACTACAATAGGTTTAGACATCGAGGTTTAAGAGCAGTAATCTGTGATATACATTTAATTGCAATGGGAATGAATTTAAATCAATTACATAGAAAACTACTAAAAAATCAAACCGAGGTAATCAAGTACAGAAAAGCAGTTTGAAGAAAAAAGGAAAAAATACCTAAGGTGTTTTTTGTGTACTCATTTTTAGCTGAAATTACTGTTCTAAAAAATTTCAAAAGAAAAAACTATAAACTTAAAGGCAGTTAGCAACGGGAAAATCAAAAAAGGTAGTGTCACAGAATGATTTTTGATCATTCTGCAACACTACCTTTAATATGTATGTTGCCCTTTATAACTTCATCGCCAAGCTTATCTTTATAGCAGCATCCACCTCTTGCATAACTTCCTTGTCGAATTTACCAATTTTCTCTCTCAACCTTTTTTTGTCGATGGTCCTTAGCTGTTCCAAAAGTATTACGGAATTTTTGGGAAGCGGAACATCTTTTGCTTTTACATTTACATGCGTAGGTAACTTCGCCTTATTTAATTGAGATGTAATTGCTGCAACAATAGTCGTTGGCGAATATTTATTTCCAATATCATTCTGGACAACTACCACAGGTCTTACTCCTCCCTGTTCAGACCCAATAACAGGTGACAGGTCGGCATAAAATATATCCCCTCTTTTTATCATCATAGTTTTCACCTTTTACGGTTGAAGAGAAAGATTAATTATAAGCCTCTACATCATTTTAACACAAATTTTGTAATATCCATATAATATAAAATATTTTTGTCCAATAAATGTATTATTAATTTTACTTAACATACATTGGTATTATAATATTTATTGCTATAATTACAAAAAGAGGAATCGTATATTTTCTGCTTTCCTTTAAATTATCTTTTGTTCCGCCTGGTAGATAGTGAACAATCGCCGGAGCACAAATCACTACAAACCAAAGAATTTGCACATAAATTGGTCCTCTAAATCTATGAAAAAAATCTGCCACTCCAGTGATTGCACAATATGTATAAAAGAGATCTAGGGCAAATAAAATTATAAAAAGTATCTTTCTATTTTTAAACATAATAACTCCTTAAAAAATATAGCCCAAGAAAAACCTCAGGCTATTGATCTACATTGCCATTCTAACTGCAGCAATAGTAAATAAACTTAAAACAGCTATATAAACTCCCATAGCTATTTTGTATCCCTTGGTCCAATTGTCTTTTTCTTTTTTTATCCAAATAAAATTTAAAATAAGAGCAAATAAACCAGGCAAGGCTACAATTATTGGACTTTTATGACTTTTGACTAAATCAGACATTGTGATTAAGACAAAAATATTTAGTACTTCCCAAAAGGCTCTAACATTAGCTGGATAAGGTTGCATATAAAATCACCTTTAATAACTATCAACGTCTACAACATTATACAGCTCAATATATCTTTCTGCTCTATGATTATATCTGCAATACCCTTTATAATAAAATTTTAATCCATGTCTTTTTAAATAAGCTTCATTTTCATTCTGTTTCAAATCTATATAATATCCAACCCCTTCAGTTACACCTTTTAAAACTTCTCCAATTGGTATTCCAACATATGCAACTATAGCTGCAGCAATATTTGCTGCCGTAACAGCTTTTCCAACAAAATCTAGCATTTGATAATAAGTTATTCTGCTAGGGGCTCTATAATAAGATCCATTAGGATCGCAATCTAAAGAACTAAATGTTTTTGTGTAAAGTCCAAATCCATTAGAGTCTTCTTTATATTCATTTTCTAACTCAAAAACCTTATTAGCAAAAGAAGAATATAATTGTCCTGAAATTTTATCAAATCTAAATTCACCTATGATATTTCCTTCTTCACTTTTTACATAAACGTTTCTGTAATCATCAGATTCATCAACTTCTATATATTTTTTTACTCCGTCCTCTACAACTTCTAACGTATTACTATTTTTTAATTCAATAGAAAGTTCTTCATTTTCACTTCTTGCAAAAATACTCATTGGAAAACTAATAATCAACATTCCAATTATAAGTAACAAACTTATAGCTTTCTTAAATTTTTTCATATAAATTCCTCCTCACATTTTAGATAACGTTATCTTTATTTCATAATACTACTTGATAATAAAAAAATCAAATTTATTTTTATTCTTTAATTAACTTGAAAACATTATCTAAATTGTCTATTAAGTCCCTTGCTCTTAAACTTGTTTTTGAATTTTTATTTGCATAAATATCTCCTGAAAGTCCATGAATATAAACTCCAAGTTTTGACGCATCAAATAAATTATAATTTTTCATAAAAGCAGAAATTATCCCTGTCAACACATCTCCTGATCCTGCTGTCGCCATGCCAGAGTTTCCCGTCTTATTTATATAAATTTCTTTGCCATTTGTCACAACTGTGTTGTGCCCCTTTAAGACTAAAATAACTTTATATTTTTTTGCAAATTCAACTGCAACTTTTTCTCTATTATTTTTTATCTCTTCTAAAGGTAGCCCTGTGAGCCTTCTAAATTCTCCTTCGTGTGGGGTTAAAATTGTTGTAAAATCTTTTCTTTTTCTCAATAATTCTAAATTTTTTGACAAAAGATTTAATCCATCTGCATCTATTAAAAGGTCTTTTTCTGTTTTTATTATTTTATAAAAAATAGACTTTGCATAATCTCCAAGACCCATGCCCGGTCCCATAGCTATTACATCAATTCCTTCTAAAAATTTCTCCATGCCATCTAAATCGTCAAAACTTTTGACTATGGGTTCAATAAATTTTATAGACATTATGTCAAATATTTCTTTTGGCACAATATTATACACAAGTCCTGCACCTGATTTTAACGATGCATTTGAGGAAAGATAACTTGACCCAGTCATTCCAATTGAACCACCAACTATGGCAACTTTTCCAAAGTCGCCCTTGTGTGTATCTTCATCTCTATTTTTCCAGATTGATTTTATTTCTTCATCCAAAATAATTTTCCCTATTTTTTCTTCTTTCGTAAAATTTTCTTCAATTAATTTTGCCACTGCCACTGCATAATTTCTCTCGTGACTAATTGAGATTTCAAATTTATTATCAAAAACTTCTACATGAGGAACATCTTCTATGTATTTTATTCTTATGTCATGAAAAGAAATTTGTCCAAGCCCTGTTGTCATTGCTTTCGCAACTGCTTCCTTTGCCGCAAACATACCTGCTGCTCTTTCATAAGGATGTTTCTTTTTTTGTATTCTTTTTATTTCATCTTCATTAAAAACTTTTTCTATAAAATTTTCGTGTTCATTCATTATTTTTTTTATTCTATTTACATCTACTATGTCTATGCCAATCAATGTATCACCTCATTTGACAAATTTTTTATTTTCGATTATTATATCATAAACAGTAGAATATTTGATGTTGAAGATATACAGTAAGCGAAAGCTGAATTACAATATCGGAATCTTTTTAATTTTGAGGCCTTGGCGAAGAAAGGTGGTACCACGAATGCGTCCTTTCATCGTGAGGTTCTTTTTATTTTTTTTGGAGGAATTTATGGAAAATGTATTTGATATTTTAAACGAAAGAGGCTATCTAGACCAGTGTACTTATGAAGATGAACTAAAAGAAATGTTAGGAAAAGAACCTGTAACTTTTTATGTTGGTTTTGATGCTACTGCTGACTCCCTAACTCTTGGTCACTTTATTCAAATTAGAGTAATGCAACATATGCAAAATGCAGGTCATATTCCAATAGCTTTACTAGGTGGTGGAACGACAACTATTGGTGACCCATCAGGCAAGAGCGACATGAGAACTCTTATGGATAGAGATACAATTAATTACAATGCAACTAGATTTAAAGAACAAATTTCAAACTTCTTAGATTTTTCAGAAGGCAAAGGCTATATTGAAAATAACGCTGATTGGTTAATGAAATTAAATTTCTTAGAATTTGTAAGAGAAATAGGTGTACACTTCTCTGTAAATAGAATGCTACAATTTGATTGCTACAAAAATAGAATGGAACAAGGTTTAACTTTCTTTGAATTCTCTTATATGCTAATGCAATCCTATGACTTTTTATATTTATACAGAAAGCATCATTGCAAATTAGAAGTCGGTGGCTCAGACCAATGGTCAAACATCTTAGGTGGCTATGAACTTGTAAGAAAATTAGAAAACGACAAGGTTTATGCCATGACTTTTAAACTTCTTACAACTGCGTCTGGCATTAAAATGGGTAAAACTATGGCTGGAGCAATTTGGCTTGACCCAGAAAAAACTACTCCATATGAAATGTTCCAATATCTTAGAAATTGCGATGACCGCGATGTAATTAAATTTATGAAACTTTTAACAATGCTTCCTCTTGATAAAATTGCTGAATATGAAAAATTAGAAGGAGCAGAACTCAATAAAGCAAAAGAAGTTCTAGCATACGAAGTTGTAAAGGATATACATGGAGAAGAATCTGCAAAATCTGCACTTTATGCATCTCGTTCTCTATTTGGTGGCGACAAAAATTCCGAAGATATTCCTTCAACAGAAATGTCATCTGACAAATTCAATGCACCTGTTGGAATTTTAAATTTAATGTCAGAACTTGGCCTTATAAAGACAAACTCTGAAGGAAGAAGACTTATAAATCAAGGTGGAGTAAGTATTGATGACAAAAAAATAAATGACCCTAAGCTTGAACTTACAAAAGATGATTTTAAAGATGGCGAAATTATTATAAGAAAAGGAAAAAAAGTTTATCACAAAGTTATTTTAAAGTGAGGTTAATATGAATTTAGAACCAAAAAAAGTTTTTGATTTTTTTGAAAAATTATCACAAATCCCAAGAGAATCTGGAAATGAAAGAGAAGTTTCCGATTTCCTAAAAAAATATGGAGAAGAAAAAGGTTATAAGGTAGTTCAAGACGAAAACTTAAATATAATTATGGAAGTGCCTGCTACTAGGGGTTTTGAAGATAAAGAAAAAGTGATTTTACAAGGTCACATGGATATGGTATGTGAAAAGGGAAAAGATTCAAAACACAATTTTTTGACTGACCCAATTGAACTTATCGTAGATGGCGATAATCTACACGCAAATGAAACAACTCTTGGTGCTGATGATGGAATTGGTGTTGCTATGGCAATGGCTCTTTGTGAAGAAGAACATGGCCCATTAAAAATTCTTGTAACTGTTTCAGAAGAAACTGATATGCATGGTGCAAAAAATCTTGATAAAAAATACTTAGATGGAAAATATTTAATTAATATTGATTCTGAAGAAGAAGGTGTTTTAACAGTTTCATCTGCCGGTGGAAAATTACTTCACTCAAAATTAAAAATTGATAGAGAAGACTACTCTGGCAATGCTTTTGCACTTAACCTTCATGGATTTTTGGGCGGTCACTCTGGAATGGAAATTGCTAACAACAAGGGCAATATGATAAAAGTAATTGCAGAAATTATAAATAAAATTCCTTCTGCCAAACTAATCGAATTAGATTGTGGTACAAAACAAAATGCCATACCTAGGGAAGGAAAAGTTTCCCTTGTCTGCGAAGAAAAAGAATTAAATGATGCAATCTCATTTGTAAAAGATAAATTCAAGGGGGTCGAAGGCGAATTAATTATTGAATGCGAAAAAATTTCTCATACAGGAAAAGTTTTGACAGCAAAAGATACAAAAAAACTTGCAAAATACTTACTTGAACTTCCAACTGGTCCCCACACTTTTATAGATGAATCTAAAAAAGTACTTGAATCTTCATCAAATCTTGCAATAGTAAAGTTAATTGAAGACACAATAGAAGTTTTTGTTTCGCTAAGATTTGCAAGCTCTTCGCTTTCTGAAGATTTTGGAAATATTTATATGGATATTGTAAAAAATTATGGTGCAGAAGCTGAATTTGAAAATCCATACCCAGAATGGGAATACAAAAAAGAATCTCAGTTTAGAGAAATTGTAAAGAATATTTACAGAGAAATGAACGGAAGAAAGATGGAAGAAGAATTTACTCATGGAGGACTTGAATGTGGTGTATTCTTCACAAAAAATAGGGACTTAGATATAATTTCCATTGGCCCAGACATCAGTGGAGCCCACTCACAAAAAGAAACTCTTTCAATTTCTTCAACCAAAAGAGTTTATGAACACTTAAAAAAAGTTCTTAAAAGCATTTAATATAAAAAATTAAGGAAGGTCTAGCCATGAAGATATAGCCTTCCTTTTTACATACAAAAATTTAAAAATCTCTTTTTTATTACAGGTGTTTTTTATTTTCATGCCTACCTTTGTCATAAGTCTAAAAACCTAATCGGGTTTCAATATGTAATATTAATTCTTTATAAATCGAATAGTTTTATTTTTAATATTATTTACAAATTTTTTATTGCAATAACTTCATTTTCATTTAAAATCAATTGATCTGTCAAAGCTTCAACAATTAATAAACCTCTGCCATTACAACTTTTTTCTGTACAATTGTATAAAGATGTGTCAAAGTCCACACCACGTCCCTCATCTTTTACAATTATCTTTAAAGAATCATCATCTAAAATAAGTTTTAGACAAACTTTTTTATTTAAATCCTCTTCATTGCCATGCATTGCTCCATTTATTACAAGTTCATTTAATATAACCTTTATATCAAAAAGCTTCTCTTCGTCTTTTATAAATGAATCTAAATCCATTATTGCAGAATCTAAAAAACTTTTTATTAAAGACAAATCACTGTTGACAGAACCTTTGAATTTATATAAAGTATTCATACTTCTCACTCCATCCATTTAAACATTACCCAAATTATTTACAGTTTAAACTCTTAAGATTTTGTACTATCAATAAATTATTTTAAAATACTACTGTATTATATTTATCAATTTGTTATAATAAAAGTATACTTGTAATGGCAAGTAATTTTAATAGGAGGAAGATTAAAATGAAAAAATATGAATGTACACTTTGCGGATATATTTATGATCCTGAAGTAGGCGATGAAGACAACGGTGTTAAAGCAGGTACTGCATTTGAAAACTTACCAGAAGATTGGACTTGCCCACTTTGCGGAGCTGAAAAATCTGACTTTGAAGTAGCCGAATAATTTTATTATAAAGAAGGTAAAAACCTTCTTTTTTTACATAAAAGGCCACTAGAATTAAATCTAGTAGCCTTTTATTTTTAATTAATTTCAAGATAATCAATTAGCGCCTTTGTAGTTTTAATTAAATCATCTAAGACAATATATTCTTCTTTTGTATGAACTTTCTCCATTCCAACTCCAATAATTAAAGAGTTAAAACCCTCTTCTGCAAAAAAGTTGGCATCAGATCCTCCGCCTATTACTACTTCTTTTGCATCTACTCCCACATTTTTATAAGATTTTAAAATATCTTTAGAAAAATCCATATCAGTAGGTCTAAGTGCTGGATAGTCAAGGGACTTTTCAAATTCATAGTCTTCTGCAAATTCTCTTACTATTTTTTCATATTCTTCTAATATTTCAAGAACATGTTTCTCATCATGTCCTCTGATTTCACCAGAAAATTCTACGCAATCTGGCACAACATTTTTAGGGAAATTTGAGTTTATTTTTGAAATATTTGAAGTAGTATACTCATCTATTCTAAGAGTTTTAAATTTTGCTATTGCCTTTGCTGCAAGTACAATGGCATTTATTCCCCTCTCTGGTTCAATTCCTGCGTGTGCAGATCTTCCCTTTATTTTAAATTTAAAAGAATAAGATGTTGGTGCTTTGTAGGCAACTTTGTCACAAGAGCCTGCGTTATCTACAACTATCATATTTTTTGCAGGCTTCATATTTTTATAAACTTTATTCCAATTAATATTTCTAGCTCCAAGCATCCCTACTTCTTCTCCAGGTGTGAAAATTGCATAAATATCTCTGTGCTTTATATTATTTTTAATAATATAATAAATGGAATATAAGACTGATGCAACTCCACCTTTGTCATCTCCTCCTAGAGTAGTAGTGCCATCACTTTTCCAAACTTTTTCATCCTTAATTATTTTTAAATTCTTATTTGGTTCTATTACATCCATGTGGTTGGAAAAAGTTACTCCTCCTCCTTCTCCTTTAAACTTTGCAAAAATTGTTGGAGCACTCCCTCCGTATCTGTCATTTGATTTATCTAAATAAATTTCTCCACCAAGGTCTTCCAAAAAAGAAATAATATATTTTGCCACATTCTCTTCTTTTTTTGATGGTGAATGTATTAATAATAGTTCTTCAAAAATTTCTAAAAGCTTTCCCTTATCAAAATCTTTCATAATTCCTCCTAAGAATTTTTATTTATAGTATCCAGCTGTGTTCTTGCAAAGTAAATTGAAGAAAAAACTGTCACAAGTGTAATTAAAAATGTCAAGTTGTATGGAAATAGTCCAACGATTTTTGTCATTGCAAAGGAAACTGCAAGTGCAAAAACTCCTGTCTTAAAAGATTTTACAGAAAATTGTGCAAAGATTCCCCCATAAAGTGCAGGTATAATAAGAGTTAAAACTTCCTTTATATTTTCTGGCAAATTTACAATTACAGTTTGAGCAAAAATTGTAGAAACAATTACAAAAAAAGTTGCAACATAAATTGAAACTGCAATTCCAATTGTCCCCATCATTGATCCTTCATCTGTTCCTTGCTTGTAACCAGATCCTGCAATCGCAGAAACTGCTGCAGGTATTTTTAAATTTACACTATTTCCAGAAAGTGTTGACATATATAAACCCGCAGCTCCAACTATTGGATAATTTGCAATGGGTTCAGAAAAATAAAACGCTCCTGAAACAGACATCTGAGAAATTGCACCTGTAACTATTGCAGCTATCCCTGGATTTAGTCCATAATAAAAAGTCATTAGCATTGGTGGAAGAAGCACAGCAATCATTCCTAATAACATTGATAATCTTCCAAATTTGTGAATTGATTTAGAGAATTTTTCGTAAGCTGTCATTTTGTCCTCCTTAAAATATTAATTGTTAAAAAATTGCGCCTAAAAACATTGCAAAAGTAAGACCCCAATCTCTTAGCCAAGTATATTTACTTCCAAGTTTTTGACATATAAACATAATTATAAATCCAAACACTGTTGCAAAAGTCATCTTTGGATTTGTATTTATTTTTAATAAATTATCTACACAAAAATATGCAAAAGCTCCTAGCATTGCTCCCACAGAAACTGCTGGCAACATTGCCTTTCTTCCTCCAGTCAAAAAGTGATTTACAGATTCCATTTTATGGCCAAAGATTATCATAAATATTAACCAACCCATTACTCCAAGAGCTGGAGTCCAAAGTGCATTTGCAAAAACAACAGGATTCATTGAAGTTGAAAGTTCTGCTCCCATAGCTTTCGCCCCAAAATTAGCAGCCATAGTTTCGTAATTTGTCCCTCCAATAACAGACATTCTAAGTGCTGTGACTGGAGCCCCTAATGTTACAATAAGTGCAAGTATAGATCCGCAAATTCCAAGTGCAGGGCCAATAGATGAAACTAGGGCAGTTACTATTCCTTTTTTTACTTTTTCCCTGTCCATATTCATTTCCTTACTTGCTTTTAAAGCCTTCCTAAGCATATAAGTTCCTTGAACTAGTACAAGAATAATGCCAACAGAACAAGCTATATAAAGAAGCGGACTATTGGCATAAGCCCATTGATCTTTCATAAATATCCTTCCTTTCTGAAATAAAATTATCCTTATAATAACACATCTTGTCTTTTAAATAAATTTATAACTTATAAAATTTTTGAACTTATTACTATACAAATTTCATCAACATTTATTAAAAAGAAGCCCTCCTTACTAATTTTTAGTAAAGAGGGCTTCTAAAATTTTTAACTTTCTTCCAAAATAATTTTCCACTTATCCAAACCTTCTAATTCATTTTTGGAAAGCTCTGGAAATTTTGGATCCATTTCCTTTAATTTTTCCAAAATAACTTCTGAAACTAGATACCTTGAAAACCATTTTCTATCTGCAGGAACAATATACCATGGAGCAACTTTCGTAGAAGTCTTCACTAGCATATCTTCATAAGCCTTCATATAATCATCAAAATATTTTCTTTCTGTTATGTCAGAACTTGCAAATTTCCAATTCTTTTCAGGATTTTCAATTCTCTCCATAAGCCTTTGTTTTTGTTCATCTTTTGAAACATGAAGGAAAAATTTTACAATTTTAATCCCATTGTTTGACAAATATTCTTCAAAATTATTTATCTCATCAAATCTCTTGTCCCAAATATCTTTAGTCACCAAATTTTTTGGAAAAGGCTGATCTAAAACTAAATTATGAACTCTCGAAACCAAAACATCTTCGTAATGACTTCTGTTAAAAATCCCAATCTCTCCTCTTCCAGGTAATTCTCTATTTATTCTCCAAAGATAATCATGATCTAATTCATTTTCACTTGGTTTTTTAAAGGACACTACTTTAGTTCCCTGAGGATTTACCCCTGTCATAATATTTTTTATTAAAGAGTCTTTTCCTGCTGCATCCATTGCCTGCAAAACTATTAAGAGAGCTCTATTATTTTCTGCATATAACTTCTCTTGATATTTTCCTATCTTTTCGATGTTTTCTGGAATTAAAACTTCTTTTACTTCTTCTTTTTCAAGCTTTCCATTATAAGAAGTTGAAACCTCATATAAATCTAACTTCTTCTTTTCATTTACCAAATATTTTTCTATTTTCATTAAAACCTCGCAATCTCCTTTGAAAAAATAATTGAAGACTCAATTATTTGTGTAGTTACTTGATGTTCTACAATAGCTATTAGAACTTCTCCTATCTTCAATTCTCCTATATCTGAAAACCCATTTCTAAATACTTCATAATTCCCTTCTTCTCTATTATATCTAAAATTAAAAATTTTCACATTTATTTTGAAATTAAAAATAAAAAACGCCATTTATGAGTGGCGCTTATTTCTTAATATTAAAAATTACTTTACTTTCCATGTGGGAGGAGTAACTCCCTTTGACTCTAAAAATTCATTTGCTCTTGAAAAAGGTTTTGAACCAAAAAATCCTCTGTGAGCAGAAAGTGGTGAAGGATGTGGCCCCTCAATTATAAGATGATTTTTATTATTTATAAATTTCTTCCTTTCTTTTGCATGGTTTCCCCACAATATATATACAACTGGATCTTTTTTTTCGTTAATTTTTTCTATCACTGCATTTGTAAAAATTTCCCAACCAATTTTTGAATGACTCATTGGCTGATGAGCTCTCACTGTTAGTGTTGTGTTTAAAAGCATAATGCCCTGATCTGCCCAAGATTTTAAATAACCAGTGTTTGGAATTTCTAATCCAAGATCTGAATTTAATTCTTTATAAATATTAGCAAGAGAAGGTGGAATTTTAACTCCTTCTTTTACTGAAAAAGCAAGCCCATGTGCCTGCCCCACATTGTGATAAGGATCCTGTCCTAGAATCAAAACCTTTAAATTCTCATAAGATGTATAGTGAAAAGCATTGAAAATATCTGTGGCCTTTGGAAAAACTTCATAATTTCTATACTCCTCAATTAAAAGTTTTCTCAAACTTTTATAATAGTCTTTTTCAAATTCACCTTCCAATATTTCTTGCCAATCGTTATTAAAAATTTTCTTCAAAATATCATCTCCTGAAAAAATCAAAAATACTCTTTTTGATAGTTGGATCAATTAGTTCTTCCAATTCTTTTCTGCTATTTTCTGTTGCAAAAATTACTAATCTATCGCCTTTTTCAATTTTAGTATTTCCTCTTGGGATTACAGCAGAATTGTCGTATCTAATTATGCCTCCAATAACAACTTCTTTGTGCAAATTAATTTCTGACAATTTTTTTCCTATATAAATAAAATCATCTGGGATTTTTACTTCATAAACCTGAGCCTTTCCTCCAAACATATAATTTACAGAAACCTTCATCTCACTATTAATAAGCTTAATAATTTCATTTGCAACAATTACTTTTGGATCAATTATTCTGTGTATTCCAAGATTTTCTAACACAGTTTTATAATTATTTTCATTTTGAATAACTATATTTCTTTTAACTCCATGATTCCTAGCTAAAAGACCAAGCACTACATTTAATTCATCTGAATCCGTCATAGAAATAAATACTGTTTCCTTAGAAATACCTTCATCTTCAAAAATTTCTTCATTTCTCAAACTTTTATTTACTACAAAAGCTCTCGTAAATTTTTTTCTATAAATTTTAAATTTTTCTCTATTTGGTTCAATTATTTTTAAATTTGCATTTTTTAAATCTGATATAATTCCATTAAAAATTTCATCGCCTGATGCTATAACAATATCTCTTTCTTCCTTTTTTTCTTTTATTTCAAAATGAGAATATTTAAAATTCCTTATGTCCTTTGATAGACCCATAAGATAAATATAATCGCCTCTTTTTAAAATAGTGTCCCCATCTGGAACAATCAATTCACCTTCTCTTAAAATTCCCACAACTAAAATCGTAGAAAGAGATCCTATATCTTTAATTTTTAAATTTTCAAAATCTTCGTCCATATCAATTAAATGACCTGTGACTTCAATTTTTCCTCTTCCAAAATAATCTGCTTCATAATAATTTGAAGATCCAATTAATTTTGTGGCAAGTTTGGCACATTCAATGCTACAATTAAAAATATTTACAATATTGGGAAGTGCATTTTTTATAATTCCCATTTCTGATATATTCTCCATATCGTCTAGACGGAGAATTACTTTTACATCTAAATCTTTAAATAAAGATGCTATTATTAAATTCGTCTTATCGCTATCTGTTGCAATTATTGCATAATCATAGGAATCAAGGTTAATTTTTAGAATGAACTTTTCATCTAAAACGTCGCCTTTTATTTTATTTACAGTATTTGTAATATTTCCAAAATTTTCTTCTACCCTATCTACAACATCTATATCAAACTTCTCAAGACTAAGTGTATTTGCAATTGTAGAACCAACTTTTCCAGAACCAACAATTAAAATTTTCATTATAATTTTATAATTTCCTTTCTATGACTTCTTTTGCTAAATAATGCTAAAATTGTAAAAAACTCAAGTCTTCCAAGAAGCATTAAAGCACTAAAATATATTTTGAAAAAATCGCTATAAAAATGAAAATTCTTTGTTGGCCCTATATCTCCAAATCCAGGTCCCACATTTGAAAGTGCAGTTGCCACAGACGAAAAACCTGTTACAATATCTACTCCTGAGAGTGTTACAATTGCCGTAGATAAAATTGCAATTACAAAATAAGTTCCTAAATAAGCATTTATACCAAGTACAACTTCATCGGAAAGTGACTTCCCATCTGAAATTACAGGCAGTACTGCTTTTGGATGCGTAGCTTTTTTCATCTCTCTTTTTATCAATTTTAAAAGTAGAGATATTCTTGTAATTTTAATTCCTCCACCAGTTGATCCTGCACATCCTCCAAATAACATTAGTATTAGCAAAATAAATTTTGAAAAGCTTGGCCACAAATCATAATCTGCACTGGCAAATCCAGATGTAGATGCTATCGAAGTAACTTGAAAAGCTGAATCCCTAAAAGCCATAAGTGGTTCTGTATAATCATTGTGATATAAGTCAATTGTAATTAAAATAATTGATATAACTATAATTTTTATCCAAAGTTTAAGCTCATCATTTGCAAAAACTTCTTTAAATTTTTTCTTTGCTAAAAGAGCATAAATTGTAAAGCTTGTCGAACTTAAAAACATAAAAAAAGACAATATAAAGTGCACTGAATATCCACTATAACTCATTAGAGAATCTCCATAGGAAGAAAAACCTCCTGTGCCTACAACTCCAAAGGTGTGAACTACTGAATCAAAAATAGGCATGCCTGCAAAAATTAAGCACATAAAAAGTGTCAATGTCAAAATCATATATATAATATAAAGTCTTTTAGAAGATCCAGAAATTGTTGATTCAATTTTACCTGCAACTGGTCCAGGGGATTCTGCTTTATAAATTTGAAAACCACCTACTCCTAATCTTGGAAGAAGACTTACAGTAAAAACGAGTATACCCATTCCACCAATCCAATGTGTTGTAGATCTCCAAAGTATTACAGATCTTGGAAAAGATTCTATATCGGATATTACTGATGCTCCCGTAGTTGTAAATCCTGATACGATTTCAAAAAAAGAATCTACATAACTCATATCGCCTGCTATAAAAAGAGGAAGTGCACCTATAAGAGATGCTACAATCCAAGACAATGTTACAATTAAAATTCCATCCCTGGGCGAAAGAGCTCTCTTTTTTATTTTTAACTTTAACAAAAGAAATCCAAGAAGTATTGCTATTGCCATGGGAATCAAAAATCCCTTTGCACTTCCATCATTTTCCACATATCCCAAAATAAGCGAGGGCATCATAAAAGCAGTTTCAATTAATAAAATATAACCAAGTATTTTTGATATTAATTTATAATTCATCTTTTTTTCCTCTGCCTTTCAAAGATTTAATCACATCGCTTAACCTACCTTCAGACGAAAAAATTTTTTGGACTTTTGCTGCAATTTGGTGCATTGAAAATAAAATAATTCTATCTCCTGACTCAAGTACAGTTTTTCCATTTGGAACTAGCATTTCTTTATTTCTAACTATTGCGATAATTAAAACTCCATCAGGCAAATTTAAATTCTCTATTTCTTTTCCACAAACTAAATGACTTGATTTTATAATTAATTCTATACATTCCACTTTCCCATTTAAAAGTAAATGAAGTGAAAGAGAACTCTTCCCTCTAATTTCTTTTAAAATTTCAGCAGCAGTTATATAAGATGTATTAAAAACTGCATCTATATCTAACCTGTCCAAAACTTTGTCATAATTTGTCCTAGAAATTTTTGCAACAGATTTATAAATTCCCGTCTGTTTTGCAACAAGGGACATAAGCAGATTTGCTTCATCAATTCCCGTTGCAGCTACAAAAGAATCATAAGTGTGTACCATTTCTTCTTGAAGTATTGCTATATCAGTTCCATCTCCATTTATTATGTTTGCATCTGGAACCATTTCTTTTAATTGAAGACATCTCTCCCTATTTATTTCAACTATTGTCACTTCAATATTTTCTTTTAAAAGTAACATTGCAAGATAAAGACCAGTCTTGCCACCACCTAAAATCATTGTGTTCCTAAGTGATTTAGTTCTATTTACCCCTGTGTGCTCTTTGTCAAAATTTTCAATACTTTCTGATTTTCCAGCGAAAATTATTACATCATTTTCTTCTAATACTGTTCTACCGTTTGGAATTATTGCTTCTCCATTTCTTGAAATTGCAGAAATAAGGAGGTCATTTATTTTCTCAATATCCATTATTTTTTTCCCAATAAAATTAGGGTCATTTCCAATATTAAATTCAACTAGAGAAACTTTTCCTCCAGCAAATTCATCAGAATAAAGTTGATATCTTTTCATCAAATACTTTACAATTGATCTTGCCGTTGCATAATCTGGATTTATAATCTTATCTATCTCAAGTTCTTCAGAAATAAAATCTAAATGCTTTCTATACTCTGGATCCCTTACTCTTGCTATGGCAAATTTTGCTCCAAGTTTTTTAGAAATTGTACATAAAATTACATTGGCCTCATCATTTGTAGTCGTTGCAATTACATAATCATAATTAGAAATCTCCAGTTCTTCCAATACACCAAAGTCAAGAGCATTTGCACAGATACTAAAAACATCTAGAGAATTTGAAATATTTTCAATTACATCTTCATTGTTGTCTACAACAGTTACCTCATAATTTTCATCTAATAGCGAAGCTGCAATTCTATGTCCTAACTTCCCGGCACCTACAACTAAAGCCTTCATCTCTTCCTCCTAAAAAATTGAATTTAATTTTATTTCAAAATCGTAATCTTTATAAAGCGATTTTAATTTTTCTTCAAGCCCATCCTTTAGGGCATCTTTTTCTTCTGAAGTTACAATGCTATCAGCATTGTAATCAATATCTATATAAATTTTATTATCTTCAAGTACTATGTCGTGAAAAGAATAAATATTCAAACTCTTCCTTATAATTTTCTTTAAATCTTCTGAAACAGATTTAATAATTGCACTACTACTTCCTAGAGGATCAGCATGTATAACTAACTTTATCCCCAAGAGCCTAGATACTTCTCTTTCAACTTTATCTACAATGTTGTGGGCTTCTTCTAGAGTTAGATTATAATCTAATGCAGCATCAATTAATACGATAATATTTTCTGGTCCAAAATCCGTCACCATAATATTGTGAACATTGGATATCCCTTCGTAATTAGAAACTTTAGATTTAATTTCATGTTTTGTTTCTTCAGATAAACCTCTTCCTAATATTATAGAAATAGTTTCGTAAATAAGTGACAGTGCTGTGTAAAGTATAAATAATGCAACTAATGCCCCAACATATCCATCTAAAATCTTTTCTGTAAATTTTTCAATTATTATAGAAATAATTACCACAAGAGTTATCAAAGTATCACTAAGAGAATCCTTCTCTTGTGCTTTAATTGTCACAGAATCAATAGCATCTGCTATATGAGAATATAAAGACGCTTGCCAAAATTTAACAATAACTGAGATAATTAAAATTACAATTGTGTACTTTGGATAAAAAATCTTTTCAGGATGGATAATTCTAGAAACAGAACTTCTTAAAAATTGAAATCCAACAGAAAGAACAATACCACTAACAACCAGAGAAATCAAATATTCAAGTCGTCCATGACCATAGGGATGATTCTTATCTTTTGGCTTAGATGCAAGTTTTATTCCAAAAATAGAAATTATTGAGCTAACACAATCTGTTATATTGTTTACAGCATCTGATAAAATAGAAATTGAGCCTGTAAAAATATATAAGATTATTTTCAATAAAGCCACTAAAATATTTGAAATTAATCCAAGAAAAGAAGTTTCCTTGGATATTTTTACTCTATCATAGCCATAGCTATTTTGACCTCTTTTTAAAATGAGTTTCCAAAACATTTATATCTCCATAAAATAAAAAATTAAAAACAACTTGAAAATAGCAATAAATACTCTAATTATAAACATTATAGCACTAGAATATTTTTTATTAAAGGCAAAGAAAATATGCTACTCAAAACTCACAAATTAATATATTATTATTCTCTTAGTTTATTATTGTCTTTTTATAAAAATAATAAAAGGCGAGTTTCCTCGCCAAAGTAATTTTAATTTAAAGTATAAAAGTTTAAATAAATTTTTTAAGTTCTGGAAGAAGTAATCCTTCTGCTACTTCTTTTGCCTTCTCTTTTGAATCTAATATTTCTACAACTTTTATTCCAAGTAGCATCGCAAGTGCTGGCCCCATTGCTGTCACTATATTTTCATCTTCCACTACTGCTTCATCCAATGGATTTTTTACCTTTAAGCTTTCTTCTACTCCTGGATAACAGGTAAATTTATTCTCTTTCAAAAGATTTGCTGCATCTAAAACCTGTGGTCCTGCACAAATTGCAATTATTTTTTTCTCTTCATCATTAAATAAATTTGCACACTCAACTACTTTTTTATCTTTTTTCAAATTTGTAGCTCCCGGTTGTCCTCCAGGTATATACATTGCCTTGTAATCTTCTATATTTATTTCATCAAAATTTTTATCAGAAATTACTTTTACATCATGTGTTCCTCTTACTTCGTATCTGTCAGTAATAGAAACTGTGTCAACTTTTAGTCCAGCACGTCTACAAATATCTACAACAGTTAGCGCTTCAATTTCTTCAAAACCATCTGCTAAAAATACTAATAAATCTTTCATAATATCCTCCTAAGAAAAATTATTTTTCCATTATAGAATCAATTGCATTTATTATACTTGATCTAAAACCATCTTTCTCTAAACTTTTTAAGCCCTTAATAGTTGTGCCAGCAGGTGTTGTAACTTGGTCTTTTAACACTCCTGGGTGAAGTTCACTATCTCTTACTAATTTTGCAGATCCCAATACAGCTTGCGATATACATTTATAAGCTACATCCCTTTTCATTCCATGTGAAACTGCAGCATCTGCTGCTGCTTCTATAAACATATAAACATAGGCAGGCATACAACCACACACTGCTTCGTGAATTTTTATATTTTTTTCTTCAACAATTTCTGTTTCCCCAAAGGAAGAAAGAATTTCTCTAATTTCTTCTAATTCTTCACGAGATATATTTTCCCCTGGACAAATTCCAGTCATAGAATTTAAAATCTTTGCAGGTGTATTTGGCATTGCCATAAGTAATTTTTTCCCAGGAAGCTTTTCTTCCAATTTTTTTAAATCATAACTTGATGTAACCGAAATTATAATCTGATCTGTAATATCTTTTTTTATTTTTTCCAAAACTTCATCATATACAAAAGGTTTTACAGTTAAAATTATTGCATCAGAATTTTTTACAACTTCATTTTCCGAATCTACAATCTTAGCATTTTTAAAATCTTTAAAAGTCTCTTTTTTTTCTTCATCTCTATCGTATAAAAAAGTTTCTATTTCATTATTTAAAAGCCCGCTTGCCATGGCAGATCCCATATTCCCAAGTCCAATTATTCCCATTTTCATCGCAATCACTCCTTTTCTTAATTATACACGAATTTATATAAATTTTCATTTATGTGCTATAATTAATTAGGTGATTTAATGAAAAAAATTTCTTTGTCAAAATTATTTTTGACATTTTTTAAAATTAACGCCATAACTTTTGGCGGTGGCTATACAATTGTTCCTGTAATAAAGGACATTTTTGTATCAGATTATAAATTAATTGAAGAAGACGAAATGATGGATATAGTTGCCATCTCTCAAGGTGGTCCTGGTGCAATGGCGATATCTTGTTCCGTTTTGACAGGATATTATTTGAGAGGACCTATTGGTGCTGTAACTTGTCTTATAGCATCATCTTTACCCTGTTTAATAATCTTATCTGTGATTTCAAATTTTTATCAAGAATTTAAATCTAATTTTTTTATAAACGCAGCCCTAGAAGGTATTAGCGGAATAATTTCATCTGTTTTATTTATAACTGTTTTTAGAATGGGAAAAGCTTCATACCAAAAAAATCCACGTTTCACTATTTCTATGTTAGTTTTAGTATTCTTAGTTGGATTTTTTACAGATATAAACACAGGATTAATTATTTTATTCTGTGCAGTTGCAGGTATTTCTTATTTTAGCGTAATGGAGAGATATAAAAATGTTTAATTTATTTTTAATATTTTTTAAAATCGGATGCTTGGCATTTGGCGGTGGATATGCAGTAATTCCTCTAATATCAAAATATGTTGTAGAGCAAAACGCCTGGATCACAACTAGGGAATTTATAGATTTAATTTCAATTTCACAAATGACACCAGGACCAATTGCAATTAATTCTGCAACCTTTGTAGGTCAAAATGTATATGGAATAATTGGCTCTATTGTTGCCACAATGGGTCTTGTCCTTCCACAATTTATTTTGATGATGGTACTTGGATATTATTTATTTAGTAAAAATAAAAAGTTTAAAATTATGGACTATTCTCTTCTCGGTATAAAAGCTGGAGTTGTGTCACTTATTTTTATAACAACATTAAAACTATTTAAGTCATCAGTATTTCCAGAAGGATTTCAAATTGACGGTATGAGTATATCTGCACTTATTTCTTTTATAGTTGGCTTTATTTTATATACAAAAAAAATAGACCTATTCAAATTAATAGGTCTAGGTGCTGCTATTGGAATAGCAACAAAATATGTTTTAAATCTTATTTAAAGAGCTTCGGCTCTTTTTTCATTTATTAGATTTCTCTATTAATATCCTTTGTCAAAGTCCACTATATTTTTAAAATCTCCATCATATTTTAACGCTTTTAAATTGTGATAAGCTGCATCAAACTGCCTCTTTTCTATATCTTCGCAAGAAAATGACATATGGGGATAAATATACACATTTGACATTTCCCAGAGAGGCGAATCTCCACTCAATGGTTCTTCTTCAAAAACATCTAGTGCAGCTCCCTTTACTTTTCCACATTTAATAGCATCTATTAGTGCACTTTCATCAATTGTGGCACCTCTTGAAATATTTACTATTACAACTCCATCTTTTAATTTTTCAAAACGATCCCTATTTAAAATATGACGAGTTTTTTCCGTTTCTGGAAGACACATTATAATATAATCCATCTGATCTATAATTTTATCAAGCTCTTCTATGGAATATACATTATCAAAAGGCTCTACCTTTCTTCCACTAGTATTAAATCCATTTAATTCCATATCAAAACCTTTAAGTCTTTTTGCCCCCGCAACGGCAATTGTTCCAGTCCCCATAAACAATGTTTTCTTATTATATAGATTAAATGAAAAATTTCTCTTTTCCCAAATCTTTTTGTCTTGGTTTTCTATATTTTTTCTGTCATCTTTTTCCACTTGTAAAAGCCCATAGACAATCCACTCAGAGATGGGATCGTCATAAGCCCCTTTATTATTTGATAAAATTATTCCCTTTTTCTCAATATAATCTAAATCCATAAAGTCAATTCCAACAGAAGTCAAAAATATATATTTCAAATTTTTATGATTTTTGTAATTTAATTTATCTAAAAAACTCGCTCCAATTAAAATATCTTCACCATAATCTTCTCTTTTATTTGGATTTTTCCCATCAAAGGAAACTACTTCATATCCCAATTTTTCTATCACTTTTCCATATTCTTTTTCAAGATAAGTATCAAGCAAAACCTTCATTTATTCCTCCGCAAATTTTTTTATAGTTTCTAAAACCTCGTCAAATTTATCTGTCATGACCGAATGGCCACAATCGTCTAATTTTTTAAAAGATGCACCTATCTTTTGTGCCAAAAATTTTCCATCCATATAAGAAATAACTTTATCATCATAACCGTGAAGCACAATGCTATTTATTTTTAAATTATTTCCAAAATATTCATAATTTCTTAGAATAGATGCTATATCCTCTAAATTCTTCTGTTTTGACGCCGCTAAAACATTCCTGTCAAATTCTTTTTTATCTGGAAGATTGACATTATATATAAAGGTTTCAAAAAGTATTTTTATAATATCAATTGTAGACTTTTTATTATTAATACCCATACTTTTAAAACCTTCTTCAATTAAACTAAGGTTAAAATGCATAAAATTATTTAAAATTTCTAAATTCTTCTCAGGATTTAAAAAGTCAAAGTCTGAAAGATACTCTTGAAAATTATTAGTAAGAATGTCAGCTCCATTGGTATTAAAAGGTGAATATCCCACTGGTGCTAGAAAAATTTCATTTTTAATTCTTTTTTTTATTAAATCATCCCTTGAAATTTCAAGAGCAATTCCTGAGCCAAAGGACCAAGATACTAAAGTGAAATTATTTAAATCAAGGTCTAAAATAAACTTCTTTAGATCACTTACTAGATCATAAATTGACTGCACTTTATTATTGTAAGAACTTTCTCCAAATCCTCTCATATCAAGTGCATAAACCTCAAATCCATCTAAACTTTCTATTAAATTTATGAAACAAGAAGATGAAGACATATTTCCGTGGACAAATAAAATTTTTTCATCTGTTTTTTCTCCACCACAGAGATAAAAAATTGACTCGCCATTTATATTTATATAATTTTTCTTTAATTTCATCTTTTGCCCCCTAAAATAAGTTACATATTATTATATTTAAATTATATTCTAAAACTATAATTTAGTAAATAGCATTAATATTGTAAAAATTATTTAGGTATACTATAATTAATCTATAAATCGAAAGGAGTCTTTATGAGTTTTTTTAGAACTTTGCCAACTAAACTTAGTTTTAATACAAAAGAAAAAATTCAAATTGCAAATGCAGAACTCACCAGTGGAGATTTTGCCATTGCAATAGATATATTAAATGCTACAGACTCTTATGTAACAAATATTGAATTTGCCGTTAAATTTAAATCAATAGAAAAATCTTACTTATTTAATGGCAGTGAATTTTATTTTTCACAAAATGTAGAAATAGAACCCTACACAAGATATTATCTAGATCCATTCTTATTAGACGAAAGATTTTTTGATGCAAGGGCTATAGATATTTACATCACAAAATACGCCTCTGACGGAAAAATTCACAACATAACAGAAAAAAACAGTGAGATGAATCTTCCTGTAATTCCTGAAAGGAAACGCACACAAATAAAAGAAACACTTGGAGATGGTATAAAAACCTATGGTGAAAATCATATTGACTTCTGGCGTTGCACTTGTGGTTTCATAAACGAAAAGGAATCTAAGGAGTGTAACTTTTGTGGCAGAAATAAAAACTTTGTCCTAAACAATCTAACAGAGCCTCTGATAAATTCTAAAATCTTAAATGTAATAGAGCACACAAAATCATCTTCTGATATAAACTTAAAAACTTTAGAAACACATTTAACTCAAACTAATTTATCTAAAATTGCTCCCAACACTGAAAATCTTAAAATCGACAGAACTAATGAAATAAGTCAAAAAAACACTAAAAGTTTCCCCATAAAAAAGCTTCTCTTTTCTTTAATACTAATTGTTTTTTTGTCCTTTGTTTTTTTATTTGTATTTAATATAACTACAAAAAATAGAAATGAAAGTAAAATTGAAGATGCAAGAAACCTTGTATTAAGTGGCAATTATAAATCCGCTCTTGCAATTTATAAAGATGCTACAAAAGAAAAATTCAATCCAGAAGTTTCAAGTGAAATGGAAAATTTAAAAAAATTAATTAAATCAGATGAATATTTTCAAAAGGGAATTTCTCTTTACAATAATAAAAATTATATTGATGCAGCTTACAATTTTAAAAAAGTAATACAAGAAGACGAAAAAAATTATACAAATGCTCAAGACAAACTTTTGTCTATAGAAAATATTATTTTATCTGATGCGAGAATTGCTGTGAAAGATGGCAATGTTAGTAAAGGGATAGATCTACTTGATAATTATATTGAAGTTGTGCCAGAGTCTGCAAAAGCCATTAATTTAAGAAAAGAAATTGAAAATAATATGGCTTTTGACATAAATCAAGTTAACAATCAAAAAGAAAACTTTGAAAAGGAAACTGATTACAAAGATGCAGCTGCCACTGCCAAAAAAGCAAGTGAACTATTGCACACTTACAAAAATGTGGCAACAGAAAAAGCAAACTTGAGAGAAGAACCTAGCGTAGATTCTGCAATTATTAAAATTTTAGACAAAAATACTGAACTATATATATTAGATACAAAAATCGAACAGGGCGAAAGAATTTGGTGCAATGTCGAAGTTAAAAGTGAAATATCTGGCGAAAATATAAAAGGTTGGATATCTGATAAAACTTTAAATTAAAATTTTTAAAATCTCCTCTAAGGAGGTTTTTTTATTTTCTCAATAATGAACCTTTTTACGCTTACAAAAGTCTTATAAGTAGATGCATCGTGAAAGGAGGAGTACATGGCCCAAGTAATTACAGATAATTTTTTTGAAAACTTAAAAGCCGGCGATAAAGATTCCTTTGATCTTCTCTATGAAGAATACCACCTTATGCTATATAGGAGTGCATTTCTCATACTGGGAAATAAAGAAGATGCGGAAGATGTTCTTCAAGAAACCTTCCTTTCTATTTACAAAAATATAAATAACTTGTCAAGCAAAGAAAAACTAAGACCTTGGATTTTTACAATACTAAAAAATTCTTGCTACACTAGATATAAAAAAAGAAAAAAAGAATTCCCAGATGAATTTATTTTAAATAAAGTAGATTTAGACATAGATTCAAAGGGCGAGGACGAATTTGCAACAAGAAACGAAATTGAGGAAGCTTTATTAAAACTCAAGCCAAAGGAAAGAGAAGTTATTGTTCTCTTTTATTATGACGACTTATCTATTGAAGAAATAGCAAAAGTTTTAAGAACATTTAAGGGTACTGTCAAATCAAGACTTTTTAGAGCTCGAAATAACTTAAAAAAAGAACTAATAAAAATAGACCAAAATTACAGTGAGAAGGAGAGTATTTATGAATAATTTTGATGAGTATATAAAAAATAAATTAAATGAAAGTGTAGAAGATACTTTTCCTTCTGATTTCATTAAAAATAAAATTGACTTAGAAATTAAGTCGACAGAAAGAAAAGGAGATTTTAAAATGAAAAATAAAAAAGTTTTATTAATAGTTTGTGGAGCACTTGTACTTTCAATGGGTGTTTTCGCAGCAGGAAAAATAACTAGAACAATATCATCTTCAAGTTCATATTATAACTACACAAATTACACTGATATGGCTAAGGCAGAAAAGAAAGCTGGTTTTGATGCAAATGTTCCAGAAAATTTAGGTAAATATAAGTTTGATGGAATTACGATGGTTGATACAGAAGATATAGATGATGCTGGCTCAAAATTAAACAAGCGAAAAGAAATCGCTATAACTTATAAAAACGATGCTGAAAGAGAAATCATACTATCAATCGATAAAGCTTCCACACCTATTTCTAAAGAGGAGTATCAAGAAATGAGAGAAATAAAGGGTACTCCTGTCTACTACTCAAGGCTTGAAAGCTTATTTATATCAGATGAAAATGACGCAACAGCAGAAGAACTTGAAAGATCAAAAAATGATCCATTCTTTAACATAGCAATTGGAGACACGTCACATGAAAGATTAAAATCTGTTTCAAAACACTTAATTTTTGATTACAATGGACTTAAGTATTCCATGATGGCCGACGAAAATATGGACGTTAATGAATATTTTGATATGGTAGGAGATATAATTAAATAAATTTTAAAAAGATATAATTTGAATAAATATTAGAAACTTCAAAGCATACAAAAAGGACCGCCTTGGTCCTTTTTTCTATATTTGCATAAAATTAATTTGCCCCACTCATTTTCTTGTACATCTCAATATTAGAGTCGTTTAAAAATTCATAAGCTGCATTTACTTCTTGAAATTTTTCTTTTGCACCTGGTTCCTTATTTAAATCTGGGTGATATTTCTTTGCCATTTTTCTATATGCAAGCTTCACTTCATACTTGTCTGCATTATAATTTATGCCAAGAGTATCACAAGCTTTTTCATATTGATCTTTAAATCCATAACTTGTGTTTTGTGATGAATTACTATTTCCATGACTGTTTCCATAGTTTGCACCTTGTCCATTATAATATCCTCCATAGCCCTGTTGCCTAAAAAATTCGTCAAACTGTGAAAAGTCATCAAAAGTTGTCCAAGTAAATCCTCCAAACTCTCTAAAGCGTCTGTTAAATTCTTCTTCTCTTTGTTTTCTCTTTTCCTCTTCTTGTCTTAACCTTTCTCTTTCTTTCTTTTCCCAATATGCTCTACCATATCCAGAAATATTTTCAAATTCATTTTCTTTTCCAAGTAGATAGTGATCTGCCCTGTCATAGAAAAATTCTGTCACCATGTAGTGAATATACTTTAAAAAAGATTCTGACACATTCCCGAGAAGTGGCACTACAATTGCCAATATAATTATTGTAGAGAGCCATTTATTTTGAGAAAGTCCTTGCCACGCAAAGGGATTTAACAATAAAAGTATTATCAAACATCCCCCCATGGAAATTACATACAAGAAAAATTTTCTAATAGCAGAAAACAAATCCACTGCAATATTTACTATTACTATCAAAAAAGTCAAAATTAGGTCAAAAAGTTTACCCAATCCTTTGTAAAAATATCCTAAAATTTTATTCATTATCTTTCCTTTTTCTATACTCTTCTATAAATTTATTATCTTCAATGACAAGTTCCCATTCATTTGCCAAAAATTCCAAGTGATGTGTGAACTCGTGAAGCAAAACTTCTTCTAACTTTTCTTTTAAAATTTCTCTTGATGCATATCTATACATTTCCATAAAAGACCCATAATAAATTTTTATTAATCTACCTATGACAGACCTTTGATACTCACCCATAATGAGAAGATCTTCCTTAGTAGATTCATCATGATACTTTTTTTCTTCTGTCAAGATTATACCACCATTTAAGTTTTCATAGGCATAAGTTGGAATACTTTCGCAGATTTCTTCTAAAATTTCTTCAACTTCATCTATTCTTTCCAAATAAAATTCATCATAATAAGAGGGATCTTTCAAATTTTCATCGCAAATATTATCTTCTTCAAAATCATTATCTATGTAATCTTTTGACATAATTCACCTCTATATAGAAAAAACTGTAGTATTCTACAGCTTTCTACAATTACTTTTATAATACCTAAGAAAAAATTTTATACATCTAAATTGACTAGCTTTTCACCAGGAACTGAAGACAATAATCTCTTCGTATAATCTCTTTTTGGATTTTCAAAAATTTCTTCGGTTTCATTATACTCCACGCATTTTCCATGATACATCACTAGAACTTCTTCTGCAACATATCTCACAACAGAAAGATCATGGGATATAAAGATAATCCCAAGGCCAAGATTTTTCTGCAAATCTTCCAATAAATTTATTATTTGTGCCTGTATTGAAACATCTAATGCTGATGTCGGTTCATCTGCAACAATTATTTTTGGATCAACGGCAAGAGCTCTTGCAATCGAAATCCTCTGCCTTTGTCCTCCAGAAAATTCGTGAGGATACCTATTCATGTGGTACTTAGAAAGACCACATAGTTCCATAGTTTGCAAAACTTTTTTTTGAATTTTTTTTCTATCTTTTTCACGATTTAAATTTATTATTCCAGATGCAATTATATCTTCACACTTTTTCCTAGGGTTCAAAGACGAATAAGGATCTTGAAAAATCATCTGCACATCTTTTCTGTAATTTCGCAAATCTTCTTCATTACAATCTAAAATATTTTTATCTTCATAAATTATTTTACCACTTGCATCAGGATAAAGACCCATTATACATCTTGCAAGAGTAGATTTCCCCGATCCACTTTCTCCAACAATTCCAATTGTCTGAGCACTTTTTAAATCAAAGGAAATATTATCCACTGCTTTTAAAATTTTATCTTTTTTCTTAAATTCTTTAGTTACATTCATAACTTGTAATATTTTTTTATCTTTCATAACATCACCCATACAGAAAGCAACTGACCTTATGGCCATCTATATCAATTTCTTCTGGAATTTTCTCTTCACAAATTTTCATTTTTTTATCGCATCTGTCACAAAAATAACAACAATCCTTTAGGCCAATTGGATTTGGAACAGCACCTCTTATAGAATAAAGTTTTTCTCTCTTTTTGTGTGCACTTGGTATTGATTTTATTAATCCCTTTGTATAAGGGTGAAGAGGATTTTCAAAAATTTCTTCTGTGCTAGCTCTTTCAACAACTTTTCCTGCATACATTACATTCACATAGTCCGCAATATCAGAAACAACAGCCAAATCGTGAGTTATAAAAATAATTGAAGTGTTCATATCTTTCTTTAATTTTTTCATTAATTCCAAAACTTCTTTTTGAATTGTGACATCAAGAGCCGTTGTGGGCTCGTCTGCTATTAAAAGTTTTGGATTTGAAGAAAGTGCCATTGCAATCATAATTCTTTGCCTCATCCCACCAGAAAGTTCGTGAGGATAAGAATTATAAATTTCTTCTGCTCTATCTATCTCAACTTTTTTTATCATCTCAACAGACTTTTCCTTTGCAGTTTTTTTGTCCATATTAAAATGAGTCCTAAAAACTTCGGACATTTGGTATCCAATTTTTAATGCAGGATTTAAAGAAGTCATTGGCTCTTGGAAAATCATAGAAATTTCATTTCCCCTTATATGTCTAAGCTCTTTTGCTGAAAGTTCTAAAAGATTTTTTCCCTCAAAATTTATTTCTCCAGAAATCTTTTCAATGGAAGATTTATCGAGAAGCCCCATAATGGCAAGTGAAGTAACAGATTTTCCCGATCCGCTTTCTCCTACAATTGCCGTTGTCTTTCCACCTAAAATATTTAAATCTACTTTATTTACTGCTTTTACAATTCCATCTGAACTTTTAAAAAACACTTCAAGATCTTTTATTTCTAATAACATACTACCTCCTGAATTTTGGATCAAAAGTATCTCTAAGAGCATCGCCAACAACATTTAAAACTAAAATTGTTATTGCAATTGCAAGTCCGGGGAAAAATGTCATATACGGATAATTTCTAATATACGCTCTTCCTTCTGAAAGCATTTGACCCCACTCTGCCTCTGGCGGCATAATTCCCATTCCTATAAAAGAAAGAGAAGCTGCAGACAAAATCGCAGTTCCAACTCCAATTGTTGCTTGAACAATTATTGGTGCAAAACAATTGGGAAGAATTTCTGTAAAAATTAATTTAAAAGTTTTTACACCAGATAATTTTGCAGCTTCAACATATTCAAGATTCTTCACTGATAGAACTTGACTTCTAACAATTCTAGCATAACTTGGTATGGAAGAAAGTGAAACCGCTAAAATTAAATTTTTCATTCCTCCTCCAAGTGCTGCTGCAAGTGCAATTGCAAGAACTAGTTGTGGTATGGATAAAATAGTGTCCATAATTCTCATTATAATTGCATCAAAAATTCCTTCATAATATCCAGCAAAAGCTCCAATTATTACTCCAATCACAGTTGAAATTATGACAGATGTAAATCCAATCTTAAGGGATACTTTTGCACCATGTAAAACTCTTGAAAAAATATCTCTGCCAAAGTTATCCGTTCCCATTAAATGCGCGCTTCCTGGCTTTAAAAAATTCTCTTTTGGATATTGCTTTGTATAATCATAGGGAGATATTACATCTGCAAAAATTGCAACAATAATTATTAAAATTAAAATTACAAGAGCTACTACTGCAACTTTATTTTTGCTATAATACTTAAAAAAATTTTTTAGTCTTTTTTTCATATCCCACCTACTTGTACTCTGACTTTATTCTAGGATTTATAAATCCATATAAAATATCAACTACAATTGAAATTAGAGAATAAACTATTGCAATAAGCATTATTGCTCCAAGAATAGTTGGATAATCTCTAGTTTTTATTGACTCCACCATTAATCTTCCAATACCAGGAATAGAAAAAATTGTTTCAGTCAATATACTTCCACCTAAAAGTCCACCTGCTTGAAGCCCAATAATTGTTATAACAGGAATCATAGCATTTTTAAGTGCGTGAACAAAAATAATTTTTGATTTTTTAAGACCCTTTGCTTTTGAAGTTCTAATATAGTCCTTGTCCAAAACATCAAGCATAGCTGATCTTGTCATTCTCATAATTACTGCAGAAGATTGAAATCCCAAAGCAATCCATGGAAGTATCATGTGCTTTATAGAAGAAAATCCAGAAGCAGGAAGAACTCTAAGTTTTGTTGAAAAAATAATTATTAATAGAAGCCCTGACCAAAAAATTGGCATTGCAAGTCCAATCATACCAACAGTTGTTATTATTGAATCAACAATAGTATTTTTCTTTAAAGCTGCAATTATACCAAAAGTAATTCCAAAAACTATTGCAATAACAAGGCTTCCCCCTGCAAGTTTCATAGTTGTTGGAAATACTCTTAGAAGTGCTTCTGATACTGACTTGCCTGATTGGTAACTAGTTCCCAAATCAAAATGGAAAATTAAATTTTTTAAATAACTTCCATATTGGACAATAAAAGGTCTATTAAGACCCAAGCTTTCTCTTATGGCATCTACAGCTTCCTTTGTTGCGTCAGGCCCTGCAACTGCAAGAGCTGCATCTCCTGGTGATAAATATAGAAGAAGAAATACTATAAAGCTCACACCTAAAAGTGTGGGTATTAATATTAAAAGTCTTTTTAAAATATATTTTGTCATATCTAATCCTTTCATTTGTCAGAAAAGATAAAATTCACCAAAGAAGACCTTGGTGAATTTAAAAAAAATTATTTTTCTAGAAGAAATACATCTTTAAGTTCTTGTGGATATTTTGGAAGAAGATCAAGACCTTCTACTTTGTTATTACTTGCCACAATTGTTTCTCCATAACAAATATATAGCCATGGATATTCTTCGTTTATAAGCTCTTGGGCTCTCTTATAAATTTGTTCCCTCTTAGAATCATCAACCGTTAAAAGGCCTTCTTTTATTAAATTATCAAGTTCTTCATTTCCAAAGTACATATAATTTGGACCTTGCCCCTTATTTGCAGAAGAAAAAGGTTGCAACAATTCATAATGTGCATCAACAACTGAAGGATTCCAACTCATAATAAACATATTATGTTCTTTTCTTTTTAGAGAATCTATAAAAGCACCCCATTCTAGTCTTTCTACATCAAGACCAATGCCGTATTCTTTTAGCTGATCTTGCATCATTGTAGCTACATTTACTCTTTGAGTATTATCAGAAGTGTATATAGAAAGATTTGTGCCTTCTGTAACTCCTGCAGCTGCAAAAAGTTCCTTAGCCTTTTCTTTATTTACTCCATTTGGTTTTACTGAATCTGCGATAGAATATTTAAAATTTGGATTGACAGGACTTGTTGCAAGTTTTCCACTTTCCATATACACAGTTTCAAAAATTGTATTCATGTCAATGGCATTTACCATTGCCTCTCTAGCTTCTTTTTTATCGAAAGGAGCTTTTTCCATGTTAAATCCTATAAAGTGAATTGAATTGTCAAGTTTTCTATAAAGTTTCAAATCATCATGATCTTTAATATTTGGAACTTCTGCTGGATCAATCCTATAAGCAAGATCAACTCCACCACTTTCAAGTTCTATAATTCTTTGAGATGCTTCTGGGATAACTTTCATTTCAATTCCAGAAATTTTTGGTGCATCGCCCCAATAATTTTCATTTACTGAGAATGTTGCATGGTCATTTTGTACCCATTCGTCAAGTACAAATGGTCCCGTTCCCATTGGCTTTGTTGCAAGATCTGCTCCACCTTCCACATACTTCTTAGATAAAATAGAAACAGCAGGATGTGAAAGTGAATTTAAAAATGCAGCATCTGGTTCTGTAAGTTTAAATGAAAATGTTAAATCATCTTTCTTTTCATAAGAATTTGGATCAATCTTTCCATAGAAAGATTCAAACTTTTCGCTTGATGCAGCCCTTTTAAGTGTGAATATTACATCATCAACAGTAAGTGGATCTCCATTAGAAAACTTAACTTTCTCTCTTAACTTAACTTTAAAAGTTTGTGGATCGGGATTTTCAATTGATTCTGCAAGAGAATTTACAAGTTCACCCTTTGAATTTCTTTTAACTAAAGTATCGTAAACTTGAATAATAATATTTTCTGCATAGTCGTCATTTATCGAATTTGTTTCTAATGTAGTTGCATCTTCTGCAACTGCTACTTTTAGTACAGGTGCTTCTCCCTCTTTTTCTTCTTTATTAGAGCAACCTGTCATAAAAAGTGCAATCATTAAAGCCATAACTACTATTATTCTTTTCTTCATTAATCATCGTCCCTTCTTATTCTTCTTATATCTGCTCCAAGATTTCTAAACTTTTCTTCTATATTCTCATATCCCCTGTCAATATGATGAATTTCAGAAATTTCAGTCTGTCCCTCAGAAACAAGCCCTGCAAGAATAAGTGCAGCCCCTGCTCTTAAATCTGTGGCAGAAACCTTAGATCCATATAGTTTACTCTTACCCAATAGAATAGCTTCTCTATCTATTACTTTTATTTTTGCTCCCATTTTCTTTAGCTCTTCTGCATGCATAAACCTGTTCTCAAAAACTGTTTCAATTATGGAAGATTGACCATCAGCTTGTGTTAAAAGTGCCATAAATTGAGCCTGAAGATCTGTTGGAAATCCTGGATGTGGAAGAGTCTTTATTTCAATTGACTTAATATCTTTTGTACCAATAACTCTAACACAATCTCCATTTTCAATTATCTTTGCACCACTTTCCTCTAACTTTGCAATCACAGGTTTCAAATGAGAAGTTATTACATTTTCAATAGTAATATCTCCGCCAGTTATAGCAGATGCAACCATAAAAGTTCCCGCTTCGATTCTATCTGGTATAACTTGATGTGTGCAACCCCTAAGTTTTTCCACACCTTTTATTTTTATAGTAGACGTGCCTGCACCCATTACCTTTGCTCCCATTTTATTTAAAAAGTTTGCAAGATCTACTATCTCAGGTTCCATGGCACAGTTTTCCATAATAGTTTCTCCCTTTGCAAGTACAGCCGCCGTCATAATATTTTCAGTTGCACCTACTGATGGAAAATCTAAATAAATTCTATTTCCAATAAGACTATCACACTCTGCTTTTATCTCACCATGAGTCATCTCAATATCTGCCCCTAAAGCTCTAAATCCCTTTAAGTGAAGATCAATTGGTCTTGTGCCAATATTACAACCTCCAGGAAGAGAATTGTGTGCCTTATTTAATTTTGCGAGAAGAGGTCCCATCACAAGAAAAGAAGCTCTCATTTTACTCATAAGTTCATAATCTGTTTCATAAGAATTAAGACCACTTGGATCTATTACAAGCTTATTCCCATCTTTATCTATTTCAAGTCCAAGTTTTCTCAAAACCTCTGTCATTATTTCCACATCTTTTAATTCTGGAACATCTTCTAAAACAATTTCTTCTGTTCCAAGAATTGTTGCCGCCAAAATTGGAAGTGCTGCATTTTTCGCACCTGAAATTCTAACATTTCCCCTTAGTGGACCATTTGGTTTTACTAAAATTTTATCCAAAAGGATTCCTCCCATTTATTATATTTAATTATTTATATCAATTTAATTATATCATAGACTTTTAGAATATATAAGAATTTAAAATTATAGCATCTTAATAAATTTAAAAAATCATTATAGCTTTCTTAAAACTTTATAACTATAAAAATGGTGTAAAAATTTCTTCTTACACCATAACATTTTTTAATAATTATATAAAACTAAATTAATATTTTTAATATTAAGCTACAAAAAATTATTTTCCCAATTTATTTTCTCTTCCATAATAAAATAAATATTGATTTGCAAATCCAGCATTTTTTCCAAAAACTTCTCTGCCACGCATTGCAATTTTTGACTTTGGTGTGACTTCTTTTAAGTAAAGTTTTTCCATTACTCTTTTTATCCACACATCTACGGGAAATGATTCTTTCCTATCAAAGGCAAAAAGTAAAATACAATCTGCCACTTTTGGTCCCACACCTGGCAAAATTTGAAGTGCAGCTCTTGCATCTTCTAATTCCATTTTTTCTATTTCAGAAATATTTACTTCTCCACTATCTATTAATTTCGCAGTTTCAACAATTCTCTTATCCCTAAACCCAACTCTTGCAAATTCTCTAAGATCTTCTGCTTTAGCTTCTTTCAATCTATCTGCACTTGGAAAGGAAAAATACTTTCTATTTTCATCCTCTGAAATAAAATCTCCATACATCTGTGAAATTTTTTCAATAGACTTTTTTATTCTTGGAATTTGATTGTTTGCAGAAATGATAAAGGAAATAATAGTTTCGAATTTTTCTTGATTTAAAATTCTAATTCCCTTGCCATATTCTGTGGCATTTTTCATTATTTCATCTCTTGATAATTCATCTATTATCTCTTTATAATTTCGATCTAGGTCAAAATAATTATAAAAAATTTGATAAAAAGATGCTTTATCTACTCCTCTTAAAACAATTTCTCCGTTTATTTTTTTTACATTTGCAACTTTCCCATTAGTTACAAAAGTAAAACTTCTATCACTTTCTTCAAACCACCTAAAAGCCTGTCCACAAGTAAAAATATCCTTTGGGTCGAATTCATATAAATCACTTATTATGCAAAAATCTTTAGCAAAACTTATCTTCATTTAAACTCCCACAAATAAAAAGCCTATTAATAAACAATAGGTCAGCCAATTTCTTTCATAAAATAAGAAAGAGTGAGTAACGAATCATTCAATCTAATATTTTCAACTACAACTCCCTCTGGTCCCTTTAAATCATAAGGTGCAAAATTCCAAATACCTTTGACGCCAGCATTAATAGCTCTTCTTGCAACATCTTCACAAAATTCTTTTGGCACAGTAATAATTGCAACATCAACGTCTTTTTTCTTTATGTATTCTTCCAAACTTTTCATATTTCTAACTTTAATTCCACTTATATCGTCAATATCATCTTTGATGTCAAAAAGTGAAATCACATTAAAACCGGATTCTCTAAATCCATTATATCTAGCAATAGCCTGCCCAAGTCTTCCTGCTCCAATTACTATACTATTATAACTCTTGTCAATTCCAAGAATTTTGTCAATTTGTTCTTTTAAAGCTCTCGTATTATACCCATAGCCTTGCTGACCAAATCCGCCAAAATTATTTAAATCTTGTCTAATTTGCGAAGCACTAAAGCCAGTCATTCCACTTAATTCTTTTGAAGAAACTCTTTCAATACCAGTGTCAATTAATTCCTTTAAATATCTGTGATAAACTGGCATTCTTCTTATGACAGTTTCAGAAATTCTCCTTGTATCTTTCAGCAAATTAACACCTCCAATTGTTTATATTATAACAATCTTTTCTGTTTTTGTAAATTAAGTAACTCTTATATTGCAATAAGCTTTTTAACCAAAATAACATTTTAAAATAAAAACTCAATCTCAATTAAAATTCCCCGTACTAAAAATCTTGTATCAATAAATTATTGTATTTTGGTCTTAAAAATTTTCATCATTTCTAATCTTAATTTAGTAAGTTCTCTCCTTATTTGATTTATTTTTCAATATAAACTATTATATAATGTATATTTTTATACTAAATTTATAAATTATTTTATATCGAGGTGTTTTTTTTGAAAGTAAATAAGTATGAAGAAATGAAAAAGAAAATTCCAAATATCAAAAAAATTATGCGGATTAGACAAAGTAGAAAGCAAGGCGACATGGGTTATATTGATTTCTTTATGCTTGGATTTGGTTCTATGGTAGGAGTTGGATGGGCAGTTTCGTCTAATCACTGGATTGCACAAGCTGGTGGGCCAATACCTGCCTTCCTCGGTTTTTTAATTGCAACGCTACTTTTAATTCCAATTGGTCTTTGTCACGGAGAACTTCTTGCAACCCTTCCTCAAGGTGGAGGTGTAATGGTCTACACTAATAAGGCCTTTGGCAAAAATTTATCTTTTATTTCATCTTGGTTTTTGACTCTTTCTTATATAACTATCCTTCCTTGGGAGGCAATTTATATAAATACTATTTTAACTGATTTAATTCCATGGCTTTCAAATTCCAGAATACTTTATTATGTTGCAGGTTATCCAATCTATCTTTCTTCACTTGTCCTTGGAGTTATCCTCGCACTTTTATTATTTTTTATAAATTTTAAAGGCTCTAATTTTGCATCAAAGCTTCAATCACTTTTGTCAATTATAATAATTATAATAGGTATAATTGTCATTATCTTTTCTTTTAAAGCAGGAGATAAAAGCAATTTATATCCAATTTACAAAAATGTTGGAGAAGGAAGTCACTCTTCACTCTTTGGTGGAATAATAGCAATTGTTGTAATCGTACCATTTTTTATGTCTGGGTTTGACACAATCGCTCAGTCAGTTGAAGAAACTTCTCCAGAAAAGAAATTTAGAAATGTTGCAATTTCCATGGTTCTTTCAATTATTGCTGCTGGAGTTTTTTATGCACTTGTCATAATTTCAACAGGCAGTGTTTCTAATTGGCAAGATTATTCTCTTTCAAGTCCCCCTGCAATGGGATCACTTTTAAAAAATGCTTATAGTGGATCTTTTGGATACGCTCTAGACAAATTAATTGTAATAGGAACAGTTGCCGGACTCTTTTCAACTTGGAATGGTATGTTTATGGCATCAGCAAGACTTATTCAGTCAATGGCAAAAAATAATTTAATCCCAAAAGTTTTTGCAAAAGAACATCCTGAATATGGCACACCTATAACTGCACTCGTATTTTGCTTTTTCTTTGCAGCCATTGGCCCCTTTGTTGGAATGAACTTAATAGATCCACTTACAAGCCTTGGATCTGTTTCCTTTGTAATAGGATGGTTTTTAACTTGTCTATCACTTGCGGTTATAATAAATAAAGAAAAAGATTATTACACATCTTTTAAAGCTCCGGGAGGAAAGTTTACAATCTATCCCGCTATATTTATCTCTGGTGCAATCGTACTTTCAACTTTTATTCCAAAAACTCCTTCTTTTATGGGCTACACAGCTCTTATAATATTTTTTGTATGGCTAATACTAGGTATTGTATTTTTAAAAATTCACAACAAAAGAGAACATTAGATAATCAAAAAAGTAGGTCAACATCAAAATGATAGGCCTACTTTTTTCAATTAATATTTTAAATAAAATTCTCCGCAATCATACATCTTATAGATCCTCCGCCAAATCTTGAAATATTTTTCACATCAATGGGGAGAATCTCGTCATACTTTTCTATTATTCTTATCTTGTCAGGAGAAAGTGAATTGTATCCTTCCTTGGAAATTACAAAAAGATTCTTCTCTTCCCCCTTTAGCTCAATTGAATTCGCCGAAAAATTTATAAATTCATTGTATGTTAGAGAAATAATCTCCTTCCCACTTTCTCTTAAAGTTTTTAAAACTTCACCCTTATTTTCTACAATAAGTTCATCTGCAATTAATGTAAACTTCTCTGATACACTCATCATTACATTTGTATGATAAATATAAGATCCTTGGTCCTTTGACTTAAAATAAATTGGTTTTAATTTAAACTCGTCTGCAAATTTTAAAAATTCATCTTTGTCGCACCTCTTTGAAAGGCTGGCATAAGCAGTACTATTCCACCTGTCTATTACAACAACTCCTGTGCCCTCCAAAACTTTTCCCTTATCATTTTTAAAATTTATAACTTGAACATCTTTAAAATCAATAACTTTCTTTAACTGAGGAAGTAGTTTTTCATACTCCTTATTTCTATTTTCTGTGTACATCTGTGCAACAAAAATCTTTCCAGGAAAAGTAACAAAAACATTATTTGGAAAAATCGAATCTGGTGTCCTGTCATCAAAGTCTTCAATTACATCAACATGAATTTTATTTTTTCGGAGAAGATAAACTGCACTATCAAACTCCTCTAAAGTTCTTTTTTGTATTTCATCATCACTTAATTTATTTGAATCTTCTTGATAAATGTTGTCACTCGCCGTTTCTTCATTAAATTTAAAAGCATAGGGCCTTGTCATTATTATTTTATTAGTTATCATTTTGCTTTGCTCCTCATCTTATAATATCGAAAAGAAAAAACTCCCGCAATGCGAGAGCAAATTTCTAATAAAATTATTATCTATAATTAATAAATTAGTAGAAATTTATTACATTTTCAAGTAAAAGTAAATTTGTAATACTTCCAATTCCACCAGGAACAGGTGAGTAAGCTCTTATCTTTCCATTTACAGATTTTTCATCTAAATCTCCACGATATTTCCCTTCACTATTTTTTGAAACACCAATGTCTATTACAACTGCATCTTTATTAAAATAACTTTCATCTAAGGACTCTGCTCTTCCCATTGCTGTGAAAATAATTTCTGCGCCCTTAGTATATTTTTTTAAATCCTTTGTCCCAACATGACAAATGGTAACTGTCGCAAGCTCATTTAATAAAATCATAGAAAGAGGTTTCCCAACTACATTTGAATGATTAATTATAACTATATCTTTTTCTTTTACATCGTATCCATAAAATTTTAGAAGTTCGTCTGCTGCCTTTGCCGATTGAGGAATAAAACCACTGACATCTCCATTATATACCTTTGCCATATTAACTGGATTCATGCAATCAATATCCTTTTTTGGATCAATTGCAAGAGAAATTTTATCCTCATCTATACTTTTTGGAAGAGGTCTAAAAATAATTATACCTCCAACTTTTTCATCATCATTTAACTCTCTTATTTTCTCTAAAATTTTATCTTCTTCTACATCTTTATCAAAAATATTTAAATTTACACTCACTCCAAGTTTTTTGGCAGACTTTTTAATTCCATTCTCATAAGAAACACTGCCCGGATCTTTTCCCACTCTAATGGTAGATATTATTGGATTTAAATTTTCTTTTTTTATTTTTTCGCTTAACTTTTTGCTTTTGCTCTCAACATAATCCTTAGCATATAAAACCCTCGTCATTTAATTCTCCTTATTTGGAATATAAACTTCCACCGCTTCTTTTAATATCCTTATATTTACTGGAAGATCAGGTCCCTTATCTCCATCTATGTCTATACAAATTTTTTCATTTTTATTTGAACTTATATCTACTTCGCTTACTGAAAAATACTTTATATCCTTAATTTCTTCCACATCGCCCTCAATGGATTTTTTTAAAACAGACATCCTATACCTTAAATCACTATTGGTTAAAATTACCAAATTTGCTTTTCCAGTATTCATGCTATTATTTATACTTGTAAATTCAAACTTGCCAACTTTAGATATAAGAGCAACGATTAAATGATCAACTTCCCCAAAGTAATTTCCATCATCAGATTTTACAATAAGATCATATTCTTCTGAAGTAGCTAATTTCCTCGCAGATTTTTTTACATAAGCTAGTCCTCCAAGTCTTGACTTCTCATCTGATGAAACTTCGTGTATCGCTTCAGGTACTGCCCCAATAGATGCAAATAAACTAAAAACCTTATCGTTAGCTTTTCCAATATCTATCTTTTTAGTTTTCTTAAAATCAAAGCACCTTATGGCATTATCTATTCTTCTTGGAATACCCAATCTCTTTGCCAAAATATTTCCTGTACCTCCAGGTAGTATTAAAAGCTTTGCACTTGAATTATTTTTATACATCCCTAAAAGAACTTCGTTTATAGTCCCATCTCCGCCATAAACCCCTATGGCATCTGCATCTTTTACTTCACCAACAAATTTAGTTGCATCATTTTCTTTCTCAGTTCTCTTTATAATAACTTCATCAAAATATTTTTTAAGATTATATTCAATTTTTCCTATAAATTTTTCTCCACTCTCATTTCCAGAACTTGGATTATAAATAAATAAAATTTTCATACTTACCTCTTTCTAAATTTGAAAATTAAAAGTTTCTTATCAGTAGACAATCATACCACCATTGGGAGAAATAATTTGCCCTGTCATGTAAGAATTCTTATCTGAAATCATAAAAGAAACAAGCTCTGCAATTTCTTCTGCACTTGCAAGCCTTCCCATAGGGATTTCACTAGTAAGAGTTAATAAATTTTCTTTTCCAATTTCCCCAGTCATAGAAGTTTTTACTGCACCAGGTGCAATAGCATTTACTGTTATACCTGAATATCCCAGCTCCTGCGCAAGAGATTTTGTCAAAGCATTAATTGCTCCCTTTGTTGCAGAATAGTGACTCTCCATTGAGCCGCCAACAATTCCCCAAATAGATGACATATTTAAAATTTTCCCAGAATGCTTTTCTAACATATAAGGAAGTGCTGCATGAATTGTATTGTAAACTCCCTTTACATTTACATCAAAAATTTCATCCCAAATTTCTTCGTCAATATCTTGAAAAAGAAAATAACTTGATATTCCCGCATTATTAATTAAAATGTCCACGCCTTTAAACTTATCTGAAATCTTTTTAAACATATCAGTGACTTCCTTTGATTTTGAAACATCTGCTTTTATTGAAATTGCATCGACTCCCATATCTCTTATTTCTCTTTCAAGTTCTCTTGCTTCTTTTTCAGATTTATTGTAATTTATTATTATTCTATATCCATCATATGCAAGTCTTTTTGCAATAGCTCTTCCAATTCCTCTTGATGCCCCTGTTATAAGTACAGTCTTCATTTCTCACCCACCATTTAAAATTTATTATATCAAATTTATTTAATTTTGTTGATTTAAAGTTTTTTAAATTTTTTGGACGCAAAAAAACTATGCCAATCGACATAGTTTTTTAGGTAAATATGCTTTTTTATTAAATTTCCAATCTAGCATCCTCTTCAAAATTTTCTTCCGGTATTGGCTTTTTAATAATATGTTTATAATAAATTTTTTCAACTGCCATAGAAATAGCATTGTCACCAGTTACATTAGCTGCTGTACCAAAAGAGTCTTGAGTTAAGTAAAGTGAAATTAAAATTGTAGCAAGTGTTCCTGAAGAATCAATTCCAACTACTGGCAAAAATGGAAGTGCACTCATTACTGCTCCACCTGGTGCTCCCGGTGCTGCTACCATTGCAACTCCTAATATTGCTATGAATTTTACCAATAATCCAAAAGAGTTGTCCATGTTAAACATTGTAAGCAATGTATAAACACAAGCTGTAAGTGTAATCATTGATCCAGATAAGTGGACTGTTGCACAAAGTGGAATACAAAATTCTCTAATTTGTCTTGTTACACCTATTTTTCTGTTACAAGCAACATTTACTGGAATTGTAGCTGCTGATGATTGAGTTCCTACTGCTGTTAAATATGCAGGAATCGCTTCTTTTAAACATTTGAATGGGTTTCTTCCAGTATATCCTCCAGAAATAGAGAATAAAATAACCATATAAATAAGGTGTAGAGCAATAATACATAAAAATATTTTCCAGAAAATTCCCAAAATGGCAAATACTGAACCTGAATAAGATAAGTTGCAGAAATTACCAAAAATAAAAAATGGAAGTAAAGGTATTACAAATTTTACTAAAACTAAATTTATGATTTCATTAAATTCATTAATTGCCTTATAAAAAATTTCTCCACTTCCCTTTGTTCTCAAACCAGAAACTGTAAGTCCAAGCATAAAAGCAAGTACTAGTGCAGCTGTTACATCTATGAAAGCTCCTAATGGAATTTCAAAGAAAGGTGCAACTTCATTTGCTGTTGCTTCTTGAACTCTTTCTGCAAGTTCAGGTCTAATAAAACTTGGAAATATATTTGTTGACATTACATAGGAAAGAGACCCTGCAACAAGTGTTGATGCATAAGCAAGTCCCACTGTAACACCAAGTAATTTACCTGCACCTTCTGATAAATCTGCGATACCTTTAGATACAAAGGCAATAATCATTAAAGGAATAATGAAGTTTAAAAACGCTCCAAATAATCCTGATATTGTAATTGCAATTTTAGTTACCCATTCTGGTAAATATTGGCCAACTAGGATACCTAGTACAATTGCTATTATAAGTCTAGGTATTAGACCTATTTTTTTCTTTTCTTTCATTTAATTTAATCCTCCTTAAGATTCAAAAACTTAGCCCTAATTTCTTGACCCGTTTTTGTACCTGCAAGTCCTCCAAGACCAGTTTCTCTAATTGATTCATTTAATAGATGCCCCACTTCTCCCATAGCTTGACATACTTCATCGAAGGGAACAATTGATTTTATTCCTGCCATAGCCATGTCCACTGAAATAAGAGAGTTCATCACACCAGATGAATTTCTAAATGTGCAAGGATATTCCACTAGCCCTGCTATTGGATCGCAGGCAAGCCCCATTACATTTATAAAAGTAATGCTGGCTGCATTTAGTGCTTCTTCGACAGTCCCGCCAAGCATTTCAACTATTGCACCTGCGGCCATTGCACTTGCAGAGCCACATTCTGCTTGACATCCTCCTTCAGCACCAGCAAATGTTGCATATTTACCAATGATTTGCCCAATTCCTATTGCTGTCAAAAGTCCATTTATTAAAACGTCATCATCTAAATCAAATTTATCACTCATTGCCATTAAAGCAGCAGGCAAAATACCTGAACTTCCTGCAGTAGGTGCAGCTGCAATAGTTCCCATATTTGCATTTGTTTCAGATGTGGAAAAGGCCATAGCCATTGCTCTAACTAAAGCTTTATTAGTTACAGGCTCTTTTTCTTTTTGATAGTCGAACATTTTTTTTGCAAATCCGTCTATCATTTTATATTCAGTATCATAAGATTTTTCTAAAGTATTCTGTGAAGACTTTTTCATTACATTTAAAATTTCTCTAAGACGCGACTTCATTTCCTCTTCACTAATTTTCAAACTCTTAGTCTGATCTTCTAAAACTAAATCATAAAAGTGGATGTTTTCATCATTACATTTTTTAATTATCTCTTGTGCTGTATTTAACATTTAAACCTCCACATATTTTGATTCAATATATCTACTATTATCTAAAAGTTTATTCTTAACCGATTCACTAGCTTTTTCATCAAGCTCAACAGTTAAAGTTACAATATTCTTAAGTTCATCTTTTGCTGTATTTATAGACTCTATATTGTAATCTTCTTCTGCAAGTACAGTAGAAACTTCTGCTATAACTCCTGTTTGCTCAGGATATTGAAATAAAAAAGTTGGAAATCTTCCATCAAAATTAACTTTTATTCCATTTATCTCTACTATTATTATATTTCCACCGCCAATTGACGATCCAATTACATATTCACTAGTGCCATCTTTATAATTAAACACTACTTTTACAGTATTTGGATGATAATCTTCACCTAAATTAGTAGGAATAAATTTATAATTAATTCCTCTTGTATCGGCAATTTTGTAAGCATCTCTTATAGAATCGTCAAAAGTTTCAAAACCCATTATGCCACCTAAAAGTGCCTTGTCTGTTCCATGCCCCTTATATGTATATGCAAAAGATCCGTGAAGATAAAAATCCACGCTCTCATAATTTTTAGGACAAATTTTTGCTGCAACTCTTCCAATTTTACAAGCGCCAGCTGTATGTGATGAAGATGGACCAACCATTATAGGTCCAAGTATTTCAAAAGAAGTGTATTCCTTCATTAAATGTACCTCCTACTTTTAAAGATATTTTAGCATAAAGTGTTAATTTTGTGAATTAAATTATACTCCCAAAATCTTCTTTCTTTTTACTATTAAATAATTTCAATACCTAAAAATAAAAACTTTAAAAACACTAGATAATTTAGTAGTTAAAATTGATTTCAAAATAAATAGATATTTAAAGTATGTAAAATATGCTATAATATTTTTCTGAGAATATTCTTTATACAAGGAGGATTTATGAAAGAAAAAAAAGTTAAAGATCAAAATGATGTGGGCGGATTTTTAAAAGGCGTCGAAAGAGTGGGAAATAAATTACCTCACCCTGCCATGATTTTTGCACTACTTTGTTTAATTGTAATAATTATTTCACATTTTACTGCAAAGTCTGGACTTAGCGTTACATATTTTGATGCTAAAGCAAAGGAAAAAGTAACTAAAGAAGCTGTATCTTTACTTAACTGGGAAGGACTCGCTTATATTTTTAACTCTGCAACAGAAAACTTCACAAGCTTCGAACCTTTGGGTACAGTCTTAGTAGCTATGCTTGGTGTTGGTGTTGCAGAACACAGCGGACTTTTCAACGCAAGTTTAAAAAGACTACTTTCTAATGTAAACCCTACAATTCTAACTGCAACAGTAGTTTTTGCAGGTGTAATTTCAAATATCGCATCTGATGCAGGTTATATAGTAGTAGTTCCACTTGGAGCTTTGATTTTTGCAAATGCAGGTCGTCACCCTCTTGCTGGTATCGCCGCTGCCTTTGCTGGAGTAAGTGGAGGCTTTTCTGCAAACTTATTACTTGGAACAACTGACCCGCTACTCACTAACATAACAAACGAAGCTTTAAAAGCTGGTGGCATTGATTTAGAACTAGCTGCAACTTGTAACTGGTACTTCTTATTTGTTTCAACATTTTTAATTACAATAATAGGTACTCTTGTAACAAATAAAATTGTAGAAAAAAATTTAGGTAATTACACAGGATCTTATAAAGCAGATGAAACTCCCCTTACTGACCTTGAAAAAAAGGGGCTTAATAAAGCTCTTATAGCTCTTATAATTTATGCAGTAATAATGGCACTTCTCATGTTCCCATCTAATGCACCTTTTAGAGTTTTAGAAGAAGGCAAAAATGCAAAAACACTTAAATTTTTCTTAGGTCACGGTTTAATTCCTGGAATGTTACTTTTATTTATGATTCCTGGTATCGTTTATGGTAAAACAGTTGGAACTATAAAAAACTCACATGACTTTGTTGACACTATGACAAAGGCAATGCAAGGAATGGGCGGATACTTAGTTTTAGCATTTTTTGCATCTCAATTTGTAAATTACTTTAACACTACAAATCTAGGGCTGATACTTGCAAAAAATGGTGCTGATTTCTTAAAATCAATTAACTTAAATGGACTTCCGCTTTTAATTATATTTATCTTAGTTTCAGCATTTTTAAATTTATTTATGGGATCTGCTTCTGCAAAGTGGGCAATAATGGCTCCAATATTTGTGCCAATGATGTATGAAATTGGTCTATCTCCTGCACTTACACAAGTTGCATATAGAATTGGTGACTCTTCAACAAATATTATCACACCGCTTATGTCTTACTTTGCAATGATAGTTGTATTTATGCAAAAATATGACAAAGATTCTGGCCTCGGAACCCTCACATCTATGATGCTTCCATACTCAATGTTCTTCCTACTTGGATGGACACTTCTAATGATTGTGTGGTATCTACTTGGAATTCCAGTTGGTCCTGACGCACCACTTCATGTACAAGACATGGTTACAATGTTATTTATATAATAATTTTAATATTCTCAAAAATAAACCCGATGGATTTTTTCATCGGGAATTTTTGTATTATAAACTTTAAATTAATATGCTGAATTAACCTACTCCAAAATCTGTTATTTCAAATAAAATATCCACATTAGGATCATCTTCCAAATATTTATATTTTTTAACAAACCACTCGACTAATTCCTCATCTCTTTTTATATTTGTACTATTATTCATAAAAATATTAACTGTGGCATGGGGAAATTTTTTTATAATTTCCATATCTCTATCTATCATTTCTTTAGTCTGACCTTTTATTCCAACCATGACACATGGAGAGTCAAAATATTTTTTCACTTCTCTATAATCTTTAAAGTCTGCACCCTTTTTTAACACTTCTTCTCTAAAATCATTGTCAAAGGTTTCTATTCCCGTTTTAAAAATTATGGGCACATTAAAAAATTCTCTAATCTCATCTAATCTATTTCTGTAAATCCAATGAGCTTCAAAAAATAACTTTTTTATATTCTTGTCTTCAACAACTCTTTTTATTTCTTCTAATGTTTTTTGTGTCAAATCAAAAACTGATGCAGAATCTATGACTTCTAATACGCCATATTCTCCTGTTACATTTTTTAAAACTTCTAAATTTATTTTGTCAATTTTTTCTTCATCTATTTCATTGTCGTAAATGTAGTCGCAAAAAGTGCACTTCCCCCATTTACATGGCCTCGCTTTTAAAAGCACTATCTCTCTTTTATTTTTATTATTTATCTTTGAATACCTATTTATAAAATCATCTCCCAATAAAACCTATTAAATATTCTACCATATAAAACATAAATATCTTTATCACAAATTTATATTTCTTTTGGATAAATCTTAAAAGTTGATTTTTAATCTAATTTTCTCTATACTAATTGTTATAGAATAAACTTTTATGAAAAGTTTTACATAATAAATTTTAATTGTTTCGTTAGTTTTATATTGTATTATTTAGGATTGATTAGAATAAAATTGAGAGGAAATATATGGCGGTAAAAATAATTATTGATTCTACTTGTGATGTAGATAAAAATGTGGAAGACAAGTTTATAAAAGTTCCTCTTCATGTTACTTTTGGAGAAGAAGATTTTATAGATACAGTAGATATTACAAAGGACGAATTTTATGAAAAACTGGAAAGTTCAGATGAACTTCCAAAAACAAGTCATCCATCTCCACAAGCATTTATTGATGAGTATCAAAAAGTTGTAAATAATGGTGACAAAGCTGTCGTGATTTGTCTTACTTCAGGTTTTTCAGGTACATATGAAGTTGCACTTATGGCAAGCGAAGAATTTAAGGACAAAATTTTTGTAGTTGACTCTCTCCAATCATGTACTGGAGGAGGTGTAATAGCAGAATATGCCCTTAGACTTAGCGAAGAAGGTAAATCTGCAAAAGAAATTTTTGAAATCTTAGAAAAAGAAAAATTTAGAGTTAGCACTATGGCAGTTGTTGATACTTTAAAATATTTGGAAAAAGGCGGTAGACTTTCAAAGGCCTCTGCTCTAGTGGGAAATTTATTGTCAGTAAAAATTATTTTGGCTATGAAAGATGGAATAGTTGTTGCTATTGGAAAGGCAAAGGGAACTAAAAATGCAAATAATCTTTTCTTACACGAGATTGAAAAGACTGGCGAAATAGATTTTTCCATGCCAATCATATTTGGATACACAGGAAAAGATAGTGAAAAAATTCAAAAATACTTTAGGGAAGTTAAAAAATTCTGCGAAAAAGAAGTCCCAAATCCACCACTTGTTCAAATTGATAGTGTTATTGGCACTCACACAGGACCAGGTTCTCTATATGTTGCATTTTTTAACAAATAATATTTTAGGCATTTGTCTTTTGGCAAATGTCTTTTTTTATTATTTTTTATAATTTCTTCTATGAAATATAGATTTCTTTATCTAATTATAATTCTGTGGTAAAATAAAAAAGATAGGAGTTGATTTATTGGAAAAAGAAACTGATTTTAAGGGACTTTTTAGACTTTTTACTAGGTCTTTATTTATTTTCATTATTGGAATGATTTTTCCCTTTTTTTATGTTTTATTTCCTTCTATGTTTGTAGTTGAATCTGTAAAAGAAGGAATTTTCAAAGTAATGGCAACTTTAGCTCTTCTTGTGCTTTTAATTGGTGCCTTAGCTGGACCTATTGTTGCAATTGTTATCTTTACAATTTTTGGCCCCTTTATTTTAATTTTTCACTATATGATTATCACAGATAGATCTGTATCCATGACTATTTTGGCTACATCTTTAATCTTTTTTATATCCATAATGGTTTTATTTTTTGCCTTTGGAATAAATGCAGATGTTCTAAATTCTAGTGAAACTATTAATAAATTAATAAATTTTTATACAAATTTTGCAAGTGAAGCTGGTCTAAATGATGTTGACCTTGCCTTATTTTCTGAAAATGCAAAAATCTATTACAAAAAGTTTTTGCAAATTTTGCCCTCTGTTCTAGTTATTTCTTCTGTGGTTATTTCTTATATAACTTATACTACTGCTGGAAGAACTTTAATTACAAAGGGAAAATTTATAAGACAACCTTCTTCTTTGGAATTTCTAAAACTTCCAAAAGAAGTTATTATTCTGTCAATTGTAACTGTTGCTATTTTTAGTTTAACTGGCGATTATTTTGGCCCTTCTGGGCAAGTTTTTATTATAAATTTGATGAATGTAATCTTTTTTATGCTCTTTGCATCTGGGATAGCTGTAATTAAATTTTATATGACAAGATCAAATCTAAAAAGTTTTTTACAGTTTTTAATTATTGCTCTATGCCTTACTATTTCTTCACTTCAAATTTTTGTGATGATAATAGGGGCCCTTGATCAAATTGTAAACTTTAGAAAAATTAATTGAGTGAGAATATTATGAAAAATAATTTTAAAATTAGTGATTTTCTTCCATATATTGTTTTTGCTCTTTGCATAGTTATATTTTTAATAGTTTTAAGACCCATAATTGGTATCATTGCACTTATTGCAATGGCCTATGTTTTATATATGACTTATAAAAAAATAACAACAAAAAATGAGAAGAATTTAAAACATATTGAAAAATTAAATGACAGGTTCGACTCCCTTACTAAGGAAGTAATATTTGATATGCCCTTTCCTCTTGTTGTAACAGATGAAAAGGCAAAGATTCTTTGGTATAACACTCCCTTTATTAATTTATTTAATGAAGAGAGTGTTATCGAGAAGGATCTCGAAAACTTAATAGAAGAAATTGACATCTCAAATATTATAAATAGAAGCGGTGCCAACACTCTTCCTGTAGAAATCAATAAAAGATCTTTTAGCGTCTATACAAATGTTGTCGATGATAAATCTGAAAAAGATGATGGCAAATCTGTTTTACTTTATTTTGTAGACAACACTGCCTATAAAGATTTAAAGGATAAATACACAGATGAATACCCTATTATTGCAAAAATAGAAGTGGATAATTTCTCTGAAGCTGTTAGTTCTGCTCCATCAGAAATAAGGCCTATTCTAATTGCAGAAATTGACTCTACTATTTCTTCCTACTTTGAAGAGTACGATGCACTAGTTAGAAAATCTGACGAAGATTTATATCTTGTAGTTATGACTTTTAAATCTTTAATGATGCTAAAGGAAAAGAAATTTGATATTTTAGATGATTTAAGAGATTTAAACAAAGGCAATTCCATTCCAATAACTCTATCTATTGGAGTATCTTCCTATGGACTTAATTTTAAAGATGCCTATATAGAATCGGATTCTTCCCTAGACCTTGCACTAGGTCGTGGAGGAGATCAAGCTGTTGTAAAAGTTGACGACAATTATGAATTTTTCGGTGGAAAATCTAAAGCTGTGGAAAAGAGAAATAAAGTAAAAGCAAGAGTCATTGGCGAAGCTTTGAAACAATTAATAGATAGATCTGAAAATGTATATATAATGGGTCACAAAAATCCAGACATGGATGCCATTGGTGCTGCCATTGGATGTCTTCGTGCAACTTTAAATAGAAATAAAGAGGGCTATATTGTCCTTGAAAAATCTAATCCATCAATTGACAATTTAATTGACAGGATGAAGGAAGAAGAGCCAGAACTTTATGAAAAAGTTATTTCAAGAGAAACTGCACTAAATAGAATCAAACATTCTTCACTTCTAGTAGTAGTCGATAATCACAAACCTTCTTTTACAGAATGTCCTGAACTTATTGACAAGACAAATCAAATTGTTGTAATTGATCACCATAGGCGTGGAAAGGAATTTGTAGAAGATCCTGTTCTAAGTTATGTTGAACCCTACGCTTCATCTACTTGTGAATTAATAACTGAAATGCTAACTTATATGTCAGATGATTTAAACTTAACTCACTTCGAAGCAGATGCACTTATGAGTGGGATTGTAGTCGACACGAAAAACTTCTCTTTTCAAACTGGTGTCAGAACTTTTGAAGCAGCTTCAGTTTTAAAAAGAGCTGGTGCAAATATGATTAAAGTAAAGGCACTTTTCCAAGACGATTTGGACACTATGCTTTATAGAGCAGAAGTAATTCATAATACAAAAATAATCCACGATAATATTGCTGTTTCAAGATTTAATAAATCTGCAAATAATTCTGTCTTAGTTGCAGCTCAAGCAGCTGATGCTCTTTTGGATATTAACGGAATTGACGCATCCTTTGTTTTAACAATAAACGATGGCAAAACTCACATATCTGGAAGATCTCGTGGCGAAATTGTATCAGTTCAACTTATACTTGAAAAAATTGGAGGTGGCGGTCACTTAAACATGGCTGGTGCACAACTTGATACTACTGATCTAGACGAAGCAGAAAAAACTCTAATAGATGCGATAGAAGAATATTTAGAAGATAATAAAAGCGAGGAATAAAAATGAAAGTAATTTTAATTAAGGACGACAAAAATCTAGGACCAAAAGGAAGCATTGTAAATGCAAAAACTGGTTATGCAAGAAACTTTTTGATTCCAAGAGGAGTTGCAATTGAAGCAACAAAAGAGAACATGGAAACTTGGAAGAAAAATAAAATTGAAGAAGAAAAAATTGAAAAAGAAAATCGTGCAAAAGCAATGGAAGACAAGAAAAAAATTGAAGATATAACTCTCACAATTAAGGCAAAAGCTGGCGAAGGTGGAAGACTCTTTGGAGCAATCACATCTTCTGACATTGCGAAAAATTTAAAAAACGAATATAAAATAGACGTTGACAAGAAAAAAATTGACTTAGCAGAAAATATAAAAGAAGCTGGAATTAAAAAAATTGACATCAAATTATACACAGATGTTGTTGCAACTTTAAAGGTAAACATTAGACCTGAATCTTGATTTTATGGAAACAAATAGTGAATTAAATTTAAATGAAAGTGGAAATTTAAAACTTCCACCCCACAGCTTAGAAGCAGAAGAATCTGCCCTTGGATCAATGATGCTTTCAAAAGAAGCAATCACATCATCAATAGAAATCCTAAAAATAGAAGACTTCTATCAAGATGCTCACAGAAAAATTTACGATGCCATCCTAAATATTTACAATAGAAATGAGCCTGCTGATGTTATAACAATTGCAGAAGAATTAAAAAAGACTGATTCATTAGAAGAAGTTGGTGGTATAACTTATCTTGCCGACCTCTCTTCCAATGTAACTGCAGTTTCAAATATAAAATCTTACTGCAATATTATAAAAGAAAAGGGAATTTTAAGAGAACTTATAGATGCATCTGACAAAATTATCTCTGCTTCTTATTCTCCAGATGCAAAGGCTGATTTAATAATTGAACTTGCAGAAAAATCTGTTTTTGATATCACTCAAGATTCCACAAAAAATGGACTAATAAATATAAAAAATATTGCCCTAGATTCCTTTTCAGATTTAGAGAAAAAAGCACAAAATCCAAACGCACTCACAGGACTTACAACAGGATTTGTAGATCTCGACAGAAAAATCTCAGGTCTTCAAAAATCAGATCTAGTTTTACTTGCAGCAAGACCCTCTATGGGTAAAACTGCTCTTATGGTAAACATAGCTACAAATGCTGCACTTCGTGGTGGTGCGTCTGTGGCAGTATTTTCTCTTGAAATGAGCAAAAACCAATTATTTCAAAGAATAATTTCTTCAAATGCTCACGTAGACCTTCAAAAAGTTATAAGTGGTAACTTAAATGAAGAAGAGTGGACAAAAATAATAAATACTATGCCAATTGTGTCCAACTTAAAAATAGAAATTGATGACACCGCTGGCATATCTCCGCTAGAACTAAAAGCAAAGTGCAGGAGAATGAAAGTTGAAAAGGGACTTGATTTAATCGTCATAGACTACTTGCAACTTATGCAAATGAGTTCAAGAAGTGAATCAAGGCAACAGGAAATCTCTGCAATATCAAGAAACTTAAAAGCAATTGCAAAGGAATTAGAAGTTCCCGTAATAGCACTTTCACAACTTTCACGTGCGCCTGAACTTAGAACAGATCACAGACCAATCTTATCAGACCTTCGTGAATCAGGTGCCATTGAGCAGGACGCAGACATTGTAATGTTTTTGTATAGAGATGAATATTACACAAAGGAAGAATCAGAAAAACCAAACATCGGCGAAGTAATAATTGCAAAACACAGAAATGGTCCAACAGGAACCGTTGAATTGATGTTTAAAAAAGAATATACAAAGTTTTTAAACTTACAGAGAAATGAATAAAATTTTAAGGCTTTCGCATATTATAGCGAGAGCCTTTATTTATATTTTCTATCTCAAATGTTATAATAAAGTTTGTATAAAATATGGAGGTAAATATGATTTTAGATTTAATAAAAGTAATTGTTTTAGGAATAATCGAAGGACTGACAGAGTTCCTTCCTATTTCATCAACAGGACATCTTATAATTGCAGACAGTTTCATAAAGCTTGAACCAAAATCTTTTTCCAATGCCTTTAATGTAATTATTCAACTTGGTGCAATTCTTGCAGTGGTCTACTTATACTTTTACGATGTAAACCCAATTGCAAAAGAAAAACTCGTGCCAGTAATCGGCGAAGAAACTTATAATAGTTTAAGTTTTAATGAAAAGTTTAAATATAGAGATATGGAAACTATGAGACTTATTGCAAAAATAATTGTCGGATTTTTGCCAGCAGCTTTTTTTGGATATCTATTTGACGACTTTATAGACGCTCATCTCTTTAACACTACTACAGTTTCTGTTGCACTTATTTTTTACGGTATAATAATTATAATTATGGAAAAAAATAATAAAGGAAAGAATTTTAAATATGAAAATCTAGACGAAATCACACTTAAAACAGCTTTTCTTATTGGTTTCTTCCAATGTCTTGCAATGGTGCCAGGTACATCTCGTTCAGCCGCAACAATTATTGGTGCAATGATACTTGGATGTTCAAGGACAAGTTCTGCAAAATTTTCTTTCTACCTTGCAGTGCCAACAATGTTAGGTGCAACTGTACTAAAAATTGTTAAGATTGGATTTTCCTTAACTCTTTGGCAATGGTTCTTAATATTAATTGGTGGAGTTATTTCTTATATCGTGGCATTAATTGTAATCAAAAAATTCCTGGGATATATAAGAGAACACGACTTCATCCCATTTGGCTATTACAGAATAGTTTTAGGTATAATCGTCCTACTATTTAGTGCTTTTAATATAATTTGAGGTGAATAAAATGAAAGATTTCAACGTTGGCATATTGCAACTGCCTACAACAGGTGACAAAGATAAAAATCTAAACACAATGGAAGAATTTGTTTTAATCGCAAAGAAAAAAGGTGCAGATGTAATTTGTCTTCCAGAAATGTGGAATTGCCCATATCAAAATTCTTACTTCAAAAAATTTTCAGAAGAAGACTTTGGCAAAACTTATAAAAAAATGAGTGAAGTTGCAAAGAATAATAAAATATATTTAATTGGCGGCTCAATCCCCATTAAATCTGGAGGAAAAATTTATAACAGATCCTATGTATTTGACAAAGACGGCAGAGAAATTTATAGATATTCAAAAATAAACCTCTTCGACATAGAAGACTACAAAGAATCAAACACAATCTCTGGAGGAAAATCACTTGGAGTATTTGAAACAGAATATGGAACTTTTGGACTTGCAATTTGCTTTGACCTTAGATTTCCAGAACTATTTCAAACCTTTAGAGATTATGGTGCAGAAGTAATCTTTGCACCATCAACATTTATGAAAAAAACTGGAGAAGCTCACTTTCATCTCTTAAATAGAGCACGTGCCGTTGACACACAATGCTATATAGTATCGCCAACAATAGCAAGAGACGATAACCTCTCCAAAAATGCATATGCACACTCCCTATGCGTAGCACCAAGCGGTGAAATAATAAAAGACCTTGACGAAGAAGAAAATATAGAAGTTATAAAATTAGAAAATGAAAAAGTAAAGAGAGAGAGGGAAAAACTTCCCCTAGAAGTTTCAAGGCAAAATAGAAAGTTGTATTAAAAAATATTTTAAGATAGCAAATAATTTTTGAAAAAAATAATTTAAAGAAGCCAATGCGAGATGCACTGGCTTCTTTTAGATTCCTTTAGTGTAAAGATAGTAGGAGTAAATCATTGGAAGAACTACAACTATTGCAATAGGTATAATTATTATTAATTCGCTTTTGACAAAGGGCGTAGCAAAAAAACATAGTCCCATAAATATAAAGCAAAGACCGCCAAACCTGTGAGTCCTCCTCCAATTTTCGTCGCTATTTAAGGTCCAAGGAAGTTTTATGCCCATGGTGTAATTTCTCTTGACCTTTGGCATATAATTTCCAATGGCTATAAATAGGATTCCCATTAAAATAGAAATTATAACTGATGTATTTACCTCTCTACCAAGGCCAGCTAAAATTGTTATGACATAAATTACTATCATCATTATTGGCAAGGACATCTTGCTTAAAGTCATCAAAAAATTATTTTGCCTCTCATTTTTTGGATCATTGTCAAGCATAAAGCAGAGAAATAAATTCATAAGGACTAAAAATCCCTGAATCGTTACCATGGCGTGAAATTTTGAGCCGTAGTCATCAGCTTGACCTTGAAAGTTCCAGTGAGTTGGAAGTTCTGCTGGCATTTTGCTATAAAAGAGGGCATTAAAAATTATTAAAATCGCAAGTGATGCAATTATTGAAACTATGCTGTTTTTCCTAAATCTAAATTTATTTTTCATTGTCTTCTCCTCTAAATTTTACAATCCAAGTCATTATATCTTCGAATACTGAAGTGTTAAGCTCATAATAAATAAAATTTTTTTCTTTTGTTTCATAAATCAAGTCCTGCTCTCTTAAAATTTTTAGGTGGTGGGAAATTGTCGCCTTGGATAAGTCAAAGTTGTCTGCAATCTCTCCCGCATTCATTCTCCCATTTTTCTTCAGCATATTTAAAATTTCAAGCCTGACTGGGTCTGCTAGGGCTTTAAAAGTATCAGAAAACATATTGAACCTTCTCATTTCTATTTTGATAATTATCTAAATATTTAATTTTATTATATAAGATTATTTTTAAAAGTCAACCCTGTTTTGAAATTTTTCAAAATAGTTTTTACATAATTTTGTCATACTAATAAAAAATTCCACAGCCTGTCACTGTGGAATTTAAAATAAATTTCTTAATTTATTATTTAATTTTTATTTTTTCTTTAGCTAATTTTATTTTCTTTGCTGCTTCATACCCAAAGTTAATAAGATCTTCAACAAACTCTTTATCTTTTAAATATTTATTATCTATTCCTTTTTGACGGAGTACATCATAAATACTATTAAAATCAAAGGAACACTCATTTTCCATAAAAACATTTTTGTTATTATTTTCTTTTCTCCCAAACATCTCATCTATTGATACATCAAATAATTCTGCAAGGTCAATTATTGTTTCTTTATCTGGAAATCTTTCGTCAGATTCATATCTACCAATAGTTGGTCTTGATAAATTTAACTTTCCTGCTAAATCTTTTTGAGTCATATTATTTTTTATTCTTAAATTTTTAATATTATCTCCAAATGTCATAAAACCACCCAATATAAGAATATTTAAAATATATCACAATAAGTTTATTATTTTATTCTAAGTGTCAAATAGACGAATAATTTTGATTTATCTCTTGACAAGTTCCGTTTAGTCACCATATAATAGGTTCATAGAATTCTATTCTTTATCTAATTAAAGAAAAATACAATTATCCGGATAATTCCATTTATGAGGTGAATTTATGGAATTTACATTATGGGATTTATTACAAGATACTGCCATTTTAGGAATGTTAATGTTACTAGGTCAATTTTTAAGAGCAAAAGTAAAAATATTTCAAAGTTTACTTATGCCAGCTTCACTAATTGGTGGATTTATAGGCCTTGCTCTTGGCCCTAGTGGTTTTAACATACTTCCGTTTTCAAGTCAACTATCTGCTTACTCAGGAATACTTATAGCAATTGTATTCGGTTGTACTCCTATTGGAGATGACTCTTTTTCCAAAGAAGATATAAAAGGCGTTGGGGGATTCTTTTATCAAAATACTGGTATATTAATTCTTCAATATGCAGCTGGTATGGCCTTATCTATAGGTATATTAAACAAATTTTGGGATCTTCACGATTCTTTTGGTCTTATACTTGCTACTGGATACTATGGCGGACATGGTACCGCAGCTGCTCTAGGTGCGATGTATAAAGAAATGGGCTATCCAGAATTTTTGGATTTAGCTAATACATCAGCCACTGTAGGACTTGTTGGTGGCATCATTGTTGGAATGATTTTAATTAATTGGGGAACAAGAAAAAAGTATACAAACTTTGTTGAATCTCCTAAGGAACTTCCTGATGAAATACGAAGAGGTATTATTCCAAAAGAAAAACAAAAATTTTCTGGAAAACTTACTATTTCAAATATGTCCCTAGACTCTCTAGTTTTTCATCTGTCTATAGCTTTAATAACTGCCTATGCAGGTAGAACCCTTTCAAAATTTATAAGTAGCAAAATAGATTGGCTCTCTATTCCTGTCTTCGTTTTAGCACTGGTTTTTGGATATATCATACAGGGAATTCTTAAAGCTACAAAAACAGATCAATATATTGATAGACCTACAATGCAAAGAATTAGTGGATCTTCGACAGACTTACTAGTAGTATCTGCTGTTTCTTCATTAAATCTTGGCGTTATTAAATCAAATTTAGCACCGCTTGCCATTACCTTTATATTCGGCTTTGCGTTAAATGTACTTTGGTTTTTATGTGTAAGTAAATACGCTTCATCCAAAAATTGGTTTGAAAGAGGAATATTAAACTTTGGTAGATCTAATGGTGTAGTTGCTACAGGTGTTTTATTAAATAGAGTGGTAGATCCAGATCAAAAATCTAGAGGCTTAGAAGACACTGGTCTTACAGATTTATTAAATCGACCAATAGCTATTGCTCTACAAGTTTTACCCCCACTATTTATAAGCTTTGGTGGAAGATATCCAATGTATACGACCCTTGTAATGTGGGCAGCATTTATTGTACTTACAATTATTGCTCTTATATTTAAATGGTGGACACCTGGAAAAATGCAAGGAAATCAACGTAAGTGAGGTGCTTTATGAATTACGATATTATACATTTTGAAGCTTTAGGAAAAGAAGCTGACTATTTGGAAATAGAAACAAATAATTTAATAAAAGAAAATATTTTGCCAAAAGATTTTAAATCACTTATAACTCCTCTGACAGTTCAGGAATATTTATCAGAAAATAATATTAAATTACCTGAGATAATTACTACAAAGACTCACTCAATTTTACCTTCTGATTATATAAATAGTGAAACTAAAAATAATGTAATCACAAGAAGTGCAGGTTATGATCACCTTGAAGAATATCAAGATAATCTAAACATCGCTTCACTTAGGGAATATTGTGTTAATGCAGTTGCTCAAACTGCTCTAAAATTTGGACTATGTACTTGCGGCTTATTAAATGAATACGTTAAAAACACTCAGTCCTTTGAAAGGAATAAAACTAATTCTTTTATGGAAATTAGTGAGAACCGAACTGTAACGGTCTATGGAGTTGGCAAAATTGGCTCTAGGGTATACAAATACTTCGAAGATGTAGGATTTAATGTTCAAGCTGTAGATATTAGGAGCGAAGAATTAAAATCTCAAGAAAAATACAAAAATTTTAATTTTATAAGTAAAGAAGATGCAATTTTAAACTCTGACATCATAGTAAATGTCATGAACTTAACAAAAATAAAAAATTCTAAATTTTACAACGTAAATTATTTTAGTGAAGAATATTTGAGAAAAAATAAAAAAAATTTCATTTTTATAAATGTTACTAGAGGAGAAATTGCCCCTGAAAGTGTTCTTTTAAAACTATATAGCGAAAAGAAAATTTTGGGATTAGGATTAGATGTATTTAGTCATGAATCTGAACTAACAGAGGATTTGAAAAACCAAAATAAATCCAATGATATTGATGTTTTGGCTGCTAAAAAAATTATTAACAGTGCAATTTCATCAAAAGAAAATTTTTATGTACAAGCTCATCAAGGGTTCAATTCTGATTTAGCTGCTAAATCCAAAGCTCACGAAGCTATAGAACACTTAAAATATTGGTATCTCCATGACAAAAAAGGCTTTAAAGAGCAACTACCATATTATGAGGAGTAAAAATAAATCACTTTTATTTATATCCTTAATTGTTTTACTAAACTTTTTATTATTTTCAATAGACTTATATCTAGAAAAGAACTATATTTATAGAATTCTGAATTTAAAGAATCATAACTCTTTAACACTAGAAAACAAGAACACTTTTCACAGTTTAAACGACTCAGACGAAATAAAATTATATGAATATAAGATTAATGACAAAAAAGTTTACACTGCATTTAGTTTTTTTGAAAACAATAAATTGTATAAATTAAAAAAAGCTTCAAATCTCGAGCTAATAATGTCCCATCTAAATTTACAATCCTATTTAGAAAATAATATTTCACAAAATAACTTTAAAACTTTATTTTTATTTAATATGAAGTTGAATACTACCAATTATTGCAATACGACTTTTACTGGATGGGACTTTATTATTTTAGATAAATCTAAAAATAAATTAATTCTTGTGAAATACATCAAACCGCATTTTACCCTTTCTTTATATAATTTTGAGTCGGATACAATATTATCCGACTTTTTTAATTTATATAACTAATTCCCTTTAATTTTCCTCTAGTGAAATACTTTCCATAATATGATATAATTTTATCGGAAGGTGAAAAAATGATTCAAAGTTTAGTCAAGGCAACCAATGTTTTAGATATATTAAAAAATGAAAATCGTGAGCTTACTATTGCAGAGATTTCTGAATCTTTAGATATTCCACCAAGTACTGCTCACAGAATTTTGTCAACTTTAATAGAGGTTCGTTATGTGTCTAAGGACGAAAAGACTCATCTTTACTCCCTAGGTCCTGCTCTTATTCCTCTTGGCATTAAAGCTTCTGCAAAAATAGATCCTCAAGCTGTTGGGCGAAATATTTTAGAAAAATTATCTGACTTAACTCTAGAGGATTCTTTTTTTATCATAAAATCTGGCGACAAAGGACTTATGATTTCTAAAGCTGAGGGCAAACACTCTCTTAAAATAGTCGAAAATTTTGGTATTGAAATTGATTTACATAAGGGTGCAATTAGAAAAACTATACTTGCCTTTCAATCTGATGAATATATTGAAAATTATTTGAAAAAAAATCTTGCAGATTATTTGGATTCTTCTGTAAACAAGGAAACTTTAAAAAAAGATTTAATGGAAATAAGAGAGTCCAAAATTTCTGTTTCTGACTCTGAATATATTGAAGGAGCTATTGGAATTGGTGCTCCTGTTTTTAATTATAAGGATGACTTAGTGGGAGCAATTGGAGTAGTAATTCCAAGAGAAAGAGTCACAGAAGAAAGTAAAAAAGAATATATAGAAGCAGTGAAAAACTGCGGCATTGAATTTTCAAAAAATTTAGGCTATTCTGAAATTTAAAAGTTGTGTCAATAAACGCAACTTTTTTATTTTCCTAAATTTTTTGATTTTGTAATCCAAAAGCTTAAAAATAAAATCAAACTTTGATATTTTTTTGATTTTATTTATTAAAAAATTCAAAATAAAATTAAAATTTGCTGCTTTTTTGATTTTATTTGAGGATTTATGGATTGTTTATACACTTTATACTGCAAAAATAAAGATGACATTATTTTTAATTTGAATAATAAAACAAAAAAATTAGAGAACTAAAGGAACTTGAAAAAGATGGTCTTATAAAAGTCATAAGGGAAAGACCTTTAATTTATACTTTGGAAAAAAATTTTATAGAAAATTTATAAAAAAGACTTGCTGTGCAGGTCTTTTTCAATGTTTAACAATGTCTTTATCTTTTAATGAGATTCATTATTTGTTAAAATATATTTAGGAGGTCTTTATGCCAATACTTAGCTTAACAAATATTAAAAAATCTTACATTGACGAAAATACTATTAAAGATGCAAATTTAATAGTTGAAGAAAGGGATAAAATTGGCCTTATTGGGATTAACGGCAGCGGAAAGTCCACTCTTTTTAATATAATTACAGAAAATTTGTCCTGCGATGATGGAGAAATTTTTAGGAAAAAAGATTTAAAAATAGGATACTTAGAACAACAGTTGAATTTACATCAAAAGGGCAGCATTTATGAAAATTGCCTTTCTATTTTTTCTGATTTAATTAATTTGGAGAAAAGTCTGAGAAAGCAAGAACATATTCTTGCAGAGAACCCCGATAATTTAGACGAAGAATTAAATAAATATCAAAATCTTCAAGACGAATTTCACAAAAGAGATGGTTACTCCTATCATTCCAAAATTAGGGGTACTTTAATTGGTCTTGGCTTTAGTGAAGATGATTTTGAAAAAGATATTGCAACACTATCTGGTGGTCAAAAGTCTCGCGTGGCTCTTGCAATGCTTCTTCTTGAGGATGCTGATCTGTTGCTTCTTGACGAACCTACAAATCACTTGGATATTGATGCAATTTCTTGGCTTGAAAAATATTTAAAAGACATCGACAAGGCAATAATTGTAATAAGTCACGACAGATATTTTTTAAACAACATTGTATCCAAAATCGTCTTACTTGAAAATGGTGCTACAAAAACATACTCTGGCAATTACGATAATTATGTGAAGCAGAGGAAAAAGGATTTTGAAGTTTTAAAAAGACAATACGAGGATCAACAAAAGGAAATCAAAAGGCAAGAGGAAATCATTAAAAGATACTTAAGCCTTGGTCGTGACAGATTTATTAAACAGGGAAAAAGCAGAAAAAAAATGTTAGACAAAATGCAAAGAATTGAAATGCCCAGTTCTAATAAAAAAACTAATCTCTCCTTTAAGACCAATAAAACTTCTGGAAAAGATGTTTTGCAGATAAAAGACCTTTCAAAATCCTTTGGCGACAACTTAATTTTTCATGACTTAAATGCCTTTGTCTATAAAAATGACAAAATTGGTTTGATTGGACCAAATGGTGTGGGCAAATCAACTTTATTTAAAATAATTGCAGGTGAAATTTCTCCAAATTCTGGCAAAGTTAAAATTGGCTCAAATGTTGACATTGCCTTTTTCTATCAAGAACTGGACAATCTCAACTTAGACAAAACTGTAATGGATGAGATCTGGGATGAATTTCCAAAACTTGAACACTTTGAGATAAGAAAATACTTGGCGGAATTTCTATTTGTTGGGGATGATATTTTTAAAACTATTGACGAGCTTTCTGGTGGAGAGCGTGGAAGATTATCTCTTTTAAAAATTATGTTAAAAGGTGCAAATTTTCTAGTACTTGATGAACCAACAAATCACTTGGACATTGACTCTAAGGAAATTCTAGAAGATGCCCTTTTAAAGTACGAGGGCACTGTTCTATCTATTTCTCACGACAGATACTTCCTAAATAAAACTGTGGACAAAATTTTTGAAATGAAAAATGATTCTATAAATGTTTTCTTAGGCAATTACGATTATTATCTTGAAAAGACAACTGAAGTTGAATTAGAAGATGGAAACTATAAATCTAAGACAGAAATTGCCAAGGAGAAAAAACTTGAGAGAGAAGAGCGAAGGAAAAATAAAGCTTTAAGGAAAGAAAGAGAAAATTTAGAAAGTGAAATTGCAAATTTTGAAGAAAAATTATCCACAATAGATAATAAGCTTGCAGATAGTGCTACTTACAACGATTTTAATTTAGCAAATAATTTATCCAAAAAACGTGAAACCCTTGCAAATACTCTCGATGAGCTTTACGAATCTTGGATGGAATTAGAAGAAGAATAAAAAAGTTATAAAATTTTCTTCCACAATCTTTTTGTGATGACTACTTTATCCCCAGAGTTATTAACATTATCCACAGGTATATAAACATTTGTCTTTAAAAATAGTGCACATTTCATACACATTTTGATAAAATTATCATTATACACAAGAAATCTCTCTATTTTCAAATTTTTCACTAAATTTTTACAGAAGATATACAATCTTATCCACAATTTTAAAAAAATCATCCACATTTGTGAGCTTAATAAACTATATTATTTTATCTTTTTATATATTTAAAACAATTTCTTGCATTTTAGAAACAAAAAAACACCTAGATTTCTAGATGCTTTTTTTGTCCAAAATTTTTAATTACAAATTTGTAAAGTTAACTCTTTAGTCTTTCAACCATTCCATCAGCAGGATCAAGAATTTTTATATCTGTAAGTTTTTCAAATTCTTTTTTCATGTATGGAAAGTGTGTGCAAGCTAAAATTATGGCATCTGGCACTTCTTCAATTGAATTAAAAAATTGAAAAAGTTTTTCTAGCCCAAGTTTTTTCACAATTTCTTCAGGATTTTCTTTTTTCTCTATTTCTTCTACCAGAGGTAAAATCCCAATAGAAATAGTGTCCCTAAATCTTTTTTCTGAAATTATTTTATCTATTTCATGTGCAGACTTAGAATTTGCCGCCAAAATTATAATATTTTTATAACTATCATCTAAATTTTTATAAAAATCAATGGGTGTTATAATTTCTATATCCTGTGAATTTTCTATACTCTTTACATCAATCGAAATAGAAAGAGAATTGCAGTAGATAAAAACTTTTTCTGCTCCCTTCTTTTTCGCATCAACTACTTTTTCTTTGACAATTGTTGTGAGTTCTTCTCTAGAATAATATTGAAGTCGTGACTGCTCCTTTGGATTTTTGGAAATTGGGTAACTTAAAGTTTCAAATCCTTCTTCCTCAAGTATTTCTTCTCCCATTTTTGTATCTCCATAAGTTCCTGCGAAAACTGCAACTTTCATTTTTCACCTCTTTAATTTAAATCTAAAACTTTTTTCACTTTACTTTTATTATAGTAAATAATAAAAATTATTCCAATATAGTTCCCCTTAAAAAGAATTGGGTAAAAATCTTAAAGGAGGAGATATTATGAAATGGCAGGGCCGAAGAAAAAGTTCAAATGTAGGAAGAAGTAAGGGTGGCGTTGCTCTCGGCGGCGGAGGTCTTTTAGTAGCACTAATAGTTTTTTTAATAACAGGTAGTCCAAGAGATGCTGTAAGGTCTGGTCTTGGATCTGGTGGGCAAAGCACAAAACAAAATTATGAACTTTCAGAAAGGGAACAAAAGCTTTATGATTATTCTGCGGTAGTTCTCGCAGACACAGAAGATGCTTGGCATGATATTTTGGGAAAAGAAGGAATTGAATATAGAGAACCGAAATTAAATATTTTTAAAGATCAAGTAAAAAGTGGCTGTGGTATTGCCAACGCTGGAATGGGGCCATTTTATTGTTCTCGTGACGAAGCAGTATATATGGATCTTTCTTTTTACGATTCCCTAATAAACGATTTTGGTGCTGATGAAGGCGACTTTATTTTATCCTATGTAATAAGTCACGAAGTTGGTCATCATGTCCAAACTATAACAGGAGTCATGCAAAAGTACCAAGAACAAATGGCAAATTTGTCCGAAGAAGAACAAAACGCACTTACAGTTCGACTGGAACTTCAAGCTGATTACTTGGCAGGTGTAGTTGCAAGATATCAAAAGGACAAAGGCTATCTTGACCCAGGTGACATCGATGAAGCAATTTCTGCCGCATGGTCAATTGGAGATGATACAATTCAAAAAAAATCACAAGGTCATGTAAAGCCAGAATCTTTTACCCATGGAACTAGTGCACAGAGAACTCGCTGGTTTAAAAAAGGTTACGAAACAGGTGACTTGTCTAATTGGGATACCTTCAGTGCAAAAGAATTATAAAATTAATAGAACTGTGGAAGACTAATTCACAGTTCTATTTTTATACTCTTTATTTGTCAAACTTTTATAGTTTAAAGGGCAAATAAAATTATTATTCTTAAAAAAACTAAAATTACAAAGACGAATTTATGACAATAAGTGACATTAATTTTTAATAAAAATTCTACAAAACTTAAAACTTTTCAAAAAAACTACGAGTCAAATACCCGTAGTTAAAATTATTTATTAAAATCAAATTTCAGAATTTTCTACACTTTCATTTAATCTTATGCTCCCAAACTTATCCAAATAAATATTTGAAATTTTTGCCAAATAATTTGGTGCCATGAAAAAACAAGCTACTATTGCTATCATAATTATTGGAAATAAACCTATTGAAGTAATTGGCATTTTATTTGCCGTTGCAAGACCAATAATTGATGCGGCAATTATTACAATAAGAGGAATTTTAAAAGTACTAAGTATTGTCTTAAAAGTCTTTCCAATTAAACCAAATCCAGTTTTTGTTATAAAAGAAAAAGTTTCAAAAAATCCAAGATCTCTATATTTTTCATCTGCTAAAATAAAATTAGAATATGCAAAAATAAGAGAAATGATAGTATAAACTACTATAAAAGGAATAAATCCAACTAGATACCTAGTTACATTTTCATCATTTATACTTTTATTTACTCCCCCCACTGTAACAACTAGAAAAAGCATATAAATTGCAAAAGTTATTAAACCAATAAAAATATTCATCAAAAAAACTTTTAAATTAATAGTCTTTATATTAGAAAAATAATCCCCATAACTTCCCATTCTATTTTTAATTAGTCCTGCACAGATAATATAATTTATTATTCAAGAAATAAATGTTGGAAAAATTTCATAATCTCCTGCATGAACTCCCATTTTTTCCATTATTGCATTAAAAATAATTGATAAAACTCCACCAGTAAGAAGCCATAAAATAACTGAACTATACTTGTAATCTCTCATTTGATCACCCTCCTTTTCGTTTTTTATTTTACCATAATAAGTAAAAATTTCAAAACTTTGTTAGGATTTGTAACTTTTATGAAATTTTTGTGGAATCGATTTCATTTTTGTGCTATAATAAGTTTCCGGCTAAGGAGGTGAATTATGTTTTTAAAGAAAGAAAAAGTAATCGAAAAGATTGAACAGTCTATTAAAAAAAGTGAAAAATTTTGTGGTGAAGGTGAACTTGCAACTTATATACCAGAACTTGCAAATGTAGACCCAGATGGTTTTGCCCTAAGTATCGTTACAACAGCTGGAAATGTCTATAATTTTGGAGAAGTAGACACTAGATTTTCTATGCAATCCATTTCAAAAATTATTTCTCTAATAATGGCACTTAATGACAATACTATTCACGATGTCTTCGAAAAAGTCGGAACAGAACCTACTAAATACAAATTTAATTCACTTATACCAATTGATGACAAACCTTCAAATCCACTAATTAACGCTGGTGCAATAACAACCGCTTCACTAATAGTTGGTAAAGACGTTGATGAAAAATTTGAAAGAGTCTTAAATATGGTTAAAAAATTATCTGACAGCGAAAAAATTAAATTTTTGGAAGAAATTTATTCCTCTGAAATGGAAACAACTGATGTCAATAGATCCATTGCATACTACCTTAGAAGTAAAAAAATATTTTCTCTAGATGCAGAAGAAGTATTGGACTTATATATAAGAAATTGTTCTATTGGTATAAATGCAACTGAACTCGCCCACTTAGGTGCAGTCCTTGCAAATGGAGGTGCTGACCTTGTAACTGGTGATGAAATGATCTCCAGAGAAACTGTAAAAATTGTCTTAGCACAAATGGCTTCATGCGGAATGTATGAAGAAAGTGGAGAATTCTTATTAAATGTTGGAATCCCATCAAAGAGTGGCGTCAGCGGAGCAATCCTTGGCATCGTCCCTGGAAAATGTGGAATTTGCACTTATTCTCCAAGACTAGATGAGTCTGGCAACAGTGTTAGAGGAAAAAATCTTTTGAAAATTTTATCAAAGGATTTAAATTTAAATATTTTTTTATAAGGAGTAAACATGATAAATATAATCGAAACTATTCATGAAATAGGAAGCTTAAATGCACAAAAAATGTATAGCGACGCTTTCTCCATGACCACAGGTCTACTTAGTGATGTCATCTATACATATCTATTAATACCACTACTACTTGGTATTGGCCTTTATTATACATTTAAAATTAAAGGTGGACAAATATCAAATATCAATCACGCAATAAAATTAATTGCAACACCTGCAAAAGATGAAAATTCAATTTCACCTTTCAAGGCATTTACAATTTCTGCAGCATCTCACATAGGTACAGGTAATATAGTTGGAGTTGCAGCAGCAGTGTCCATTGGTGGCCCTGGTGCAGTATTCTGGATGTGGATTACAGCACTAATAGGAGGAGCATCATCCTTTGTAGAAAATACTTTGGGACAAGTTTTTAAAGAAAAAAATCCTGATGGAACTTTCAAAGGAGGTCCTGCTTTTTATATGGAAAAAGCACTTAAAAAGCCTAAACTTGCAGCAACATTTTCAGTTGTAATTGCAATAGTATATGGTATTAACTTTAACGCAATGCAAGCAAACACAATTGCAGCAGGATTTAATTCATCTTTTAATCTTGACAAAAAAATAGTTGCTTTCTTCCTAATTATCCTAGCAGGAATAATTATCTTTGGTGGACTAAAGAGAATTGCTGATGTAACAAGTTTACTTGTTCCAGTTATGGCAATCATTTATATGGGCGTAGTTCTATTTATAATAATTAAAAACATTAAACTTGTTCCACATATGTTTGGCGTAATATTTGGCGGAGCTTTCAATCTTAAAGCAGGCTTTGGCGGACTATTTGGAACAGCAATACTAAATGGTATAAGACGTGGACTTTTCTCTAACGAAGCTGGTATGGGTGCTGTTCCAAACGCATCAGCAGTAGCAGATGTATCTCACCCAGCAAAACAAGGACTTATCCAAGCACTTGGAGTATATCTTGACACAATTCTAGTATGTTCAGCAACAGCTTTCGTAGTAATCCTAGCAGGCGAAGGCATCTATGCATCTGACCTAAAGGGACTAGAAATAACACAAGCAGCACTAGTTAATGAGGTAGGAAATTGGGCAAATTATTTCTTAACATTCTGCGTACTTATGTTTGCATTCTCATCAATTATTGGTAATTATTACTACGGAGAAAATAATATTTTAAAACTTGACCTTGGCAAAAACTCACTAACAATTTACAGAATATTAGTTCTAATAGCAGTTATCTTAGGATGCATTGGCGACTTCTCTATCGTATGGAATGTAGGAGATGTATTCATGGGTATCATGGCAGTAATAAACCTAATAGTATTAATTTCCCTTGGAAAAATTTCCGTTGGAGTTTACAATGATTATATTAAACAAAGAAATGACGGCAAAGACCCAGTATTCAACCCAAGAGATGTAAAAGAATTAGAACTATTTATTGATGAAATAACAGCTTGGGATAAATAAAAACAAATCAGATAATTAAAACCATAAGACTTAATACCAGAGCTATTATTTAACTCTGGTATTTTTTTTACATAAAATAAAAAAACTATGAGCCTAAACCCATAGTTTAACAAATTTATAAAATTATCTTCTATTACCTCTCAAAAATCCAATCATTTTTCTAAATACAATTACAAAACTTATCCATCCCACTAATGTTATTCCATAGACTGCATATTTTAAATTGGAAGTATTTTTGTCTTTTGTTATTTCTTTACTTTCTAATTTTTTCTCTGGGACTTCCTCCACTCTCTGTGCATTAATTAGAAGTCTTTTTGGTCTAGGTGGTCTTTTGGGATGGCAAGTTAAAAGTGTAATCATATCTCTATTTTCTATTGGCAGCACTCTCTGCCATTCGCTTGGGTCAATGACTTCTTTATTCACAACTTCATATTTTAAAAGCCCAGTTCTGCCGTCAATTAAAATTTCATCGCCTGCCTCAAGCTTTTCAACATTGTAAAACATGAGGTCGCCCCACCAACCTCTGTGACCAGCTATAACAGCCCTTGTGGACATTCCTCCAAGAGGAAGGCTTGTCCCTTCAACTTGGGCAACACCCCAGTCCAAATGGTCATAAGTTGCATCAAGATAAATTGGCTTTTTCATCTCCAACTTTGGAATAATAAGATAGGCAAAAACTTCGTCCTTATCCAAACCTTCTATATCATAATAACCTTCATAGTCTTCGTTCTTAAATGGGTCAATAATATTGCCATCGCCCTTTAAAACTCTTTCATTATAATTTTCAACTTCCCTTGTCAAAGTTTTTTTATCTTTCACAAATTCTTTATAATTTCTATTTGCCATTATCTCCCTATATGACATTGAAGAAAAAGCAACAAGTGGCAGAAGTATTCCGCAAATAATTAAAAAGTATCCAAAGACCACTCTACCCTTACTCTTCATATTTTCTCCTCCTGCGTCTTATATAATAATAAATAGTAAAAATAATTGCCAAAGATATAACTGTTGGCACAATTAAAGTTTTGTAATCAAATCCCTTTTTAACACTATCTTCTTTTGCTTTTTTCTCAATATAAGGAACTCTGTGACCTCGAACAAGAAGTCTGTGTGAATTTATCATATAAGGTGTGCAAGTAAGAAGGGTCATAAGGTCTTTGCCTTCCACAACAAGCACTGGTTCAAAATCCCATGGTTCAACTACAAGAATTTGGTCTACTTGATATGCCAAAGTTTCTCTCACATTTGTGTAATAAAATTCATCGCCAATTTCAAGCTTGTCAAGTTCCCTAAAAAGTTTAACTTGAGGAAGACCCCTGTGTGCAGTTATAACTGCGTGAGTGTCCACTCCACCTATGGGTAAACTTGTCCCTTCAAGATGACCGCAAGCGTGTTGCAAAACATCCTCAGAAGTACCAGCATAAACAGGAATTTTTTGGTTAATCTTTGGAATGTCAATGTAACCAATTTTTTCTCTTACTTCAATCATCCTTGCATAATTTTCTACACCCTTTTTCTCTCTTTCAGTGTATGGATCTGCAAGTCTTGATGGATCAAGAGTTTCATTGTACGCCTTTGCAAGATCCATCCTTTCATTTACTTCTTCATCGGGCAACTTTTGCACAGCCTCTTCAAAATCTTTTATTTGGTTGTTGTTTTCCACTGTGTAATAATAGTTGGAGATAACGGGATAAATTGCAATCAAAAGACCTATGACAAAAAGTACAATTATTTTCCAATTTTTTTTAATCTTCTCTTTCATGGTCATCTCCCTCTATCTTATTATATCCATTAGTGGAATTCATCTTTGCCATTTCAATGTTTTTTGCCCTTTCAAGTTCTCTCTTCTTCTTTTTTATCTTAGAAATAATAAATCTCGCTAAAATAATTATAGCAAAAATTAAAAGGGCAACAAGTCTTTTATCAATGCCAAGGTTTTTACCCTTGTCCTTCATAATATCATCATCAACTTCTGGCACATAAGGCACTCTGTGACCTCGCACAATAAGTCTATGAGTATTAATCATAATAGGCGTGCAAGTTAAAAGCGTTGCATAGTCCTTGTCCTTTACCACCAAAAGCTGCTCAAAATTACTTGGCTCAATGACATCAATATGGTCAACTTGATATGCAAGAGTCCCTGCAATATTTTCAATATAAAACTTTTCACCCATCTTCACTTTTTCAAGATCAGTAAAAAGTTTTGCAGTTGGAAGACCAGAGTGTGCGGTGATAACAGTGTGAGTAGAAGCTCCACCAATTGGAAGACTTGTCCCCTCAAGATGTCCTGCACCTTTTTGTAAAATTTCCTCATTAGTCCCAGCATAAATTGGCAGTTCCACATCAATAGAAGGAATTTTTACAACTCCAATCTTCGTCCTAAGTTCAAGCATCCTCGCATAATTTGAAAGAGCATCTGACTTGTCCTTTTCACTGTAAGGATCTTTTTTTATAACATTAGAAAGCTCATCATTATAAATCTTTGCAAGCCTAATCCTATCAGCTATCTCTTCATCACTTAAAAGAGATCTTGCATCTTTAAAATCTTCAATCTGAGAATTTGCCTCAATCCTATAATAATAATCAGAAACCATTGGATAGGACAAAATCCCAAGCCCCAAAATAAAAATAAATATAAAAAGTTTATCAGATTTTTTCTTTTTCATTTTTTCTCCCTAAAATAAAAAGAGAGCCCAAAGGCCCTTTTTTAATTTTTGTCCTTAACTAAATATTTACCCAAAGCTATCATAATAGCACCGGCAATTACAAGAACAATTAAAGTTATGTCGCCAGTCTTAGGTAGTGGAGATTTTTTGCTGTTTTCAATAAAAAGAACTTCTTCGTCAGAATCATCATCAATCTCAAACTTTAATCCACCTTCAAGAAGATTGTAACCATCTGGTGCTTTAGTTTCCCAAATATAATAAGTTCCATAAGGAAGTTCTGTGGAATCAAAATTGCCATCTTCTCCAGAATTTAGAACTAAATCTTTTCCATCCCTTTGAATTCTCTTGTTCTTATTATTAACATCTTCAGTTATTACAAACTTTGCCCCCACAAGACCAGTTTCTCTAGTTTCATCAGTTTTGAAAAACTTGTAAGTTCCAGTCTTTCTTTTATTTTCAACAGTGACAACTTTTTTGTCATCCTTAAACATAGCAAAAATAGTCTTGTCATTTGTAATCTCATAACCCTTTGGTGCCTCAACTTCTTTCATAAAGTAAGCACCAGGCTCAATACTTTCAATTAAAATTTCACCACTGTCATCAGTTACAAATTCCTCAACAGAACCATTCTCATCAACTTTGCCATTTTTAGTCTTTACAAAATCGCCATTTGCATAGTGAAGAGTAAACTTTGCACCAGCAAGAGAACTTCCCTTTTCATCAACTTTTTTTAATAAAAGAGAATCGGGAGGATTGTCCTTTTTCTTTTTCTCTTCCTCTTCAGGCGGTTTATGAGGAGGTTTTTCTGGATTAGGTGGAGGAGTTTCTTTCTTTGCCCACTTCACATCTATAATATTCGTTTCTCCAGGAGAAAACACAAAGGGAAGAAGGACTCTATCTCTATTTTCTCCTCCAATCTCTCTCACATAATAAAGGCCAGGATCAAGATCCTTTAAAATAATATTATAATTATTTTCTTCCTTTGGATGAACTATCCACTTGTAGAAAGAATTTTCAAGCTGTCTATCAAGCTCATTATTGGTAAAATTTTCCAAAATAGAATTTATCCTAGATTTTTCCATGGAAGTGTCAATAAACTTCGGATTTATTTTCCAAATAGCAACAGTCCTTCCATCTAAATCACTTTTACTAAGATTCTCTTTAGTATTTATATCTATGGTTACAGATGATGCTCCCAACACTCTAAGAGGTAGGAAGATCATAATCGCCACCATGTATAAAATTATTAACTTATTAAATTTCTTCATTTCTACCTCTCTTTTAAAATATGTAACAGAAGGGGAAGTCCCCTTCAATATTAATAATTATTCAACAAACATTATAAAATAACCAAGTTCACATTGCCAATGCAATTGACAACAATAAACTAATACTTATTAACAAATTAAGCTTCTTCCTTGTTCTTTTTCATGGCAACAATAGCACCAGCCATTAATCCAATACCAACGATAGTAAATAGAATAGTACCTTTACCACCAGTTTGAGGGATAGTTAAATTCTTATTTTCTACTTGTTGGGCATCATTTTTATTTGATGATGGAACATAGTCAATTGCTTTTTCTCCACCTGTTGTGTAAGATTTATTATTAACTGTGAAAGGTACATCACTTGTAAGTTTTGCAAATCCTTCTGGTGCTTTAGTTTCTTCTAGGTAGTAAGTTCCTTCTACAAGTCCTGTAATTTCGAATCTACCTTGACCATCAGAAACAAGAGTTATAGCCTTGGCTTTATCGCCCCATTCATAAACATTTCCTGCTGCTTTTACTGCTTTGTTGTAATCTTCTTGAGCAGCTGTTACTTTTGCTCTTTCATCATCTGTTTGTTGTGCTTTTTCTAAATTATTATATGTTTCTACTGCTGTATCTAATGCTTTTTTTGCATCTTTAACTGCTTGTTGTTCTTTTGCTATTTGATCACCTGTTTTAGCAACTAAATACTTAGCGCCTTCACCAGTACCATTTTTAACAACGAATTCAGCTCCTGCTAATCTATTCTTTTCTGTTGTTGCGTCAGTTTTAACAAATTTCTTTCCATAAGTTTCTACTTGTGGAGGAGTTGGAGTAATTGTATCAGGATTTACTTTATTCTTTACTCCATTTGCTGAAGTGTATTCTGGATCATATCCATTAGCAAATTCTTCAATTTTATAAGTTTTATTGTTGTCTAATCCTGAGAATGTTACATTGTAAGTTCCAGCTTCTACTTCTGCTTTAACGCCTTCTGGAAGGCTGCTAGATTGAATTTCTGTTCCCTTTAACGTTACTGAAGCTATTGGGTTAGTTCCTTCAAATAAGATATAAGTTACTAAAACTCCTTCTGGTGCTTTTCCTTCTGCCCAAGTTTTTGTAACTTTTAATTTTCCTTCTTTTGGGTTAACTGGTTCTTGGTCATTTTTGTGCTTTGGTTCACCTGGAGTAAATGTAATGTTATTTGATTCTGGTAAATCAACAACAGCATCATTTGTTAATGTTGCAGTGTATTTTAATGTGAATTCTACATCACCTTTAGCTAAAGCTTCATTGATAGCTTTAATTGTTGCTTCATCTTTAATTACTACATCAAATCCATAATCAGAATCTGTAATTGTACTTGGAGCAGTAATTGTTACAGTTGTTTCTTCTGCTGCACCATTTGCTTTATAAGTTATTGTAAGGTCTTTATTATATTTTAGACCTGTAGTCATAATATCTGACCATGATAAAGTTTTATAAGTTTGTCCAGCTTTTAGTGAAGTTTTTACTTCATAAGGAACTTTTGAACCAACTCTTGCATCGATTGTTTTTTTCTTTTCTAGATATTTTTGATAATCTGGATGCATTTCATGATTTTTAGTTAGTTTCTTTGATTCTGTTCCTTCTACTGGCTCACCAAAGTATTTATCCATTTCTGGTTTCTTTTCAGTGTTCTTTGGATATACGTGAACATTTTTCATATACATAGTTCCAGCTTCATTATCTCCAACTTTAACTTGGTTAAGAAGTGGAAGAGTAATACCAAATGGAACTGCAAGTGAACTTGTTACTCTTGAAGGTCTTTCGGATTCAACTACCCAATAATTTCCATCTGGCAGATTTACAGTTACAGAACCATCAGATCCAGTTGCATTAGTTTCACCATTAGTAAGACCAGTAGCTGTTGCTAGAGTAGCTTTTCCACCGTCAACATAAGTTTTCATAGCTTCAACTGTTTTAGGAGAAGCTTCTTTAATAGTTTTGAAATCATCTTCTTTTTCAATCTTATAGATTGTAAATTTAACTCCTGAAAGGCCTTTAACATTTGTACCTAATTTTCCTAATTGTTCATTAGTTAAAGAACCTCCATTGTGATCAACAGGAACACCACCATTATAACTATCAGCAACTAATTTGTGGATAATTAATGTAGTGTTATCTGGTTTTGCTTTTTGAACATCATTAGAACTTATAGTACCAACCATGTCTTCTTTTTTTACTGTGTTTGCAGTAGGTTTTTCACCTTCATCTTCACCAGCTGCTAGAGCTGTTAGTGGTGAGAAAACTCCCACCATCATCACTAATGCTAAAATTAGCGATAAAAGTTTTTTGTTTTTCATAATATAACTCCTTATAATTTTTCTATAATTATTTGCCAACGCAAATTATTACCTTTGTGTTTTTAAAAAAATTATAAATCCGAGAGCAGAAATGAAAACTGCTCTCAAACTTATCTTATTGAAGGGTTTATTTAAAATATTTATAAATAAACTCTTTTCATACTTATACCAAAATATTCACGGAGGGTGTTTCTGATTATCCTTTGTACTATTCATCACAAGGCACGCTCCTTTTTCTCTTGTAAACATAAGCAGCAACGCTCATAATCACTAAACCTGTTATTGTAAAGATTAAAGTACCTCTACCACCTGTGTGAGGATATTCACCCTTCTTATTTTCAACTTGAATTGGTTCTTTACCCTCAAAGTCTACATAAGCTCCTTTAGCTTCACCAATAGCATTTATATCAAATGCATAAGTTAATTCGTCTATTATTTGTAAGTCAAAACGTATATCTGATTTTAATTCTATCGGATCAGCTGCCTTATCAGCAAGTTTTCCACTTATATCCACAACTATTGCATCTTCTGTTGTGATAGTTTGATTCCTATTATTTATCAAATCTTTTAGTCTAAATCTTCTAATATTATCGACTCTATTGTAGTTGAAACTTGTTTTATCAGTAAAGTCTTTGTCTGTAAGATCAGATATTTTCTTATTCTTATCTACCACAGCAACTTTTACAGTACTCTTAGAATCATTATCTGTCGGGTCTATGCTCCAATTATTATTTGTATAGATTCTAAACTGAGTATCATAGTCAAATGTCCAAGAGTCGTGATTTGGATTTATAATTATCCTTTGCTTGAAAGTCTTCTTATCTTTATCCACTTCAAGTATTTCACTTGTGAGTTTTCCCTTATTACTCTTAGTGTAACTTTCTTTTAATGGATCTTTTTCTAAAATCTTAATATTGCCATTTTCTAGCTTAAATTCTTTAATCATACCTGGGAATTTAGAATATCCATCTGGTGCTTTAGTTTCTTTTAGGGCATAGTAGCCGTCTTTAGAAATATTTAATTTGAACTTACCATTTTTATCAGATGTTACCTTCATTGTTTCTTCTTTACCAATATCATTTGTAACTTTATAAGGCTGATACTTTTTGTCGTCTGCATTTTCCTTGTAATAAAGTTCAAACTCTGCACCTTCTAACTTATTAGTGGAATCATCAGCATCTATCTTAATAAATTCAATATCCTTGTAGTTTATTACATCTATTGGGTTTGTCACAGGCTCACTTACTTTTTTAGAATTTCCATTTCCTCTTGTTATAATATTTCGCAGGTCTTCAGCTGTTTCAGAAAATGCTTTAGCAATATTAACACCAGAAGTTTCTTCTCTATTAGTTCTTTCTACTTCTCTAGTTATTACACCATTTTCCCCAACTGTAAATTCTTCGATATGACCTTCTATCTTGTTATATCCTGTTGGTGCCTCTTTTTCTATTAGGGCATATTTACCAGAAGGTAGTTTTTCATAAGTTATGAAACCATCTTTTCCAGAAGTTTTTTCTGTACCAGCTACATCAGACCAATTTTTATTAGTTTCATCATACTTAACAAGAGCAAATTTAGCTCCCTCAAGCACGTTACCTTCTTGGTCAATCTTTTTAAATCTTATTTTATTTTTAGGATTTATGGCTCTAATATCTAATTCTTTACTAGCCTCAACAGAGTGATCAAATGAATAAATTTCATCGAATCTAGATACATACGGGTATTTATTTGTCTGTGAATTGTCATTACTATCATTTGTGTAATACTTATGATAAAGTTCAGAAGTTCCCTTAAAATATTCAAATTCATTTGTATCTACTTTCCCAGTCACTTTGATAATCATTGACTTGTTAATAGGAAAAGTTCCTATACTATTTGTAATTTTTTCATTAGCGGATACATTTCCAAATCCTTGACTTCCTGCATAATATAAGTTGGAATTTCTTTCATTAACTCCAAAGGATTCTGGCATGCTATCTTTCAAGTATTCTTCACTGTTATTTCTCAATATATATGACGTGAACTTTAAATTTGAAACATCAATATTTGGTGAATAACTAAATGTCAATTCTTTTGTATCATCTTCTCTATTTCTATTTATATAGAAATAATGTTCAAACTCGCCAGTTTTTGTATTAAAGCTTACAATCTTTGATGCTAGATTAATGTTATTAGATCCGTCACTAGATTCTATCGTGTCAATTATATAATTAACATCAACATTCTTGTATTTACTTGTATCATTTTCAATACCCATTCCCACATTTTGATTTCCAGATTTTTTGACCCTATCTAGATTAACATAGGCTTCCAAAGTATTTGAGAATTCTTCCAAGCCATATTGGTTTGCATACTCTGTAAATTTGTAGGTAATAGTTCCGGCTTCTTTGTCATATTTTGCCTTGGCTACAGTCCCTACACCATCTGCAAATAAATCAAAGTTTGCACTATCTCCTCGTCTAATTCCTTCCAAGTCAATATTGTCACTTAGTTTTAATACAAAATAATCTCCAGGATTTATTTTAACATTGCTTTTAACTTTAAATTTATTTGTAAATTGTAAGTTTTCACCTTGATGAGGTTTTATAATGTTATTTTCAGTAGATGTATCATCTGTTTGTGGTCTAAGAACTGCCATATCAGATGAAATAAGCTCTATACTATTAGATAAATCTTTACCACCTGAACTTGTGTCATTTACATATGGGTCAAGACCTTCACCACCTACAGTTAAATACCACTTCTTGGCATTATTTTCATAGCCTGGTGCAGGCTTTGTTTCTTCTAATACATATTTACCAATTGGAAGATTTTCAAATACTAATTTACCATTTTCATTAGGAGATTTACCAACTACACCAGTTTTTACTTCAACTTGACCTTGATTTTCCTTTCCTCCAGTTGCAGAAATTTTAGATAACTTGAACTCCGCTCCATTTAGTAAGTTCATATCATCATCTTTCTTAGTGATTGTAATCTTACCTTTGTCTGGTTTCTCGTTAATGATTTTACCCATGTTCTTCGCTGTGGCAGATGTTACATAGTCTACTAACTTACCATCCTCTGGAGTAATCAGATTTCCATTTTCATCTCTAGTTTCTGGCGCGTACTGGATAATACCATTTGCGTTTTTATTATATTCTAGAGTTATAACTCCTCTACCTGGTGTAATTTCGCCAGTTTCTTCTGATATGCCGCCCTTATCATAGGCTATTGTCATGTGGAGGATTGGCTCATCAATTGGAATGTATCCTTTTGGTGCTTTTACTTCCATTAGTCTATAACGTCCCGGTTTTAGTCCTCTAAAACCAAAGTAACCATTGAATGCAGATGCTACTGTTGTACCTGGCATATCTTCATAAATACCACCTGGACCTCTTACTTGGAGTTTAAATACTGCTCCTTCAAGTCTGTTGTTTGTTACTTCTTTACTGTTGTCTTTCCAATCTGAATCATCACGACCATGTTTAGAGAAAGTGATATTATAAGATTCTTCATCATTTGTTATTGTCAAACCATCCTTTGGTATCTCTTCTTTACTTTTTGAATTATAGAGAGTACTTATATCTATGCTAGTATCTGCATGATAAAATGGTTCTTCATTTACAGAAGGTGTAACTCTACCAGCTATATATTTATCACTACCATAATAAGCTTCTTTACTCAAAAAGTTTTGATATTTTTGATCATCTGGCTTAGAAGCAAACCACTTATCTGCTTCTTCTTTTCCATATTTTTCTTCTATTAAATCTCTAACAGCTTGCATACCTTTTTGATAAGATGCATCATAGCCATCATACCAGCCTTCTTTACCATCTTTATAGGTAAACTGTTCGAATTTTCTTGCTCCTTCATAGAAGTCAACGTGAAGTTCAATCTTTCCTATATCTTCCTCAGTAATATTGTCATCATAATAGCCTTCTACATCTATTATATAGACTCCCTTATCAAGATTTAATTGATCTTCATCAAAGCCCCAGTCAAATGGTCTCCACCTTGCAGTGTTTATCATAGCCATATTCCTTTTTGACAAGTCATAAGTTCTTAGAATCTTATCAAATTCAGCATTATTAATGTCACTATTGCCATCTGGGTTTGTTATCTCATAAGTTGTCCTATAAGCTGTCTTTACACCTTCTTTTATAGTCTTGGGATGTTCTCCTGGAGTATCTATTTCTTCTCTTTTAATCTTTGGTATGATTTGTACATTTAATAGTTCATTTCCTTTGTATCCTCTAGTATCTACATAAATTCTTTGAACGAAAGTCTTTGATTCTGGATCTATTGAGGTTAGTCTTGACTTGTATTTAATTGCATCATTATCAGCGGACTTCCCTGCATTAGCTTTTTCATCATCATTTATAAGGCTTGATGCTGTATCTTCTGGCCCTTGATATACAGCATACATACGACCGCCTTCGTCTTTTACTTCAATCTTCCAGTCAGCTGCGGCTTTTTTATATCCCATTGGAGCTTTATCTTCTTTAAGAAGATAGTAACCCTTTTCTAGCTTAATCTCTTGTCCAGATTGATTTTTAAAACTTATAACTCCTTCTTTATCAGATGTGCCGGTAAACGGTGCAAAACTATTATCTTCCACCTTATAGGTATCATCCGTCATCTTCTTTACAGTAAAAGTTGCTCCCTCAAGAGGATTTCCAAATCCATCTCTTTTAAAGATTTTTGGAGTAATACCTGCCTTTTTATTTGTGATTTCTACAATTTTTGGACTCTCTCCATCTGGATTTATTAGAATATCTTTTCCTTCTTCTGGAATAAATTCATCTATTGGATCGCTAGGAGTTGGATTTTCTTTTTCCTTAAAAGTCGCAGAGACTCTAACATTTGATTCTGGCATTGTAAATTTATTATTATCTACATTTACATTACCGCCTTTATCATCTGTCACTGTTAAGCTATCAAGCACGAAATTTTCATCGGGACTTACTGTTAAGTTTACAGTTTCATTTGCTTTTGCACTTTGTTTATCAGCTGTCACAGAACCATTTTGTGATTGGTTAATTGTGATTTTATAATTTGCTTCTGGTATCCTTTTAAATACAGGCATAAGTGTTACGTCATAGGCTGGCATAGTAAACTTATTTGAAGTCAACCTATGACTATTTCCCTCAGGGTCATTATAAGTTATTTTATCTAATTCATATCCGTCATTTGGATTTATAGTTAAGTTTACATCTTCTCCCTCAGTCACAGATGTACTTGGATTCGCTATTACAGAACCACCTTCTACAGTTTGAACCCAAACACTATAAGTTGTAGCTTTTTTCTCTTTAAAGCTTGCAGAAACTGTAACATTATTATTTGGCATAGTAAATGTATAATTATTATTATTTACATTTCTAGTTACATCTTTTCCATTTACTATTAACTTATCAAGTTCAAAGCCTTGGTCTGGTTTTACTGTAATAGTTACAGAATCACCTTGCTTTAAGTCTTTATTTGGATTAGCAGTAACACTTCCATTTTCCTGTGAACTTGCACTTACAGAGTAAGATTCTCTATTAATAGCATCTGCACTTGTGTAGGATTGTGCTCCCCAATATTTTTGCCATTGATCTGGTCTACCGATTCTATGATAGTAATAATCCATACCTAATCCTAGGTCTGTCTTATCAATATAAGTTGAAGTAACCTCAATTGCAAATAAATTATTTTTTGAAAATCCCCTGTTACCAGTTCCATTAAATCTTATCTTTAGTTGCCCTGGATTTTGACCATCTTCTACTACATGACCCTGTAATGCTAAATCCTTACCTGGTGATAATATATTATCCACAGTTGATCCATTTCCTACTGTAAATACTCTTACACTTACATCTCCTTTATTCAGTGAACCTGAAGGTTGCCTATGAATATTAAGGTTAAAATCATTGTTTGCATTATCTCTTCCATCTATTAGGAATATTTGCTTAAACTGCTTTGTATCCTTATTTATTTCTGTAATTTTAGTATGAACTCTTGTAGGATTATTAGGATTTGCTCTAGAATCAGGTTTTTCTGATCTTGATGTATCAATTTTTTCCCAACCACTTCCTGCTCTTTGAGGTGTTGGTATTTCTTCATCTTCTATATTTAATTCGTCATTTGAGTTTTCTGAACTTGCATTAGATGCTATTTCTGTATTTGCCATCTTAGATGTTATAGTTTTATCATCTGTGTATGCAGAAAATCCTGCTCTTTGAATATTTGTTATTATATCGGTATCTCCTGCAAGGACTGTACCCTCATAGACTGAGTTCATATTTTTATTGACACTTTCAATTTTTAATTCTGTGTCAGTTTTAAATGGTATAGGTGTTTCTCCTCTATCTAATTCTTCTTCCTTTATATTATATGAGAAAGCTAGCATCATAGGGTTAGATTTGAGTGCATAACTATTTTCTACACCATTACCAGTTCTAGCAGATCTATCTTCTCCAACATATAATGTAGCATTCCTATCACTTGTGGATTCTTCTAGTGGTGCTAATTTTACTCCATCTAGTGACTCATAAGATTCTGCTCCCCAATATGTTCTCCCTTGGTTTTTAAGATCTGAACCAAGTCCAAAACCACCAGAATTTGGTATTGTTGATTCTACTTCTATTGCAAAGGTCTTGCTTTGAGCTAAAGTAGTTTCTAAAACTAATCTATCTTTTCCATTTTTATTTGTAGTTTTTAGATTATATGAAACATCTGCCCCTGGGTTTACTATTTTATCTGGTTCAGAAGCTTTATTAACTTCTTTGACAGACAAAATTTTTGTGTTCTCTTCGTTTAAGCTTATATTTTCTGGATAAGAATGAATTTCCACTACTGGATTACCCATATATACAGGGTGTTTATTAAATACAAAAACCTGTTTGAATTTATTATTTTTCTTGTCAACTTCTGTTATATAAGTTTTGACAATCTTACCAGAATTGGCTGGATTGTTATCGTAAGACCCAAATGCTCTAGTTCTACTTGAATTTTGTTCATTAATGTCAGTAACTTTTTGCCATGTTGATTTTGGCACTTCTGGAACTTCCGCACTTGGATTATTATCTCTTATATAAACCTTGCCATCTTTAGTTATTACTACTCTCCAATCAGTCTTGGAAGGTTCGTAACCTTGAGCTGGACCTGTTTCTGTAAGTTTATAAATTCCTGGAACTAAATCTTTGAAATTAACCATACCATCAGTTCCAGACCTTTGGTATCTCTCTTCGCCTAAGTTATTATCATCAACTTTTGGTCCTTGCAATTTAAAAGTTGCCCCTGTTACTGCATCATGACTATCATTATCTATCTTTTTGAAAGAAAATCCATGTTCTTCTCGACTATTAGTTACATCTAAAAAGTCTTCTGATACATAAGCACCTTTAATACTTCCAGCTTCACTACCTGTTACTACGGGTTCTCCTTCTACTATATAAGTAACAGACTCGTAGTAATCGGACTTCCATGCTATTGAACCATCCTTATAATAGAGGTCCATGCCTGTACCTACTCCTCCATTTACAGATTTATAAGGGACTTTGACATCGACTATTATAGGCTTAGTGTAAGTTTGATTTTTGAAATCAAGTTGTAATCTACCTTCACCTGAAACAACAACTTTGCTTTTCCCAACTTTTCTATCTAATTCTTCTAGCTTATAGTTTTCTAGCCTTATATCTTCTACATTGCCAGTAACTTTCTTATCTAGACTAAAGATTTTAATGTCTTCGTTGCCATAATACCAAGTCATATTATCATAGTGAGGTTTTTCTCTATGAAAAATTGCCCTATTTATAGTTACAGAATTTCCTTCTGGATTTATTACATATCTTTGAATGACGTAATTTTTTTCTTTATTTATAGCTACAATTCTCGTACCCATTTTGTATGGTTCTGGATAATTATCTACATATCCAGTGCTTCTATTGTCATTTAAATTCCATCCATAGAGTGGTCTTTTAGAAACATTGACCCATTTAGTTCCACTTTCTCCAAGTAAGGACTCATTAACTTTAGCATCTGTTTCATTCTTAGGCCCTTCGATGTATTTATAAACTTTAGCCTTGTTAGAACCATCTACTTCTACCACCCATTTACTATTAAGTTTCTTGTAACCCAACGGTGGATTTGTTTCTTCTAGGATATAAGTTCCTTTATTTAATTCTTTATTAAAGTTTACTACACCATTTTCATTCGAAGTGCCTTTTGCAAAAGCATCCTTGTCGCCCTTTTTAGTGAGTTTAAACTCTGCTCCTTTAAGTGGTGTATCATTATTATCTTTTTTATATACTACAAACTTTGTGGCTTTTGGCTTATTAGTTACTTCTAGAGTGATATCTTTTCCTGTCAAACTTTCGCCTGTTGAGTCTAAACCAATTTCTGTAATTGTTACATAACCATCATTACCAACATTTACTCTCCAAACTTTGTCAGATTTAATGTAGCCATCTGGTGACTTTTCTTCTTTAAGAGTGTAGGTGCCTGGCTTTAGATTATTGAAATTTACAATTCCATCTTCTCCGGAGCTTCTATAAATAACGTGTTTATCTGAATCTGTTAAGGAGAAACTTGCTCCAGCTAGAGTTTTACTTCTATTTGCATCATCAAGCTTCTTGATGTTAAAGTTACCTGAAGTGTATTTTTTGTTTACTAGTCCAACTATTTGACTGTAGAACTTAGGAATTTCTCCGCCAGTTTGATCCCCGCTTGCCTTGTTATAGTTGGCCCTTGTTACGAATGCAGAATTAAATGAACCATTGGACATATTAAATGCTCTCCAACTATTGTTGAACTTATCCATATCATCGATTTTAAATGTTTGTTCAATTATATAGCCGTAATCATGAGATCTATCAACACTTGGCATTTGTACATTTAAAGGCCCTTTATCTCTCATTTCACCAAATGTATCTAGCTTGTCTGGATTGTAATTAAGTGTGATGCTACCTTGTCTATCATTTGTTATAGAACGATTAGGGTCTATGCTTTTGCTATATATAAGATGATATGTGTTTAAGTCCTGCTCTGGTCTTATACCATAAGACAATGGCATATTAGTGTTAACCTTCTTATACATATCATTAGCCCCTGCTATTGGTAACTCTATAATTTTTGGAGATGTTCTATACACTTTCACATCTCGCAATGTGAATGCAGGTGTGATACCCTTGCCCATCCAATTAACATAGTTGCCAGATTGGTACTTTGTAGACTTCCAGTTGAAATTGAGGACATCATTATTCCCTTTATTTGCGTATACTGGATTATAATATGCCAATGCTGTTACATACCATTGACCATCTTCAGCCTTGTAAACATCTCTAAAATAATATGATTGTGATGTTTTCCTTCCTGCAGGGTCATAGTCATATTGCTCATAGTCCGCTTTTATATTTCTTGTTATTGTTTGATTTCCTAAACCAGTTTGTCCTGGTGCTACTGTTATTGTAAAAGGGAATTCCCCATCATTTTGTGCATAGAATTTATTTGGTATTATACCAGTTAGTTCAATCTTTGCTGTAGCAACTCCTCCTTTAGATTTCTCGTTAAACACATAAGTTAGTTTGTTTGTAGCATAGTTAAAATATGGGTCTGCTACTTCTCTTCCACCAATATTTATTTTAGGAAACTCTCCAAAATATTGTGTGAAGTCCAAATTAGGGTCAAACTGAATTGAAAATCTCTTTCCTGGCGCAGAATCACTTAAATCTATACTTGCATTGTACTTCAAAGACTCTAATCTATAGGCCTCCCATACACCTGGCTTTATACCAATATCTCCTGCTTGGCTTTCGTTAATTATTAAGTCTTGAGTTACTCCTGTAACATTTGCATTAACTTGTGAGTCGCTTTCTTCTGTATCTTCTAACCAGTAGTCTTCACCATTTATAGGAGAACCCAATCCAGACTCAAATCTTGGCTCGTAGGTTACTTGATTTGAACCATCCACTGTTACATCAAATACAACATTTGATTTGACGTAGCCTTCTGGGGCTTCAGTTTCTTCTATTGTGTATTTTCCTTCTTGTAGGTTTCCAAAAGATGCCTTACCATTTTCATCTGAAGATACTGTTGCGATTACATCTTTGTTAGAATTTTTTATAACAAAAGTTGCTCCTTGTACAGGAGTTTTATCTTTTGTCATCTTTGTTACTTCTACTGGGCGAGTTTCGAAAGCATCATTTGTTATTGTGATTGTCGTTTGTTTATTATCTGTTGGAGAAGAGGGAACTACATTTTGATTTTGAAGTCTTGCTTCATTGCCTGTATTTTGTTCTGTCAACCAATCATAAGTTAGACTTGTTCCATTTCCTGTAACTTTTACTAAAAATCCCCAATCTCTTGTAAATCTTGATGCAGGTATCTTTACTTCATATCCAAGATTATTTGTAAAAGAATCTCTTACATTTCCATTGCCTCTAATAGGTGCTTCATGGGCTGCATTTAATACACTTACTCCTAGCTCAGGAATCACTTCTTCAGCTGTCTGCTGTGCCATGTTAGACTTAAGCTTACTTCTTTGATATGTTGGATCTACGTCATAGACTTCAACATTGGATATAGAACCATCATTCATTCTAAGACTTAATCTTGTGTCTTTATTAGTAGAGCCTCCCTTTCTCGCTTCGTCAGCTTTTAAATATATATAAGTTACTACTCTACCTTCCTCGTCGATGGCTGCATACTGCATTGCATTCATGTATTCTGGGTAGCCTCCATGTGCAACAGTCTTTGTGGGATTGTCACCTACAGAAATACTTGCATTACCTCCCACGACACTTACTCTACCATCATTACTTACAGTAATTGTCGGATTTTCTTTGTTCACCTTATATCCATAAGGTGCTTTTGTTTCATATAGGGTGTAAGTTCCTGGTTCAACATTTGAAAATAAAGCTGCGCCTTCTTCATCTGTTGTCACTTGTGAGCCGCCTAATAGCTTAAATGTTGCTCCAGCAAGTTTTTTATTAGGGTCTTTGCTATCTGTTTTAATAATAGTGAAGTTCCCTCGATTAGGTATATTTTCCTTAGTTGCTCTATTGTGGATATAGTAACCTTCAATATTTCTATCATAGTAATTGACGTTTTCGTAATAATTTACTGTGTCACTTTCAATTGTATTTGTCTTTGGAAGGTCTTGTTTAATCTCTGGAATAAATCTAGTTGCATTTCCTCTTTCATCAATATCCCAAACTTTTGCAGATGGAACTAAGATTGATCTTGTAGAATCGTCATTAGTTGATGCTGGAACGTTAACTTCCCCAAGTTTATCATTTGTCTTTGGATCAATTGCCTTTATGGTTTGCTCTGGCATCTTTAGACCTTCTTCAAGATTCCAATTTTGGTCAATCAATAAATCTTCGTATTTTGATATTTCAACTCCACTTAATGACAATGGATTTTTATCTTCTTCTTGATTAATATTAGCATCGTATTCATATACTGCAATTGTACCAATATCTTGGATAGTCTGAGGATTGGTTTCCTTTTGAGGAATAGAATCCACCACTTCAATGGCCCCATCTTGAACCATTCTACCTGTATCTTTATCTATTTTATAAACTGCAACTTGACCAGTATTAAATTTTTGATTTCCCAATAATTCTCTATCTTCTAGTGGAAGTTTTGCATCTTTATCTCCAGTGGATACTCCATCTGTAACTGTCCATTTTGCACTATTATTACTAGAAAATTCACCCATTATTGTAGTTCTATTATTCATCCCCACACGTGTTGGAGTAGCTTCTTTTACTTTTTCAATGGGATAACCCTCATCGATAATTATTCTCTTTGCGCCAACTTTACCTTTTTCTGTAAGAATAATAGATAGATCCATCATATATGAACCTTGTTTATTTATCACTGGTGTATATAACTCATAAGTAATTTCATGCATAGGTGATGCCAGACTATGGTGTTTGGAATCATTTATACCTAAACTATCCTTTATATTATTATCTAATAAATTAACTGATCCACTTCTACTTGTAATATCTCCAAGACCTGAGCCCTTTACAGTTGTAAAGTTAGCCTTATACCCTAGGCCTTTTAGATCTTTATCTGAAATCACTCTTATAGTCCAATTATATCCTTTAAGTTCTCCGTCTTGTATTACTGGATTTGCATAAGCATCTGTATTTACTTTGTAGCCTTCTTTACCTCTCTCAATAATTTCACCAACATCTTTTCTACCTGGTTCGATAATAGAGCCTGCAGGATTACCATTTCTGTCAACTTTTTGTGGCAATAAATCCTTTGGTGCTTTAACTCCAAGGCCTGATACTTTATTTACAACGGTAAAAGTTCCATCTTTATCAAGTTTAATGTTTTCTTTGTTGTAGTCCACATCAATATTAATTGGGACTTGAATATCATCTGGAATAGTTCCTTCTATATTATAGATAATAGTATTAGTTCCCTTATCATAAGTTGGCCTTGCTATTACTCTTCCATTATATTTTATTGACTTTAGGCTAGATGGATCATTTACTGTAAGCTTATCATCTAGGTGAATCTTAAAATATTGATAGTTTTGGATTGGTCCACTTATATTCGATGTTTTAAAAACCGTTCTAATAGTAAACTTTTTATTTTCTAGACCTTCTTCTTCTCCCTTAAGTACATTTGGTCTTAAATTCTTTTCCCCATCTTTATCTATTAACTTCTTGATTGCATCTTCATTGTCTTCCATTAGTTTCTTTTGGTCTTCTCTTGATAAGTCGTATTTTTCTCCTAATTTTGTTAAAAGACTTTGAATTTTTTCTATATCATTTTCTTCATCTGCAAGAGCCTCTTTTAATTCCTTGTCTGCTCTTTGAAGATTTGTTAATCCTAAACCTTCTTTTATTTTATCTAGTAGACCTTCTTTTTCTTCATCTTTATCTTCGGAATTTTTGTTTTCTTCTGATATAGCATCTTTATTTAATTTATCTTTAGAATTTTCCTTATCTAGAACTTGACTTGATTTTTCTTCTTTTTTATCGTTATTATCTTGGACATCAATATTAATTACTAAATCTCTAAGTCCATTTGTTGATAGAATTAATTTTTGAGGAACTGATCCTGCTCCAAAAAGACCACTTGATTCTTCTTTTACACGAATATTTTTATCGTTTATAACTTCTCTATAATTTAATTCTTTCTTGTTTCCCTTTTGGTCTGTAACTTCTATCAATAGACCGTCGTAATTTATTTTTTCGCCACTTTTATATTTTGTCTTTCCCTTGCTCTTAATTCTCCAAGACACATATCCATTTTTACTTATGTCTTCCTTTGGAGCTTCTTCTTTGAGATTTTGTTTTCTATTTTCTTCCTTGAAGTTCTGTTTTTCCTCTTTGTGAATTTGTTTTTCTTCTTTTGGATTTTCTTTTCTTTGAGTTCCTTTTGATGTATCTTCTCTCTTAGGTTCAGCTTTAGATTTTTCTATTTGCTCATTTTCTTTTGGGTTTTTCGACTCTATTACAAACTCATTTTTACTACTCCCTCTATCACCTGGACTGTCGTCAAATATTTTGTCTTCTCGTTGCACCTGTCCAGTATCTTCATTTAAAAGACTTTGGGCACTTACAATCGTAGGCTCCAAAACTTCTAAAATCATTAACATTGCAAGTAAAAAACTTATAACCCTTTTTGATGCGTTCTCCATAACTTCTCTCCTATCTATCACAAGTCTTTGTCTATATTAGGAAATAATAATTCACTAATATTAGTATATGTATAATATTACAACTGAGCAAAAATATCAATACTATTTCCGTAGATTATCAAAAAAAATGGCTATAATTCCAGTAAATTCTTTGCTTTTTCCTTTAATTGATAACCAAAAACAAATTTTTATTTTTAAATTAATTACTTAAAGATAATTAAACGAGGAATTTTGAGTAGTATTTTTTTTTTTTTTTTTTTGAATACGTTTTCTCTTTTTCTAGTAGTCAAATTTTTAATATTCTTAGTCTTATATTCTAAGTATTTATTTTTTACTTAACTTTTTAAACCTATTATAAATAAAATTTTACAAATACTGCTTTTAACTTTGGGTAATTTGAGTTAATATAAGAATGGGGGTGTTTATGAAAAAATTATTTGGCGCTTTAGTGGCGAACTTTTTATCATTTTACATTTTAGATTTACTATTTGACAAAATTCACTTCGCAAATGCTGGATCAATTGTTGCCATGGCAATAATATTTGCACTAGTGAATATGACAATCAAGCCAATTTTAAAAGTATTATCTCTGCCAATTACAATTGTAACTCTTGGTATATTCTCACTTGTAGTAAACGCAATTGTTTTGGAAATCTCCTTTAGTCTTGCACCAAACTCTTCCATCGGAAGTTTTGGTACGGCTTTCTGGGCAAGTATCGTGCTAAGTTTTCTAAATAATCTTATAAGAGAAGCTATTAGCAAAAATTTTGAAAAATAATAAAAAACCCGCAGTTTTGACAATGTCTATCCTGCGGATTTTTTAATTTGTATCATATTTATTTAAAATTTAGTGATTTTTTAAAATATTCGTTGCAAGCTCAAGCATTTCAATTGCAACATTAAAATTGTCCCCAAATAAATCAAACACAGCATCTTCAGACAAAACTCCACAAGGCAAATTTTTAGGAAGTTCGCCTTTATCATATCTTTTTAAATCGTCAAAATAAACTTCAGAGCTGTAATAATCGCTTAGCTTTTGGTATTCCCCTTGATGTTTTTCAAACTTCTCGATTGCATCTCTCAAGTTTTCAATTAAATCTTCGTGATCGTTTAAAATTCTTTCCATTTCAGTAATTCTTTTAACAGGATCCATACCGTCCTCCTTATAATATAATTTTTATCCTTTATCTTATTTAATTTTTACTCTTCACAATATAAATTATATTATAAAAAGAGATTTATATGAAGAAAAATAATTGAATGAAAAACAACCCTAACATATTGCCAGGGTTGTAAAAATTTTATTTAATTATTTTCTTCTACTTTATCTGGAATAGTAATCTTTCCAATTTTAACTTTATATTCATCTGAAGCACTAACAGTTTTATCATCTTTTGTTGATTCAAAATTTACAGTTGCCGTTATTGTCTTTCCCTCTAATTTTTTAATGCTTTCTGGGGATGAATCTTCTATATTTATTTCTGGTGCATTTAATAATGCATCAATTACAGCTTTCTTTAATTCTTTATCTGACTTTTCTTCAAGATTATCAACAGTTGTTGTGCCTATTGTAAAAGACTTTAGTCCATGATTTGCTACTAAATCTTTTAACTTTACTATTGCATTTGTTCCTGTTATATTTTCAAGTGCTGTTTGTAAATTTTCTATATCAACTGTTGCTGTTCTTGTTTCTTTGTCAAATGTTTGTGTTAATCCTTCTGGCAAATTTATTTCATTTATTGCTTTTTCTACTGCATCTGCAAAGTCTTCTTTTAATTTTTCTTCTTCTGAAACAGGTGCTTCTGGAACTATCACTTTGTCAAATACAATTTTGTAATTATCTGTTACTTCTCTCTCACAATTCTCTTCTTTTGATTCGATTCTTACTGTTGCTTCTATTTTCTTTCCTTCTAATTTTTTATAGCCATCTGCTGTTGTAATATCTAAATTTTGTAGTTCTGGTGCATTTAATAATGCATCAATTACAGCTTCCTTTAATTCTTTATACGACTTTTCTTCAAGATTATCAACAGTTTTTGTGCCTATTGTAAAAGACTTTAGTCCATGATTTGCTGCTAAATCTTTTAACTTTACTATTGCATTTGTTCCTGTTATGTTTTCAAGTGCTGTTTGTAAATTATTTATTTCTACCTTTGATGTTCTCGTTTCTTTGTCAAATGTTTGTGTTAATCCTTCTGGCAATATTATTTTATTTATTGCTTTTTCTACTTCATTTGCAAAGTTATTTTTCACTTCATCTTCTGTTGGGCATGTTGATGCTTCATCTTCATAAGTCAATTTTATTGTTGTGTTTTCTGTTATAGTGAATGTATATTTTCCATCTTCTCCTATTGATAATTCTTCTGAATTTTCTCCAACAATTTTTTCTACTTTTGCAACTTTATCTTGCACTGCTTTTACTGTAAATGAAATTTCTGTACCTTTGTCGTATTTTTCATTTTCCTTTGGTGCTGTTAAATTTTCTATTCCACTTTGTTCATCAATTACCTTCAAAGTAAATTCATCTGTTGTTGGTTTTGATGGTTCTAATGGTGTTATTGTTTCTGCTGGTATTAATGGAACTAATGGACTTGATTCTTTTCTAGTACTTCTATGTGATTTTGATCCTCCACCTGTTGGCCATTTGCTATCTTTAATATCCATTACTGGTAAAGAATTCTTTGCTACTTTTGTAGTAGTCTTTTCTTCTTCCATAAAAGCATTGTAAAACATTGTGAAAACATCGCCTCTTAGACCTTCTTTTGAAAAATCTAAGTCTTCTTTTATATTAGAGTCTTTTCCAATAATTCCAAGTTCCCTTGCCCAAGCTATCCAAGATGTTGGCCATGTAGCATTTTCATACATTTCCTTAGTCAAATCTTTTTTCTTTAAGCAAACTAACATTTTGATTACTTCTGCATTAGAGATTTTATTTTCAGGCTTAAAAGTTCCATCTGGATATCCTGCAATAATATCAATATTATTTGCACTCTTTTCATCTTTTACAACCGAAATAATTCCATTTGCCCAATATTCTTTTTCTACGTCAGTAAATGGTTTTTCCTTTCCTTGTAATTTCTTTGCTTCCTCTTGTTTTTCTAAGGCGTACACAATTATTGTTGAGAATTCACTTCTTTTAATCTTATCTTCAAGTTTCAAAGATCCGTCTGCATAACCATGTAGGTAGCCTTTCTTTTGTAAAGTTTCGATTTTTTGATCTCTTCCAATAGTATGATCAAACTCTGGCAGTGCAAAAACATCTGCAAATGTTAACATAACCATTACTAATGCAAGGACCAGACAATTAATTCTTTTTGACATAATAGTCCCTCCCTATTTTTTGAAAACATCAACGGTTTTCATATCCAATAATATCATAATTTTTAGATTCTTTCTATTGATTTAGATGATTGTAAAATATAAATAAAAACTTTCTACGATTTTACATTCGCACTAAATAAAAAGGACTACCTTTTGATAGCCCTAATTTTTGTATTTAGTCTTTTTTGAAAAATTCTACACCTGCTGTAAATATGTCTTCTAATTCTATTCCATCAATATTTTTAAATGTGTCTTCTGTCACTCTCTCACTGTGACCCATCTTTCCTAAAATCTTTCCGTCCTTTGACATAAGTGCCTCTACATTTAGTGCTGATCCATTTGGTGCATCTTCGTAACAAATTGCGATTTGTTCATTATCTAACATTTCTTTTATTTTTTCTTCACTTGCTATAAGTCTTCCTTCTCCATGTGAAACTGGAACTTTGTAAGTTTTTCCAACTTCTAGTTTTGAAAGCCAAGGTGAATTGTTAGACATCACCACTGTGTCAACTACTCTTGCTATATGTCTTGTACAAGTGTTATACGTTAACGTTGGATCTTCTTCTTTTAATTCTTTTATTTCTCCATAAGGAAGCAGCCCTGTCTTTATAAGTGCTTGGAATCCGTTACAAATTCCTAAAATCAGTCCGTCATTTTCATTTAAAAGTTTTTCAATCGCTCTTTTTACTTTTTCTGATCTTATTACATTTGCAATAAATTTTCCTGATCCTCCTGGTTCATCTCCCAATGAAAATCCCCCTGGTATAGCAAGTATTTGTGCTTCTGATATTTTTTCTGCAAGTTCCTCTATTGATTCTAAAACTTTGGCCTCGCCTTTATTTTTAAATATTACAATTTCTGCTTTTGCTCCGGCTCTTTCAAAGGCTCTTGCTGTATCATACTCTGAATTTGTCCCAGGGAAGGCTGGAACTATTACTTTTACTTCGTCAACTGGTTTTTTAGATTTTCTTCTTCTATCTGGTGCTTTATTTTGTTTTATGTCACTTAATTTATGGGAGTCAGTTGGCTTAAATATTTTGTCCATTGTGTGAAGATAAGCTTTTTCTAATTTTCCTTTGTCAAGTTCTTTTCCATTTACTTTCATCTTCATGTCACTTCTAAATTCGCCAATTTTTTCGATAAAATCTCTGTCTTCTAAATATTCTACGACAAAAGAACCATAAAGTGGTGAATAAAGGTCAACTACTTGTAAGTCAAAACCTACATTATCTATTGCCATTTCATATATTTGTGGAAGTGTTCCCTTGTGATTTATTGCTGCTGCTGAAATTATATTGCCACTTTTTATTTCTTGTTCTAGATGTTCAAAGTTCTCTTTTGCTTCTTCTAAGTTAAGTGTTCCAATGTGTTCTCTGTCTGTTTTTATAACTCCGATTTTTCCCTTGCCTTTAAATTCTGGGCTTATAATATTTTTTGCATCTTGTGTATTTACTGCAAAGGAAATTAATGTTGGAGCTACATTTATATCTTCAAAAGTTCCACTCATTGAATCCTTGCCGCCAATTGGAGGTGCATCAAAATATCTTGATGCTGTAAGTGCTCCTAGTAGTGACTTGAGTGGCTTTGACCAAGATTTTTTATTGTCCATCTTTTCATAAAATTCTTGGAAAGAAAGTCTAATTCCAGTAAGGGGTGCACCTGCTGCAATTAGTTTTGCAATTGATTCTATTACTGCATAATATCCTCCAAGATATTGCGATTCTTCTGATAGTTTTGGATTAAAGCCATAACTCATAACAGATGCTGTTTTGGAATTGCCATCATCTGTTGGTATGAGTGCTGCCATAACTTGTGAAGGTGTATTTTGTTTTTTACCGCCAAAAGGTTGAAGTACAGTTGACGCTCCCACTGATGAGTCGAAAATTTCTACCATATTTTTCTTTGATGTGATATTTAAATCTGATAAGTACTTTTCTAAATCTTCTACTCCATCTTTATTTGTCAAAAATTCTGGGAAGTCTTCGCTTACTACTTCAACTTTTTCTTTTCTCTTTGCACCAGTTTGATTTACAAAGTCGTAGCTCATGTCGCAAATTAGTTCATCTTCATAATACATTTTAAGTCTGCCGTCGCCAGTTACCTTTGCAACTTCTGTGCTTTCTAAGTTTTCTTTATCTGCAAGTTTTATAAATTTTTCTACATCTTCTTTATCTATAACTACTGCCATTCTCTCTTGCGATTCTGAAATTGCAATTTCTCTTGGCTTTAGTCCAGAATATTTTAGAGGAACTTTATCAAGCTTTACTTCAATAGAATCTGCAAGCTCTCCTATGGCAACGGAAACTCCGCCTGCTCCAAAATCGTTACATTTTTTAATTAATTTTGCTGCATCAGGATTTCTGAAAAGTCTTTGAATTTTTCTCTCTTCAGGTGCATTACCTTTTTGCACTTGTGCTGATTCTGTTTCAATTGAAGAAACATTGTGTGACTTTGATGATCCCGTTGCTCCACCAATTCCATCTCTACCAGTTTTACCTCCGAGTAAAATTATTACATCGCCCTCTATTGGTTCAATTCTCTTTACATTTTCAAGAGGTGCTGCGGCAATTACTGCACCCGTTTCCATTCTCTTTGCAACATATCCACTGTGATAAACTTCATCGACAAGACCCGTTGCAACACCAACTTGATTTCCATAGGATGCATAACCAAGTGCTGCTTCTGTTACGATTTTCTTTTGGGGAAGTTTTCCTTCTAAAGTTTTTTCTATTGGAGTGAAAGGATCTCCCGCTCCAGTTACTCTCATAGCTTGATATACATAACTTCTGCCAGAAAGTGGATCTCTTATTGCTCCACCAAGGCAAGTGCTTGCTCCACCAACTGGTTCGATTTCTGTCGGATGATTGTGCGTTTCATTTTTAAACATAAGTAGATAGTCACGAAGTTCTTCTTTGCCATCTACTTCTACCTTTGCCTTTATCTTAACAGAGCAAGCATTTATTTCAGAGGAAACTTCTAAATCTTCTAGCTTTCCATTTTTTCTAAGTTCTTTGGACAAAATTGTACCAAGACTCATTAGTGTAATTGGTTTTTTTATGTCTAGTTCTTTTCTCATGTCCATGTATGAGTCAAAAGCTCTTTTTATTTCTCTATCAAGTTCTGTCACAACATCAAAATCTATATCTAATTCTGTATTAAATGTTGTGTGTCTGCAGTGGTCAGACCAATAAGTATCTATTATTGCAACTTCTGTTTCATTAGGATCTCTATTTTCAGATTTAAAATAATCTTGAAGAACTTTTAAATCTTCTTTACTCATGGCAAGGGACTTTTCTTCTACAAAGTTTTTTAATCCATTTTCATCTAAATTGTTAAAACCATTATAAATTAGATTTTCGTGATTTTCTTTTGCGTCATCTTTTAAATCTGTTTTTTCAAATACATCTACTTCGTGAGAATCTACAGGATTTATTAAAAATTCTTTAATTTTTTTAAGTTCATCATCACTTATGCCCTCTATGTCATAAATTTCTGCCACCTTTGCCTTTATTTTTTCATCGGTAAAAAGTGCAAGTGTTTGAATAAGTCCATCTTCTCTATTGTCAAATTGTCCAGCTTGATACTCAACTCCAATTGTCTTGTAAAAACTTTCTTCTAATCTTTTGTAATCTTCACAATAAATTTCTTCTACTGGCGGTTCATAAAATACATTTGAAATTGTTTCTTCCAAAGTTTTGTCAGAAATTTCAACATCATATCTTCTGTATTTTTTTAAACTTAAAGCATCAATTCCAAGAGATGATTTTATTTCTTCTCGAAGTGCTTTTGAATCGTGGTCAAATTCGTCTTTCTTGCATACATAAATTCTCTTAATATTATTTTTCATCTTCAACTAACTCCTTTGGCTCAACTGCATAATTGCCATTAAAGCAGGCCTCGCAGAAAATATTTTCTTCCATTAAAGTCGCATCTAGCATGCCTTCCATTGATATAAAAGCTAAAGAATCTGCCCCAATCTTTTCTCTCATTTCTTCAACAGAATAATTTGCTGCAATAAGCTTTCTTCTAGACGGTGTGTCTATCCCATAGTAACAAGGATATTTTACTGGAGGCGAAACAATTCTCATATGAACTTCCTTTGCTCCAGCTTTTTTCATTCTCGTAATTAAATTCTTTGAAGTTGTTCCCCTAACTATGGAGTCATCTACAACTACAATTCTCTTGTCGCGCAAAACTGTTTCTAAAGGATTTAATTTTAATTTTACAGAAAGTTCTCTTTCTTCTGCCGTAGGCTTTATAAAAGTTCTGCCCATGTATCTATTTTTTACAAGACCTTCTGCAAAAGGAATGCCTGATTCTTGTGCATATCCCATTGCCCCAGGTGTCCCAGAGTCTGGTACTGCAATGACAAGATCTGCATCAACTGGTGCTTCCTTGGACAAAATTTCGCCACATCTTCTTCTGAAATTGTAGGAATTTACTCCGTCAAGTGTTGCATCTGTTCTTGCAAAATAAACATATTCAAAGATGCAATGTTTTTTTTCTTTGTTTTCATAAAAATCTGAGTGGATTCCATTTTTATCTACAACAATAATTTCTGAAGGTTCTACATCTCTTATGGCATCTGTTCCAATAATTTCAAGAGGAGCATTTTCAGATGCAATTATAACCTCACCATTTTTTGCCCTTCCTATAAGAAGAGGTCTAAATCCATAGGGATCTCTAAAGGCTATGAGTTTATCTTCAAAAAGCATTACAACACTGTAAGCTCCTTTTATCTTTGCCATAGTTTTCTTAACAGCTTCAATTATATCGCCTTTATAATATTTTGCGACAAGAGATAAAATTACTTCTGTGTCAATTGCAGTTTGGAAAAGCATACCTTCATCTTCAAGTTCTTTTCTAATTGACTTGTGATTTACGAGATTCCCATTGTGTGCAAGAGCAAATTCTTTGTTCTTTGAGAAAGCAAGTAGTGGTTGTGAATTATACTCATAAGATCCACCTGCTGTGGCATAGCGAACGTGACCTATGCCAATATTTCCACTTAGTTTCAAAAAACTTTCATCATCAAAATTATCATAGACAAGACCCATACCCTTATCTAATATCATATTTTTTCCATCAAATACACAGATTCCGCTTGCCTCTTGACCTCTGTGTTGAAGAGAGTTAAGTCCATAAAATAGTTTTTTACTTACATCACTCTCAGAATAAATTCCAATAACTCCACACATTAAAATAACACCCTCTTATAATTCTATAAATTATTTTCAAATTAAAATAAAATTACCCACTGCTTTCTCTAAATAAAAAAGCCCATCAAAAGATGAGCCTCAATTATCTATATGAAAAATTAGTCGCAAAAATTGCGTTTCTAAGTCCATGATCTCTATGATAAAAACTTTTTGAAAACGCAGAAAATAAAAACATAAAATCAACTAATCCTCCAATCATAGTAAAATAATTATATCATAAATATATGAAATTGTAATTATTACATCTAATTTTTAAATTGTGATATTACTTTTCCCTATACTTTACAGAAACTATATCTACAATAAAAATCGCAATCATATTGTTTAAAATCCAAGTTTTATTAGGATAACTTAAATAAACTGGATCCCATGTTGGTGAAAACTTTTCCTTATAAGCCCTAAGTCCTTCAAAAGAATAAAATTTATATCCAAACTTATAAATTAAATATGCAACCTTTTCTTCTACAAAACTATTTGTATTAATGCCAACATTGGAAAGTGGCGCCATCCCTATCTCAAAATATTTTTTCCCTTGTTCTTTGAAATATATCGTAAGTTTCAAAAGCAGGTATTCCATAATACTATCTAAATTTTCATCTTTTCTGTATCTCATAAGATCAATTGTGGCACAAACACTATTTGGATTTGGCATAATGTTTGCAAAAGCAAGGATATTTTTATCTTCATCTCGCACTACTGCCATGTCGCAAAACTTTAAATAATCTCTGTCAAAATACCCAAGAGAAAATCCTCTTTCTTTTTTATCGCCAAGCCAATTTGCGGAAATATTTTCTAACTTATTCAAAAATTCTTCATCATAGGGAGGTTTTAAAACTTCGAATGTATAATTATTTCTTTCAAATTTTGAAAGAACTTTCCTCTGCATCTTGTGTTTTTTACCTTCCAATGAAAATTTTTCAAGTTCTATATTTGCAGTTTCTCCAAATTTTAGAAAAGAAAATCCATAATCATGGAGTTTTATAGTTTGTTTTTCTCCAATTTCATAAAAAATTGGACTGTATCCGTAAGTATCTGCATCTCTTATAAATTTATCCAAAAGTTTATCAAAGTCTTCTTTATTGCCAAAAGGTTCGCCCATTACAATTATTTTGTCTTTATAAGTGTAAATAGACATCCCACAAGTTGCAACTTCCTCATCTTTGTAATAATAAATTTCTTTATCTCCAACAAGGGCAAGACCTGATTCAGGATGAGAATCATAAATTTCTAAAAGGCTTAAGATTTTTTCTGTATCCATTTTCTCTCCAAGCTTTATCCTTTTTCCTTTTAAATATCTTGATAGAAAAGACGCTGACACTATTAAAAGTGTAAATACAATGGCAAAGTGTAAAAAGCTATTTTCAAAGGGCACTATAAAGAAGTCCTTTGGATTTATAGGTTTTAATTTATAATTTATTGCCATAAAATAAATTGTTACAATAGAAATTATTCCAAGTATAACCATATCCGTTGTAACAGCTTCAGATGAGTAGACAAGCTGCTCTCTATGAGGAATTTTTCTTGTTGTTATTGTCAAGAAAATTAAAATAATTATAAAAAACATTTCAATAAATCCAAATCCACTTAAAATTGAATAGGTAAGTGCGAGTACAAGGTAAATCAAAGTAACTTTTGTAGTCCTCTTTACTTTTTCTCTTGTGCTTCGCCCAAGTATTATAAAAGAAAATCCAAAGAAGAGGCTTGGAAATTGATAAATTAAATTCGCATGAAGGGGACTAAAATTTTTTAGCCACTGAAATTTTCCAAGCTCATCTGGTATTGTGGTGGAAATTATCATAAAAGCACCTGTTATATAAAGCATCGTTGAGGATAAATCGAGCCCCAAAGATTTTATTATCTTTGAAGGGATATTGTCCTTTTTTTCGTCAAAGACTGAGCCCAAATCTTCCATAAAAAATAAAAATCCAATTGCAAAGGGAATTATATAGTAAAAAATTCTATAAAGTAAAATCCAAGAAAAAACTACTTCGCTTTTAACTCCAACAGATGTAAGTGCAGCAAGTGCCACTAAATCAAAAGAACCAATGGATCCCGGTATAAAGGATGCAATTCCAATTATATTTGCAATTACAAAAATTGATAGTATATTAAAAAATTTTACTTTTATTCCCAAAACAAATCCAATAAAAATAAAAAATAGGCAAGCTCCAAACCACTCCAAGAAAGAAACTAAAGAAACTTCTGCTGCATATTTTTTTGAAATTGCAAATTCTCCATCATTTCTTATTTTTGAAGCGAGAAATAAAACTGGATAATATAACACTCCTCCAATTAACCAAATCTTATAATTTATTAAAATTTTACTTTTTGAAATTAACAAAAATATTAAAGATATAATTGCAAGAAAAGAAATTCCTGCCAAATCAAAGAGAAGGGACTTCACAAGAAATTCAAAGAGGTGCTTGTCCTCTTTTTCTTCTCCAAAGTATCTCATTCTAAGTCCCAAGTTTATTACTCCGCCAAAACCTATTAAATTATTAAAAGAATTTATTGTAATAGATCTCTTTACAATATACTTTTTGTCCCTATTTATTTTTAAAAATTTCTTGAGCAAAAAATCATAGCCAAGCATTGGCAAAAAAGATACAAATCCTAAAATTGCCATGGCAAAAATTTTTATTAAATTTATTTCATAAAATATCCTAGAAATTTCTTCTAAAGATATTTCTTTTCTAAGTTTTCCAAATTCAAGAACAATTAATAAAATAACGCCAGATAAAAATATTGGCTTTATATTCTTTAAAATTTTCTTTAACTTTTCCACTATTCCCCCCTATATAAAATAAATTTTACCTCCAAATTCATTTTACAATTATTTTTTAAATTTTTAAATAAATAATATAAAAAGATGCCCTTTGACATCTTTTAGATTGATTACAAATTAAAAACTCCTTTGTGCGAAGTTTTTCTACAATCTTAATTCGTCTTAAGCATCTTTTAAAATAAATTTATTTTGGAATTATTAAAGTAAATTTACAATTACTCTTGATATTTCTGATCTCGTTATATTATCTTTTGGTGCAAATTCTCCATTATCTCTTCCTTCAAAAAGACCTCTATTTACAGCCTTTTTAACTTCATCCTTTGCCCAGTCTGAAATCTTTTCAGAATCTTTAAAGTCAATGTCTTTAAACTCTTTTCTTTCAATTCCAAGCTTTTCAACATATCTATTTAAGATAGCTGCAACTTCTTCTCTTGAAATTTCTCTATCTTTTTTAAATTCGCCATCTTCATATCCATAGATAATCCCATTTTTGTTTGCCCAAATTACATAACCATTGTCATCTGAATCTTTGTCCAAATCTTTAAAGATTTTTTCATTGTAATCTTTAGGACTTACATTTTGCATCTTTGCAAGTGCCTTTACAAGTTCAATTCTTGTGGCCTTTTTGTCTGGATAAAATTTTCCACTTTTTAAGCCCATTAGATTTTTATCTAAAACTTTTTCTATATATTCTTTTGCCCAGTGATCTTTATAGTCACTTTCATCTGAAGTTTTATTTGATACAACACTTTCTTTTTTATTTTCTTTCTTTAGTGTGCTTCCTGCAAATACTGAATAAGTTTTTCTGTTATGAGAATGATGTTTCTTGGTTGAACTTTCCCTATCTTCCTTTGAATTATCCTCAGTATTATTATTTTTATTTTCTTTATCTTTAATTAATTCCGCATTGTCTTCTATATCTGTCCATGGAATTTTCTTCGAATCTTGATCTTTCTTTTCATATTCATATTTTTTTGCGAAGTCAAATCTATCATTGAAGTTAAAATTAACTACATCGTCATTTCCCTTTCCAAGCATATAATTTACATCAAAGAAAGTTTTTTCATCATTAGAAAGACTTGCAGCATAAGGTGAATAAGTTTTTAAGAAAATCTTATTCGCATCTTCGTCAAACTCTATATACTTGAAAAATCCATTTCCGCCATTGTATGAAAATTGATAATCAGCCAAAACTGTCAAGACTGGCTTTCCATTGTCATTCATATAAACTTTATTTCCAGCTCCATGATAGTGACCTGATACTGTCATAAATACTTGATCATACTTTTTAATTACATTCCAAATTTCTTCTCCAACTCCTGAAAACTGAACAGAAGATGGCTCTGTGTCAGAACAGTCAACTACATTGTGAGCCACAATTATTGTTGGATTTTCTTTATTACTTCTTAAAATATTTTCAAACCAATCCATGTCACGACCAAGATCATACCAAGAAAGGCCAATCATTAAATACTCATAGGAGCCTGCTCTAACTTTCATGTAAGATGATCTTCCAGAAGGAGAATCATTTACTACATAATTTGCCTTTTTGGTAAATTCTGAATCCTTTCCATAATAATCTTTATAAAATAAATCTTTAGGATTGTTGTTTGGATTCATATAGAATTCTTTATCATCATAACCATATCCATCTTCAGGCAGATAGTCGTGATTGCCTGGAATAATCAAAGTTTTTATTTCAGAATCGGCAAGCTTATAAAATGTATTTTTAGAATTTTCAAATTGTTCCTTTGAATCGTAATCTTCAACTATATCTCCAAGGTGTGAAACTGCTTTAATATTTCCCTTGTCTTTGTCATTAATTAATCCCCTAATAGCACTATCCATTACATCTGGTTTAAATTTGACAGTGTTTTGCGTATCTGGTAAAAATACAAAATTGTAATTATCTTTATTTTCTAAGGCAAATTCCTTATTTGTGCCAAAATCTCCTGCAAGACTTTCTGGATTTGGTATCAACCACTCACTTCTATCTAGTGCCCCTTTAGAAATTCTAATTGTTTCAATATTTCCATTTAAAAATTTATCTAAAGTTTGATTTCCTTCCTTCCACCAAGATGATCCAACTCTAAATCTTCCATCTTGTGGATCGGCAAAAATACCTTTCATAGCTCCTCCATCTGTTGAATTATAATTTCTAAATGATTCCGCTCCATTTAAGAAAGACTTTATATTTCCCTTATCATCACAAGTTATAGCAATATGATACCATTGACCACCCTTATCCATTGCAACAGACCACACAGATGAATTCATAAGATGTGAATCCTTTTCATTTACTGTCAAATATTGAATTTCTTTACAATTTGAAACTGCAACAGATGTTGAACCAAGTTCTGCTTCGTCCATTGTATTGACATTTTTGGGATCAGCAACTTGTCTTGCCAACATTCCCATCCATCTATCGCTATTAGTCCAAGTCTTTGGCAAATAATATAAAATTTCAATTGTGTAACCATCACCAAAAGTTTCTTTATTTATTGGGGCATTTTGAGTCGTTATAAAATCTGCACCTCTGTCCTTTGCAATTCCACTAAATTCAACGGAACCTTTTCCTGATACTGATTCATTTGAAAACTTCAAATATTTTTCCCACTCTTCAGCACTCTTATCATCAGTAAGATGTCCTCCTGTGTAAGTTTGCATTTCTAAGTCGTTATTATTTCCACTTTCATCTTTAATCTTAAGAGTTCCATCTTCAATAGAACCTGTGGAATTATCTTTGTTAAAATTCCATTCTGCCACAACATTTGATTTTGCAAAAATTCCATTTGGAATTAGAGTAAAAATTATTGCAATAATCAAAAATAATGACAAATACTTTTTCTTAAATTTGTTATTCATCTAAAAAACCTCCATTATTGTATTCATTGTTAATATAGTTTAACTTTTTTAATCTTTAAATAAATTTGAGTAAATAATATGTAAAACAAGATTAATATTTAAATAATTTTTCACGAAAAAAAAGAGCAACCTCAAGAGCCGCTCTTTTAACTAAAAACTTTTTAATTTTATTCTTCAATAGAAACTTTATTTGCACCATCAATTTTAATATTTGTGCTGTAATATCTTGTAAGTGCCTTTATCATATATTCTGGATCTTTTGCACCTGCTGTTTCATAATTTGAGTGCATTGCAAGTTGAGCAAGTCCAATATCCACTGCGTGAAGGGAAACTTGTGTGTTAGAAAGATTTCCAAGAGTCGACCCTCCTTGCATATTGCTTCTATTGGCAAAATGTTGCACTGGAACATCTGCAAGGGCACAAATCTTTTTAAATATTGCTTGTGAAAAAGCATCTGATGTGTATTTTTGATTTGCTGCCTCTTTTACAACAATTCCTTCATTCATAAAAGTTCTATTTTCATCATCAGTTAGTTCCTTGTGATTTGGATGAACTGCGTGGGCATTGTCTGCACTAATTAAAAATGATTTTGCTACTGCTTTGTAATATTCTTCTTCATCAAAACCAAGTGATGCATTAAGTCTTTTTAAAGTATCGTGGAGAAGTGTACTCATTGCACCTTGTTTTGTATTTGAACCAACTTCCTCGTTGTCAAAACAAGCATATACATTTACCGCTTTTTTATTTTCTCCTGAGATAAAAGCTTTTAATGATGTAAAAGCACATTCTAAATCATCAAGCTTTGGTGATGAAACAAATTCATCTTTATATCCCCATATTTTTCCAACTTGTCTATTTACAAGAAATAAATCTTTTGAAATTATTTGATCTACTTCTACGCCAAGTTCTCCTGCAATCATTTTGTCATAGTCACCTTTTTTAAGTGCACCTGTTGTAAATAGCGGAAGTAAATCAACTTGTCTATTGTAATTATAACCCTTATTTACATCTCTATTCATGTGGATTGCCACATTTGGAATTATTAAAATATCTCTATCAATATATAAAAGTTTAGAAACAATTTCTCCATCTTCTTCGACTAGAATCCTTCCTGCAATTGTAAGAGGTTTATCGAACCAAACCGAATCAATTGGACCGCCATATACTTCTACATTTAATTTTAAATAATCCTTTGGGCCTTCAAGTTCTGGAACGCTTTTTATTTTAAAAGTAGGTGAATCAGAGTGAGATGCTACAAGTTGGTAGTGATAATCTAAAAGATCAGATCCAACTTTAAAAGCAATTATACTTGAACCATTTCTAGTTGTGTAATAATTTTTTCCCTTTTCAATATTCCAACTTTCACCTTCTTTTAATTCTATAAAATTTTCTGCATCAAGATATTCTTTTACAGTTGCCACTGTATGAAACATACTTGAACTTTTATTTATAAATTCTAATAATTCCTTTGAAATTTCTAAATAACCCATACTTCCTCCTTTTAAAATCAGCTTAATTTTTTATCTTCTTTCGCTCTAATAACTGGCAATATTACCCCAAGAGCAATTAAAACAACTGGTGTAATAATATTTAGTTTTAATTGGAAAGGATCATCTGATGCCATACCTAGTACACAACAAAATGCTGTTACTAGAAAACACCAAAATCCAAAGAAAAGTGCTACTCCATTATTTTTTGAAAATTTAAATTCTCTGTCAAATTTATCATTATTTTTTCTAAGATAAATATATGCCAAAAATACCCATAGATAACGAAGTGGCATCATAATGGAATTTAGTTTTGTAAGTTGTCTTAAAACTGTTGCTGCTCCTGGCACCAAAATTTGTGCAAGAATAATTGAACCAGAAAGTACAACTACAAGTTTAATTCCATTTTTATATGCTCCATATTTATTTTTCTTTAAAAGATTTCTCGGAATAAATTTATTAGTCCTATCATCGTCTAGTAACATTCTCAGTGGTGCATCAATACTTACAACAAGAGTTGAAAACTGTCCAATCATATTACATAGAGCATAAATAACCATTATTAAATTTCCAACACCATAGTAATCTCCTAATTTTTGGAATGCCCAATAAGCACCATTAGCTGCATAAGAATCAAAAGTTGCTTGATCTGCATTTATAATAGCTGGATCAAACATCATACCCATTGCAATTGTTCCAAAAATAGCAGAAACAACTACCATTATAGCCGCAAAAATCATTGACTTAGGAAATTCTTTTGCTGGATCTCCGTCCATATTGTTGACATAGGGACTCATTTTTTCAATTCCTCCAACAGCAAATACAAGTATAGATAAACTTGTAAAATACTTCATATCAAAAGTTGGAATTATGTTGTCAAAGGACCAATCCATTTTTAAATATCCACCATTTGGATTAATTTTTGGTGCAGCTAACATCATTAAAATGTATAAAATCCCCATGATAAACATACTAGAACCTGCAATAGTAGCTAATTTTTTTAGAGGATTAAGACCTCTACTTGCTACCCAGCAGAAAAATAAAAATATACATAAAGTAGCAATTTGAACATAAACTGTTGGCAAAGAATCATAAAATTCTGCATTGTGATAAATCATCCAGCTAAGTGCCTTTAGTCCACCAGAGCCCTTTGAGGCAATATATGTTATATGAACTGCCCAATAAGTCCAACCAGCATAATATGCAATTTTATCAGTAGTAGTTGCCCTCATCCATGAAGTAACTCCTCCACCTTCATCTTTAAAAGCAGATCCCAGTTCTCCTACCATGAGTGCATAAGGAATAAAATAAAGTACGAACATTAGGACCCATGAAAATATTACTTGAATTCCGTTAAAGAATACAAAACCGTTAACAACATTTCCAAAACCCCACAAAGTGGAAAACGCCATAAAGCAAAGCATATACCACTTAATTTTCTTTTGTGAATCTTGCATTGTATTTCTCCTCTCATATATATTGCATGATTAAATTAATTATAACCTTAATGATTTTTACCGTCTAGTTAATTTAAAAAAATAGAAAACATTTTTACAATGATAGCTATTATTTCTTATGTATTAATTGAATTCAATTGAATATTAACATCAAAATCCTTTAAAATACATTTATGTACCATCATTAAGTATTTATTATTTTAAAAAATATAAATTTTAACCTTAAAAAATATAAAAATACAATACTTAATAAGTTAATCATAACCACCTCTAAACAGATGATTTGCTCTCCTCCTATAATGGTTTTACCAACAACATTTCATGCTTTGAATTTTCTTTCTCGTGTACAAATTCCATAACTAATGCTGAAACATCTTATTTTTGTTTCTGTCTTACTTGCTCACCAATAATCAGGTCTGTATCGATTAAACATAATTTTCGTATATCCTTTGGATAAATACAATATTATATTTACGCATACATTTGTCTGTGATAATCAATTTGCCTTTTTAGTCATATTATAACTACCTCTTATTATTTTATGTCTAAAAAACTCTATTATAATATTGAGGTGATTTTTTGTTTCGCATACGTTACATCTTAAATAAATAGGATTAAAAAAAGCCATCCATAACGAATGACTTAAAATATTGGTGGAGGCGGCGGGAGTCGAATTCATTTCTCGTTCTTAAATAAATGTGTATTTACTAACATTTAAAAGCTACTACTTTTAAAATGTTGGGGTGTAAATGTGGGAAGTTGAAATTCAAACATAATTTTACATTGTTTTTTAATATATTTTAGGGCTATTCATTAGCCCTATTTTATTGCAATAAAAAAAGCCCAAGGAGATCCCTGGGCTAATGCATTAGAAATGTTATAATTTTAAATTCTACTTAAATTTATAAGGTTATAATCGTACTAATAATAATTATTTTTCCATGTAGTCTTTCGTTTCTATATAGTTAGTTATATCTTCAGATTTACTATCTGCGATTCCCTCGCTTAACATATAGACACATAAACCACCAATAGCACTAATGAGTGCAACGATTCTTTCTGTGGTCTCAGGGTCCGCATTAAAAAATGCAACAAGTGCAATTATTACTGCTGTAATGCAAGCCCAAAATTTTCTGGATCCTAATTTTCTAACTAAATCTTCTTTTTTCATAAAAACACCTCCTTTCATCTCTCAAACACTGTATTTTACTTACTTACAAGGACAATTTCTCAGATCACCCATATAAGCGTTTTTATTTTTAACTGATACTAAACTATGCCTTAAAATAGCTTAAATTACCTTTTCCCTCTTACTCCACGGTTAGAATTATAATATCGTTGGTGTTTTTCCAAATTTTTAAACTCTTCCTCCGTGAGTAATCTTTTCATGGCAATTTTAAAGTCTTTGTTATAGGGATATTTATTTATATCAATTAAATGCCTAACTTTTATACAGTCACTTTTGCTCTTAAGATATGCGTGCTGGGAATATTCTCCACCTTCTCTGATAATTAACCATGGCCTTTCATCACAACAAGGTTTAAATTTAATTATTAAATTCAAGATTTAACACCTACAATATTATTTAATTTTCTGTTTGTATGCATTCCAAAATTATTTTTATAAAACATTTGAGTAGAACCTCCGCCATCGAGGGCTATTGCCCCGTCTACTGATAGTTTCCTTATCTTCTCCTTAAAAACTGTCATGGTGCAAGGATCAGACACTATAAGATATATATCTGTGCCTTTAAAGGCTATCCCAGTATGAGCAGTATTTCTCAAAATATCACTCGGGACTTTTTCTGTCTCTGGGTCATAAGAGGGATATAATCCCACACCTCCTATCGCCCAATCAACATTTCTTTTAATTTCTGTAATGTTATTAATTCTTTCAACAGTTAGTTTTCCTTCTCCAAAAATTAATGTTGCTCTTTTAATTGATTTATCCCAGTGATTTTTATCGGCATTTGGTCCAATAGGTTTGCCTTTGTTTACGGCAATCCCCCAAGTGGATTCTGCTAGTTCTGGTTTTGTCGTATCAAAAAAAGTTCCATTTATCCCGTATGCTCCAACTTGTCTAAGTGTTTTACCACCAAGTTGTTGGATATAAATTTTTTCCGCTGTAGTTTTAATAATTTTAAGACCATTAGTTATAAAATAATCTTGATTTTTTTCTCCAAACTCAGAATCTTTGGATAAATCAATTTGCCATTCTATCGGTTTTTGAATATCTTCTTTGAATTTCCACCATTTACTCCAATTGTTTTGCCTCATGTGATTTGGGCAAGATTTTCTTGAAGCGTCATAATGGCGAACAACTCGATCAATTGGAATATTAAATTTTCTCATTAAGTTTTTAGTTAATTCTACTGTGTTTTTATACGTTTTAGCATAATCAGCATCAGAATTAATACACATTTCAATACTTAATGAATTTGCATTTGTAATTCCATATCTTCCTTTTCCATCTCCAACTGAACCGGCAGATAAAGAATCGCCAACATACTGAACTATAACTTTATCATCTACAAAATAATGAGCACTCGCTCCTCGAGTATTATTTTCTACATAATTTCTATGATTTAAAGCTCCTGCTCCTCTATTAGGATTCCCAGTATCATGGATAACTAAATATTTTATAGGAATTCCTTTTCGTGAACGATAATTTCTTTTTATTGGTCTATATAAAAATCTCATTTTTCACCCCAATCTTTTCTATCTAAATTTTCTTTGGTCCTTCTAAAAAACTGCCCTATTGACTTTGGTAAAGTTCCAGGTGCAATTACATCGTAATTCTCGACAATAGATATTGCATAGGTTATTGTAATTGAATAAATTAAAAATGTAGCTATTTCACCATATCCCATAAGCCATAAATAAGGACAAACTAAAAACACCAATCCAACAATGGAAAGATGTTTTTGAATTCCTTTTAGTCCTACTTTACTATCTAAATCTTTTTGTACTCCAGCTTTAATATATCCACTTACAATATCAAGCGCCACTGCAATTATAAAAATATGGTAGTGGCTTATGTGAGCTATCCTACCATACGCTTCTAGTATTTGATTTAATCCTACTTCCATTCATTATACCTCCAATTTTATATTATTCTTGTGCTATATATGATATAGTCACACGTATAGTAGCGTCCTTATTGTCTATATTAATAATGGTTATTTCGCGCTTGGTAATTGCTAAAAAACAACCTATACCTCCTCTAGGAATTGCTTGCGTAACCATATCTGCCACAGGTGATAAACTTGATGGAATAGAAACACCACCTATTAAATTTCGAGCGTCACAGCTTGGTATACTCATCGTGACTAAGCGACCATATTTATATGCTGTAATATAACTTGATATTTTTATTGTTTCAACTTCTCTAGTCCTTTTATCAAAATCGCCAATCCAATCTTCTAAATCTCTTGTTGAAGAAACACTTCCCCACTTACTAGCACTAGAGTAACCTTTAGTCTTACACCTACTAATATCAGACTTTTCTGCATATTTTGATAAATCATAAGTAGTATCTGTATATTTAGGATTTGTAGGTATAGCATCTACTTTAGCTTTTGCGTTACTATCATAGTCATTTGTAGAAAGACCTTTGCCGTCAACTTTATCTACTTTATTGGATAGTAATTTTTTTAATTCTTTAAATTTCCCAGCTATAAAATCAAGACCGGTCTGTCCTAAAGCTTTCATTATTTAAACGCCTCCTCTAACTCTTGTTGAGTAAACTCTTGAATATTTTCAATATTCTTTTTATTTTGTTCAGTCCTAAGTTCTAAGTCTCCAAGAATAATATCTAATTGATGATCGCTTGTACTTCTATCTGTAAAAACATTTGTGTTAGATTTATTAGTTCTTAATTTAGTACTACTAAGATTTACAGTTTTTAAATATTCACTTAAATCAACTTTAGTATCTCCAATAATTTCCCATTTTCCACTAATCCACATATATTCAGTGTAATAATTATTAGTATCAGCTTTATTTTTTAAAAGATAAATTATATCTTCTTTTCCTGTAGATGGTAGTGATGTAACAACTTCTTTTTTTAACTTTGTAGAGTTGTTAATTAACTCTTGGATCTCTACTTCAGTTTTAAAGTTCTTGTCATTTTCTAGGTCAGAAATTTTTAAAACTACATCCCCTGTTTTTTGGTTTACTGAAGTAATTTTATTTTTTTCAGCTCCATCTTCAATATTTTCCAACTTATTTTTTTCTGCATCAGTTACAGTTCTATTATTTGTGTCACTTTGTAATTCAGATAACTTTGTAGGCACATCAGTCTTTTTAGCATAATCACCAAGTTGCCCAGTAACATCAATGCCCTGTAAATCTTCTTTTGTTGCGTAAGATTTCAAGGCTTCCTGTAACTTAGGTTCGGTTATATACTTAGACAAGTCCCCAGAAGCTATGATTTGTTTTACTTCATTTTCACTTTTCCCCAACTGACTCATTAAGTCTTTTATTAATGCTTCAGTCTTTTTAGCTTCGGTGTCAGTTGCTTTCAAAGTTGTATTTGTACTCGTTGCATTTCCTACGCTTGTATCTAAGTTACTTTTTACATTTTTAGCATTACTTATGTTTGTATCAAGGTTTGATTTTAAACTTTTACCTTCAGTAATTTTTGATGCTAAATCTTCAGATAAAGTATCTCCTTGATTCTTTAGACTTCCTAATTCTGTCTTGGTTGTGTTTGCAGCGTCTGTTGCATCTTCTAAAGATTTTTTTGTTGCTAGAGCTGTTGTATTTGACTTGTCTAAGTTTTCTTTATTTGTTTTAGCATTTTCTATGTTTGTATTTAACTCACTCGTTGTAGTTTTGCCTTCTTCAATTTTTGTATTCAAGCCATTAAAGTTTTCTGTAGCTTTTTGATTTTCTAGGCTTAAATCACTTTTTAAAGTTTCAGATTCTGTTTTAGTCGTCTTTAAGTCATCTAAAGTTTTATTAGCATCTACTTTTGACTTATCAAGTTGGTCCTTGATTTCTAAGGCTTTTTTCTTACAGTCAGCTAAATTATTTCTTGCTTCAATTCCCTCATTAATGCCAACTTTTAAAGATGCATCAACTTCTTTAGCTTCTTCAAGGGTCTTGTCATAATCTTTGATTAAGTCTAAAGCTTCATTTATTTTTTCAAAGTCTACATAAATATTTCTTCCAACTGTAGGACCTGCTTCCAGTCCTTCTTCAATCCATAGGTCAAATATTTTAGACCCTATCTTTTGACCATCTTTATCTGTGAGTATAAATTGCGTTTTCTGCTTGCCAGGGTATTTAAGTTGGGAATTATAAACTTGAACTTTAATTTTGCCTTCAACATCTTCGACTATTTCCCCTTCAGAATAAGATACTTCCTTAGAGTTCGCCACATACATTCTTAGTTTCATTCCAGTTACATCAACTGGCTTGTTGTAGTCGTCAAATACTTGTAAATTAAAAACTCTTCCAGTGTCGCCTTGTGTTGCAAATAAGCGACCATTGAAAGAGTTGTCAAACTTTAATTTAATTATTTCGTTGTTAACCATATTTGCTCCTTTTATAGATTTTCAAAAATATCATCTACAGTACCTGGTGCATCATTTTTAGGCTCTAATTTTGCTATAACATCCTTTAATGCTTTTTGTTTTTCTTCATATCCTTTATACATTTTCCTCATTGCTACCATTTGTTCATAGAGACTTTGCTTTCTGTATTCCAAATCTCTTACTTCGTTTTTTAATTGGTCAATATTTTTTTCATAAGTCATTGTCTCTTCTATGACTGCACCATTTTCTTTGAGTTCAGTAACTTTTATTTCTTGTTTTTCCATAATTAATAACCTCCATAGTTAAGCAAGGCTTGAATAAATATCGTTGCATCTACACGGCATCTATTGTTTGACCTAACTTCGATTTCATTCCATCCATTTTTTAGATAATTCGTAAGGTTCATTTCATCATTATTTCCATAAATATAGCCACTTCCAGAAATAGCTGCTGTTCTGTCAGTTCCATTGATATATATTTCAGTCCTTACATTCCTTGCATATTCTTGATAAATTCCAAAAACAATATCGTGTTGGTGTCCTGGTATATCTACTCCATGCCTGTGGCTTGGTATTCTTACATCATGTCTGTGGCTTGGAATCCTTACATCATGCCTATGTTCGGGTATATCCACATCATGTTCGTGATAAGTAACTTTATAGATTTCAACATATCCGCCATTTGTACTTCCCTGAACATTTACTCTTGCCATTGTATCTCTTACATGAGAAGCACCGTGCGAAGTTTGAACTTTCCCACCACCATAATCAGTTGACGGATAATCTCCGCCACCAGAATCTGTTGATGTATAATCTCCACCACCAGAATCTGTTGATGTTGACTGTGTTCCTTTCCACTCTGTGGCTTTTGAATATGCCCTAAAGCCTTCCGTATAAATTCTAAGTGCTGCCTTGTATATCCTTTGAGTTTCTTTTGGAATATAAATATGCAGCTTCAAAGGGTTTTTATCGTCAACATTGTCACATCTTCCATCTTGCCAAGATTGTAAAATCCCATTGTCATCAAGAATTGTCCTATTACCTGATGCATCAGTAAGTTTTAGTCCATATCTATTAGTCGCCCAATTGCCAAGCTGGACTCTCTCTCGGTTTTGATTGTCAAGGACTTGTACTCCCTTAGATTGAGTAATCTTAACATTGTTGTATAACTCATCTTGTACTACTACCTTTTTACCTATTGGTGTATTTGCAAAGTCATTATTAACGTTGATTTGATTTGCATTTACTGTTGCAAATTCCCCTAATTTACCAACTATAGCTTCGGCTAAAATTCCATCTCCAGTTCCAAATGTTTGCCATTGCCATTTCCCCGTAGAGTCCTTTTTATTAGCTATTGCCATAGTTCCAGCGCCCATATAAATAACTTTTGTAGGACTCTTTTCTATAGGAGCATTAAAACTATAATAACCTGCTGGTAACTTATAAGGATTTCCAACTTTTAACTCATAGTTATAGCCGTCTTGATTAAAATAGGAGTTTTCAAGCCCCTCTCTCATCTCTTCTAGTACATCTATAAATGTTAGGTTGGCACTTTTTGCAACTTCAGAAACTCTATTATTCAAGCTTTCTATTTGATTAACAAGTTCTTTGTTTTTTGTAACCTGGTTATAAGCAATGTTGTCTCCAAGTTCTACGCTTGTTAAGTCAGCATTCAATAGGTTCCTCTTGATCTTAAAAACTCTAGCTGTGTAATAAATATCTAAGTCTTTTCTTATTATTTGTATTCTGTCCCCTATGTTAGCAGCTCCAATTTCCAAAATGTTTGCTTTAAATTGCACTAATGGCCTTGATAGTCTAACTAAATCTTCATAACAAGCTTGTATTAATTCTTCGGGAGTCGTTATTTGGTCATGGACTACAATTTTAAACCTTGGTGTGCCATCAGAATATCCATATTTTTGAGTAGCCTCTTTTAGTTCCAGGTATTCTTGACCTATAGGCTTATCAAGTGGATTTCCTTTTTCTTTGCTCCACTCTATTTCCTTAAAATCTATTCTTCTTCCAAATCCACCAGTAGCTTCTCCGCTAGTGTCGAACTTTTCTTCTCCTTTACCTCTACCAATTACCGCTGTTACAATATCCTGACGGCTTTCTTCTTTTATAACCTCTAGTGCATTGGATCCATAGTAAAATCTTTTATTTACTTTAATTCCACGGCGGTTATATATCTTTACCATTCTTCTAGTTATCTTATTTTTTGTTATAACTACCTTAAATTCTAATTCAACATTGTAAGTTTCAATTAGCTTCTTAAGAGCATCTAGCCTTGTTAAATCATAAATGTAAAATTGTTTTTGCGGTGTATCGTCAGCTTGTATTACTTCCCATCTACTTCCACCAAAAACAATTTCTGCAGCTTCTCTTGCTGTTGCGTTGTCTCTTTTAAACTCTCTTAAGTACCCATAGGCTCTTAAATCGTCAAATTGACTAGCTATAGCTGTTACAAGTATGCTATTAGATGTATTGCTGCAAGTAATTATTTTATAAAAATAAAATTCATTGGGGTTTGTGACATCTCTATGTGCAATATAAGCAGCATTTTTCAATTTATCATTATATTCCAATAAGATTTCCAAATCTATCCTGTCAGTTCCATTAAGGTTTTCTTCTTGGATAGCTTCCTTAAGTTCGTTGCGTCTAATAAGATTTATAAACTTTTCTTTTATATCAAATAAATAAATCATAATTTACGCTCCCTATAAGATATCTCAATATCTGCATCTATATTTGTGCTTATTACATCTCCAGTATTTATTTCAAAGTCTTCATAGTCGCTAGTAATATCCATTTTAGCGCTTATGTTTTCTTTTCTATTCTGTTCTACCAAAAATTCTTTAAAGTAGATTTTTATCCTATCTGTGCTTGTTATATTGGAATCTATAATAATTCTTTTACCTGTGGAGTCGTTTTTTATAATTAGTTTATCTGTATTTGCTTTAGATTTTATTTCAATCCATTCTAAAGCTACTGGATAAAGCATAGATCTTTTTATTTCTCCACTTCCAGCAAATTTTTCTATAAAGATTTCATTGGAATATTTATAGGGGTCATGAATTGCAAACTCCATTTCTCCCTTATGTTCTAATGATGTTTCAATTTCTCCCATACTTGCCAAAGTCCCCTTATAAAAATACTTTAAATCATCTGTAAATATGAGCTTTACAAGTGGCTTGTTGATGTAATAATTTAACAACTCGTATAGTTCCGTTTGATCCCTATAATTTTTTGTGGATACTTGATAGTCAACCAATATATTCTTTGCTGGTATGTTAGAGCCCAATAAAATAGCACCATCTAAAATTGGATTGGTGCTATTTATATAACTATTCTTATCATGAGTTTGTATATTTCGGGAGTTTATTTCTCTTCCTCTAACGGCTAATGTTCGATATCCTTTCAATGTTCCATCTAAATTTATACCATCAATAATAGTTTGGGTAGTGCTAAAACTTGGCAGCCTTACCTTATCTGTCCTTAAAAAATCATACATAATAGCACCTCCTAAATTCCATAAACTTCCTGAAGCTTTATTTCTTGACCTTGTAAATCTGTAATGTCTTCTATAAATGCTTTAAAGTCCTTATTTCCTAGCCTTAAAATTAGAGTTTGACTTTGTTTTTGTCCCCCTAATTTATCAGTAATTGTATAATCTATAGCATTTTTAGCTTGCCCATTAATATCTGCAAGGTTAGATCCTATATCTACACTCGTTCCAGTTAAAGGATCTATTACTTTATTCATAGCATTCGCTGCCATCTTTGCATTATCAGTAAGTCCTACGGCAAATCCCTTAACAGTATAAAAACCTATATCTTTAAAGACCCTAGAAGGAGAATGGATTTTTAAGGCACTTTTTGCAGCGCTTATTGCATTTCCAACTACACTTTTAGCAGCGTTTGCTAAATTGCTGGCCATTTCTTTTATTCCAGTAATAAATCCATTAATTAGATCCCTACCAACTTGGACTGCTTGACTAATAAAAGACTTAGCCGCATTTATTGCTTGGGAAAATGCCGTTTTAATAGTTCCTGGAAGTTCTCGCAGTGTGTTTTTAATAGTAGTTAATACATTTTTAAAGCCTTCACTAACAGTTTTCTTAATGTTTTCTACTGCTGTGCTTATATTTTGTTTTGCCTGGTCAAATCCATTTTTTATTGTTGTTTTTACATTTTCAATTGATGACTTTACAGATTCCTTAATGTTATCCCATGCTGACTTTATAGCCTCTTTAATGCTATTCCATACACTTGTAGTTGTTTCTTTTACATTGTTCCATGCTGTTGTTATTGCTTCTTTAATCTTTGCAGTAACTGTTGATACAACTGTACTTGCTGCTTCTATCGAATTTTTAATTATATCTTTTATTGCTTCCCAAGCTGTTTGAGTAGCTTGTTTTAAGTTATCCCAAATTTGTTTTGCACTATCAACTGCACCTTTAAAGTCACCAGTAATTGTTTGTAATATTACAAGACCTGCACCTATAACTACATTTTTAATAATATCCCAAGCTGCTTGAGTAACTGTTTTAATACCATTCCATATATTTTCAATGTTACCTGATATAGGTTCTAATGCTTGCATTATTCCATCTTTAATACCAGTAACTTTTTCAACTACTGCTGTTTTAATACCGTCCCATACAGTAACTATAGTTTCTTTAACACCATCAAAGGCGGTAACCATTCCTTCGCTTATTCCAGTCCAAAGATTACTAAAAAATTCTGGGATTGCTTCCCATGCAGCTTTAAAGCCCTCTATAAAGGCGGTTACTCCTTCGGTTATTGCTGCCCATGTTTCGGCCGCCTTGGTCTTAATACCTTCCCAAACTTGGGCTACTATTGGACCAATTTTATCCCAATTAGCAATAATTAAGCCTACACCTACAGCTGCAGCTGCTCCAAGTGCAACAAACGGATGCGCTGCTATAATTCCAAAGGCAGCTTTTGCCAATCCACCTAATTTTGTGAATCCTCCACCTAGTAGTCCAAGACCTTTACTTAAAAGTCCAAATCCAGTTTGTATATTTTCAATTGTTTTGGGAATCTTAGATAAAGTAATCAATAATGGTCCAATAGCTGCTGCAATTCCTGCAATTACTACTATTGCTTTTTGTGCAGATGGATCTAATTCCAAAAAACCTTTTACAAGATTTCCAATAACATCCACGGCCTTTTGTACATAAGGTAATAACATATCTCCAATGACAACTCCAACCTCTTTAATGGAGTTCCATAAGGTCTTTACTTGGCTGGCAAATGTTCCATATCTTTGGGCCGCCTCATCAGATAGGGCTGTGTTTTGACTAAAAGATTCATTAGCCATATCAAAGGCCTGGCTAACCATATCTCCAGCGCCTGCTAACCTTGCAAGAGTGTCAACTTCTCTTAGTCCATTTATACCTAGTTCTTTTAAGGCTCCATTAACATCTCCACCACTATCTTGGATTTTCTTTAAGCCTTGAATAAAGGCTTCAATAGCTACTGTTGGCTGCTCTCTCCAAGCTGTTGAAAATTCAGATGCACTCATACCAGCAACTTTGGCAAATCCTTGAACCTTATCGCTAGAACTTAAGACTGCTGTGTTTATTTTTTGCATAACAGTAGACATTGCACTACCACCAGCTTCAGCGCTAATTCCAACAGATGACATTGCAGTTGCAAGTCCCATAACCTCGGCTTGATTAAGTCCAATTTGCGTTCCTGTCGCTGCCAGCCTTAGTCCCATGTCAACAATTTCTTTTTCAGTTGTTGCAAAGTTATTACCTAAAGCTACAACTGTGGATCCTAAGTTTGACATTTCCGTTTGAGGCATTTGAGTTATGTTGGCAAATCTTGCAAATGCAGTTGCTGCTTCTTCAGCTGTTAAGTTTGTTGCTTCACCCATATCAATCATTGTACGGGTAAATCCCATTATATTTTCTTTAGAGATTCCTAATTGCCCAGCAGCTTCAGCAACGGCTGCTATTTCAGTTGTTGATGCTGGAACTTCTCTAGCCATGTTTTTAATAGCTGTTCCCATTGCTTCTAGTTCTTTACCACTTAAATTTGTAGTCTTTGCTACACCAGTTAAGGCGCTCTCAAAGTCACTAGATGCCTTTACACTTGCTGCAAATCCAGCAGTTATAGGGACTGTTAAAGCAGCTGTTAAGCCTTTACCAATTCCATTCAACATTCCAGGTACACTTGCACCAATGCTTGTTGTGGATTTTCCAAATTCTTGTACGCTGGCTTGGGCTTCTTTCATTCCAGCAATTAAACCCTTTGCATTTGCCGTTAGTATGGCCGTTACATTATAATCACTCATTTTTACCTCCCTTCTCCGTTTATTTCTGCTAGCCTATCTAATAAGCTATAATCTTTTCTTTCTTTAGGTTTTTTATTATCTTTATTTCCTAGCTTTTCAAGTTCCTTGTCATAATCAAAGAGATCTTTAAAGTTTTTAACATATCTTTTGCCCCTCTTGTCCGTTGCTTGTATTTGTGCATTTTGCCATGCTATATAAGATGCAATAAATTTATTATTAAATATTTCTTTTTGCTCCCTTTTAACAAAGGCTTCAGTCATTACTTCATAGTCTCTCAAGCTAGTATTTGCAGCTTCATCAACGCTTAAATAGGGGTAAATCTCTAAGATGTTAGCTAAGAAATCAAAATAACTTAGTTCTTCTTTTCTTCTAGTTTTTTCGTTTCTGCTTCTGCGGCTTTCTTGATTTGCCTGTAAGCGTGTTTTGTAAGAGCCGCATTTGATAAAAAATCATCTAGTCCGTCAAATAAAGCAAAGTATTCTTTATCATTTAAGCCATCAATCATTTCTATAATTTCATCTTCAGATGGTTTTTGTGTTAAATGTAGAGTTGCAGCCTTTAAAAGATTAATAATTGCTGTTATATTCTTAATTTGTAGTCCCATAACTAAAAGATTAAGACCAAATCCAAATTTAATTCCGCTTTCTTTGTCTTCAAGGGTATAAACTTGATCTAAATAATCTAAAGATCTAAAAGATATTTTTAGAGGATATTCTTTATCTTTAATTTTTAAGGTAAAATCTCGTCCGTTTTTAAGAATTGCCATGTTTTATGCTCCTTTTTATCTAAAAATCTCAAAAAAAAGGAGTGCTTTTTGCACTCCAAATTTATAAATGTCTTATTGCGCTTTCTTAATTGCGTTCTTTTCGTTTTCTGCGCCCTTATATACTTCAGTATCTCTAAATACATATTGAGCTATCTTTTCTTGTTCCTTGCTTAGAGGTGTATAACCCTTTTGTCTTTGTCCGTTAGTTAAAAGAGTTAGTTCCAATTCTGTAGGATCTTCGGCGCTTGCTGTCTTGCTAAAATCTGTGATTTTACATTGTCTATATTCTGCCTTATAAAGTCCTTCTTCATTTTTATTTTTCTTGTCAATTTCCCATACTTCAATAATTCTATTTTCATAAAATGCTTCTTCAAGGAAATCTGCAGTAGGGTCTTCTCTTGCCATAATTGTAGTAACAGTAATTTCTTCTTCTACAGTAGATGATGTTGTTACTGCTCCGTCCTTTGTTTCTGTGCTATCACTATCTTTTGATGCTTCCATTGAATGTTCAGTTTGGAAGGCCATTTTAGTTGCTGGCTTAGTTGCAGCTTCTTCTAAATCTCTAAATAGTAATATCAATTCAATGCCCATTATAGGCTTTAGGTCTTTATTCATATTTTCAACTCCTTAGTAAGCTTTTAATTCTATATAAATATGTGCTTGCATCAATGGGACCTCGGCAGTATTGTCGGGGCGTATATTGTAAGTGATTTCGTTAAAATGGTAATCATAATTAGGGTTTAAGGAGGTAATATTCGTAGTATTAATTGTTCTTATAATACTGACGAAGTCCATTGCAAGCTTACTTGTACTCCCTCGTTTAAGTGGATTGTCATTATAAATATATATGTCTTGATAAATTGTTGGATATATAGCATCTTTGTTTTTCCAGGTGTCTTCCACGTGCTGTTGTGATCCAATGTATATAAAAGGATACTTGACGCCTTTAGGTGGTAGAAAATCATAAACATTCTCTTCCCCTATTAATTTAATAGCTATATCCCTGCAAATATTAAAAAAATCTTGATGGGGTGTAATTATCATCAATCCACCGCCTTTTTTAAGTCATTTCTGAATTTATCTTTTACAAAATTTAAGGCTGGCCTCATGTAAGGCTTGGCTGCCATATACCTAGTTCCTAACTCCAAATACACTCCATATTTAGTATGTTCTTTAACTTCGGCTGTTAGACCTCCGTCTTTAATCTCTAATGTTATACTTCTTTTTAAAGTGCCTGTGTCAACTGGTACAAGTTCCAAAGCCTTTTGATGCATATCTGCACCGTTTTTCTTTACTGCCTCTTTAATTCTAGGGTTTACCGTTTCACTATTTAAGGCGTTTATTAATGCTCCTATCCCACTTAATTTTATTTTCATTTTAGGACCACCGCCTCTATAGTTTGACGTCCTCTATAAGTTACTAATTTCCTTACCGTGTACTTGATACCATTTACAATTAAATAGTCATAATCAAGCTGTACTGGTGTTTTTAACCTTATAGTTATAGCTTGGCTTCCTACGGTTCCATAAAGCAGCTGTTGCCTTTCCATTCCTGTATCAGTAACATCAGCAAGCCTTACTGTTCTGTCCCTTTCTTCCATGCTGTAATCTCCAGTAATACGATTATATGATTTTTCAACCTTAACAAAAATTACATTAGTTTCAAATCTCATAGAAAACGCACCCTGCTCTTATGTGTATTTTTATTAAGACCATTTAAATAATCAGCAATTTCCTCTTCAAAGTCTTTAAAATCATTGTTATTAAATTCAATGCTTCTTCCATCTTGGGATTCTTTATTCATACCCTCGCTTCCTAAGCGGTTATATCTAATAATAGAAACCTCTATCACTATGTGTTCAAGCTGTTCAGGTACTTCTTTATCCTGTAACTTAGACAGTAGCTTTTTAGTAGTTAAATCTACAATTGTATTTAATAACTTTTCTTGGCTTACTGTTATTTCTTGGTCAATAAAAATTAATTCTTTAACAGTTTCAAAAATTGTCATAGCTGCACCCCCTATTTAGATGCAGCTTTATCTTTTCCTGTTTCTTCTTTCTTAGATTCAACAACATCTATTGTAATTTCTTCAGCTACACCATGTTTTATTAGTTCTTTAGCTCTATCATCATCTTTATATTCAATGATGGAACCTTTGACTTTAAGCTTTTTATTATCGCTTTTGTCAAAATAATCTTTGATAACTTTTACTATCATTTAGCACCTCTTTTTATACAGTAGCCGCCTTTTGAATTGTAGATTTAATTACTCCGTCAAGTCTTTCAGCAACTAATAGGCCTGTTGCTACTACTGTTGTTTCATAAGTTAATCTGTCATTTGTTTGGTCATGTCTTAGTCCAATTACATTTGTTTCATCAGTAATTAGTTCAAATTCTCTAGCTGCATCACCATCATTTAAATCTGCATAGGCAAAGATTAAGTTTTCTATAGCTGTAGCGTAAACTTCTCCCTTAGTTATTTGAGAAGTGATGATTGCAATGTCAGCACCTAAGAAGTTAGTTAGGTAATTAAGACCAAATTCTTTTTGAGTTGTAATTGTTGCTTCTCCTAAGTAATCAGCAACATCTAATGGATTTACAAAGATAACTGTTTCTGCTTCATCATCTTCAAAAATAGTTTGGATATTTCCCCAAGCTTGGGCTACTGCACCTTGTAGACCTACACCTTGAGTTGTTTTTTGTGCATTCTTAATGTTTCCAAATAAATCAGCTTTTAGACCTTTTTGTGCTTCCTTAATAATAGCTGCATCTGTCATTTCAATTGCTCTAGCTGCGCCATATTTTTGGATATCTTCAAAGGCAACTGCTTTTCTATATTTTTTGTAAGTTAGTTTTTTAGCTTCGTCTTCTTCTACCTTTACTTCAGATAGTGGGATAATGTCCCCTTTATCAACTGCACCATTTTCTAAAGTTGCAACTGTTTTATAAGTTTGAACGCTGTCTCCAACTCTTAGTGGAATTCTTCTATGAACTCCTAAAACATCTAGTAGTCCCTTTAAGGAATTACCAAATTTATTAGTAACTAATATTGCATTAGCTTTGCCTAGGTTTTCAGTTAGTTTTTCTAATTTTGCCATAATTTAACATCCTTTCTTAATCAAATAATTCAAGATTTTCGGCTATTGCCTTTCTTCTTTCGTCTTCATCCTTAATATCAAGTATTTCTGCTTTTGTTAACTTAGTTTGTCCCCCATACCTGTAAGGAGTTCTTCCCTTAAGTATTTCATTGACCTTAGAGTCAACCGCCTTATTAAAAGCACCTATAAAACTATCAACATTGTTTTTAGTAGTTTCTGCATCATCTGTTATAAGGTTATAAATAAGGTCATCTTCAATATTTACTCCCTCTTTTGATAACATCTTTCTTGCAGTCCCCGCCATAGATGATTTGTTGTTTTGTGCTTTTAACTCGTCTAGTTCTTTCTTTAATTGGTCTCTTTCGTACTCAATCCTTTGGTTAGCGTCCATATTTGCTAGCTTTTCAGCTTCAGAAATTTCTTTTTCTTTTTGTTCTTGCCACTTAGCATATTTTTTATTTATGATCTCGTCCACATCTTTATCTGTATATTTCTTTTCAGCCTGATTATCTTCAGGATCTCTTTCTTTATTATTTTTAACTACAGAATCACGTGGGACTTTTTCTCCAGCTACATCAAAGTTTTCTTTGTTATGACCAGTTTCTTTAGCATCAGCTACATCTTGATTTAAGTTCTTGTTATCTTCGTTCATTTTTAACCTCCATAATTTATAGTTATAATGCTTAACTTTTATATCCCTTGGCTTTTAGAGTCATCAAAGCTTGGACTTTATTAAATCTAAAATTTAATTTTCTTCATAGTATGGACTAGCTCCACATTTACAAAATGGATGCATGGGATAATAATTAATTCCTGGTACTGCATCCTCTATTTTGTGCACTGTTCCATCTAATTCTGTGCAAATTTCGCAAGCTGTCGGCTCGGCTATATAAATATATTTATCGTAGCCATTACTTTTAAAAGATTCCTTGACTACTTCCCCTTGAACTCTTGCAGTCTCAGTTATAGCAATTCTTCTTGCAGAATATTCCGCATTAGCTATGTTGTCTTTAAGGTTTCTTTGTAAGTTCCTTGACCACCTTTTTGGATTCTGTCCCCTTATAATTGTTTTTGTAATTCCAAGCTCTAGATTATTCTTTAAGTTAGCTTTATCAGCCCATAACCTTTCACTAAAAGTAGCTGTATGAAAGTCAGCTTGTGCTATCTTCTCAATATTATTTTTTATTTTTTGGGAACTGTGAATACTAAGGTTTAAGTCTTCAGCTTGAGTTTCAAGTTCTTTTTTACCTGTATAGATAAGATAATCTCCAATATTGGTTTCTAGCCGTCCATAAGTATCAATTAATGATAAATTCACATTTTCTAGTAACATTTCTAACCTTGTTAAATTAGATGTTATATTTAAATTATCCAGCTGTCTTTTCTGCTCTTCAGTAAGTGGACCTCTTAAGTTAATGTCTCTAACTCTCTTTAATGCTCTTTTATAGTCTATGCTTTCAATTCTTTTGTTAGCTTCAGTTCGTGTTACTCCCTCTTTGTCGGCATACCTACCTATAAACTTATAAATCTCATCTTGGATATCAAATCTTAAGTTTTTATAAATGCTATCTATACGCTTATTAAAAGCCTTATCTTCCTTTTTCCTAGCTGCAATATGTTCTTTTTCTCTTTTAACTGCATATTGATAGGCCCTCATTTGGTTTTTATTCAACTTCATTGTCTAAGTCCTCAAGGCTATCCATATAATTTATATAGTCATGGTCCCCATGTCCCTCTTCTTCTTTTATAAGATCTAATTCTTTTTTAACATCATCAACAATGCTTAGGGTACTAAGGGCTGTTTCTTTACTTGTTATTCCTATAAGTTCAGCTGCTGTTTGTGCCTCTTCAACTGTGTTGTTAGGTATATTTCTTGTAAATAAATATTTGATGTTTTTAAGGTCATCTTCTCCTATAGGTGTATTAGGGACATTTGCTATTAACTCAAATCTTTTATTTAAGCTCTTAACAAATTTACGCTCTTTAACATTGGATAAATTACTCATGGATTGCAATTTGTACTTCAAAGCTATGCCGCTTGATGTTCCAAAGTTTTCATCATTAATATTTGCCACCATGGATATATTAAAAATTAGCTTTTCTAGCCTATCAATAAGATTTTCCTGTGTTGTATCAGCGTTAGGCTTTTCCAGGAATTTAACCTCTAATTGTTGACTATCAGCAATGGGCTCTATATTAATAATTCTGTTGTTTTTAATATTTATGATGTCTTTTTCTTCCAGTAATGCTCCCAGAATTGCCATGTAAGCATCAGCAAAGTAATCAACATCATTAGCCTTTTCACTTATAGCCTTGTTGTAAGCATTGATTAAGGTTTCTACATTCTCAAATGCACCCTGTAGTTCTTCATTCTCTACATACTCAACCATTGGGACCGCTTTAAAATAATGAGACTCTTCCTGGTCAATAATGAGTTCTCCTTTGTCATTACTTCTAAAGTAATAAATCTTGGAATCATCACTGAAAGTTCCAATTAAAACTCCCTCTTTATCTTTTGTATATCTGATTCCAAATAAAGGCTTTTGTCTTATAGAATTGTCATAAATAATAAAGGCATCCATAGGATCTATATAAGTAGCCCCAACCTTAGATTTCTCATCAATAAATAATAATTCGTAACAACGGCCGTATATACTGCACTTCTTAGCTATTTCAGAATTCAAGTCATCAATATTGTTATATCTGTCAAATTCTTGTATATAATCATTAACTCTAGGATTTTCAGCAATTGTCTTAATTGGTATGCCTGTAAAAAATCCGTTTAAAGTGTCAACAATATACTTAGCATGATTAACAACTAGCCTATTATCTGGCTTATATATTGGCTTGTTATTATCTTTAAGTAGTATTAAGTGCTTGCCTTTATACATATCCCTTAAATCATAGTATTTTTTTGAAAGCACCCTATGCCTATCAATAAAATTTCTAAGCAGACCTAGGCTAAAATCAGCCTTGCTATCTATGCTAAATACTCTTTCTGTTGTGTCTATCACTTTATCCCTCCTTTATAAACTATGTCTAAAAGTTTGTACTGAATTTTTATGCTGTATAATGTAAGGCTCGATTGCATACCTCATAGCATCCATCAAATGGTTAAAATCATCAATTGGCTTATTAATAGAGTTGTCAAACTTATCTTTTGCCCACTGATAATTTGTTACTTCCGTTAGGAAATTTACACATCTAGGATGTATTACAAGTTTAAAATCCTGTATAAACTGTATGCCATTTAAAATGCTATCCTTGCCTTTTTTAGCTGCCCTTACTCTCGTAAGCCCTAGGCTTCTAAGTTCATCAATTGACTTGGGCTCGGCACTATCAGCAATGATTGCTTCTTTTTTGTGCCCCATAGCTTCTACTTCTTCATATATTCTTTTATTTGATAAACCTTTTTTGTAAAGCTCGTCAAATACATAAATTACTTTATTTTTTAGATCTATTAGACCGCAGAATAAGGCTGTCGGGTCATTGGTATAACCAAAGTCAAGACCAAAAACAGATTCTATTCCTTCTTGTCCTACGAGGTCGGATATATCAAATCTCTTTTCTTCCATGTTTTCATACACTAGACCGTCAACTACTCCCCATTCTCCCAAGCCTGCTACTCGGTATCTTTTAGGGTTATGGATTTTCATTCCATCAAAGACCTTTAAATCTGATTTATCTAACCATTCATTACACTTATAGTTAGTAGTTATGGCTAAAATATCTTTATCTTCTCGGTCGAAAAATCTTCTTTTTATCCAATGGCGGTCATTCCAAGGGTTAAGAGTTAATGTAATTTGCTTAAATAATCCATCTGGCACTTGACCCCTTATAGATTCATCAAGCATATTAAAGTCATCTTCATTCATGATTTCGTAGGCCTCTTCTATCCACAAAAAACATAGACTACCTTTATCTACTGCAACTGATGTAACTTTTAAGGGATCATCAAGACCCCTAAATAATATCTTTTGCCCTGTGGGTAAATAAGTAAGTTCCAATGGGCTGTTAGTAGGCTTCCAATATTTGTCAACTTTTAATCTGTGGATTGCCCATTTGAGTTGTGAAAAACAAGAATCTTTTACAGTTCTAAAAACTTTTCTAATTACCAATCCATTTGAATCAGGGTATGTCATTATCCTATAAATCATATTTAAAGCAGTTGTAGTTGACTTCTTACTTGCTCTAGATCCTTTTACAACCCTATATCTGCCCTTGTAGTTCCAGTAAGTTCCGTAGCCCTTGCCAATAACTTCAGGAAGGTAAACCTCGTTAGTCTTCAAGTTCATCAGCCCCACTAATGATAGTCGGAACATCAATATCCATATCAACCTTATCAGTCCACATGCCAAATCTTTTGCCTAATAATTCTCCTGCCTTTATGGAGTCCTTATTCTGTGTAGGTAACTTAATAACTTCAGGTTTTTCTTCAATCCCTAAAAAGTTTCCATTATCATCAAAGCTAGGTTTCTTAACCATAACAACTTGATAGTCAATTTCTTCTCGTCTAAATTGCCTTGTAAGTCCTCTTAAAATCTCCCTTTGGTCAGCAATAAGTTCTTCGTCAAGTTCTTTCATCTTCTGCTCAATGTATTCCTTAACTTCTGGAGTACTAAAAAGACGGCTTGCTGCTGCAGCTGCCGTCTCTCTATTTTTAACATTTTTATAAAATTTTAAGTAACTCTTAGTCCTGTTGCCAGTGATAATAAAATCATCAGCAACTTGCTTTTGTTTAATTGTTAATGCCATTATTACCACCTTTCTTTGCATAATAAAAGAGACCTGCCTCAGCAAGTCTCTTAGGGGAGCGTTAAAATTGATTGAAATCCATTACATTATGAACCCACTAACTATTACATTCTTTCATAATATATACTAGCACACAAAAATCGCACAAAACGCTCAAATTAATTTATTGCTTTTTTGTTATCTACAAGTGACTTTATTATATTTGTTCCGTACTCATTCAATTTATAGGCATTAGGATCTGTTGGAGGACCACTCAAAGCTCCCCACTTTGGATCTATTAGATTATAATTAACGAGTTTTTTTATGTATATATAACCTAAGTCATCCTCTATGCTTTCTTTATTATATAACTTTATTGCGAAGCCTATTTCATAGGTGTTAGCCTTTTCTAAAAAATCTAAGGCATTAATAAATATTTCTTTACTTGTTTGCAAACTTAAAAAATTTGTATACAGGTTTATTAAATATTCCAACTTTTTTTCATCTGCTATATTTGATACTACCCTATATAATCTTTTTGCTTCATTTTTTCTGTTGCTATAAAATCTAGCAATAACTTTCTTAGTTTTATCATCAAAATCAGTAGTATTTTTATTAAAATCACTTATGTTTTTTACCATATTATTTATAACATATTTACATTGCTTATTTGTATAATCATCTAGTGATTCTTTTAACCCACCAATAACAATGTTCCCCATTTTCACAAATGGAAATGTTTCTTCAATTGATTCTTCTAAACAGCCTATTAAAGTTTTCCCAATATCAAAATTAATATCTTGTTCAAACATTTTTTAACCACCTATCATGAATATTGCGAGCATAGCTCTCATTACTGCTACCTAGTTTATTAGATATATATACCCAGCTTTTGCCATGAATATATCTTAACTCAAATATTAATCTGATCCTTGAGTCTTCTATCTCCTCTATAAATTCCTCTATCTCAAGCCTAAGCTTCTTACATCTTCTAATTCTTCTGATAAGTCTCGCTCTTATCTTCTCTATGTATTTATCATCTTCATAACCTTGAATCTTAAGTTGATACTGGTTATAAGGAAAATCAGAAGCAGATGCAATAACCTTATCAGATACTTCTTGCCTTTTTAAATTGTTAAGCCTATTCTCTAGTTCTTTAATTTCAAGACATAGACACTTATATTGCCCTAACTGCTCCTTAGTCATTATTTCCCCCTATAACAATAAATATAATTTTCCCAAACTTCTATATAGTAGCCTCTTCTTTCATAATAATTTACAATTCTGATTCTATCCCTAAAAGTTTTATAGGGAATTAAAAGACACTTTTGCATTCATCATAAGTCCTCCGACTTAACGAAAGTGCCGTTTATTGTTTTACCAGTCCTAGCCTCTATTTTCTTATAAGCTTTTTCCAAGCAAATTATAGGATCTATATCTATTTGTTTGCATAGGATTATGAGGGCAACTATTATGTCTCCCATTTCTAATATCATTCTTTGGATATAGATTTCTCTTAGTTTGTCATGGTCTGTCCTTTCTACAAGGTCAAATTCTGACTTAAATTCAAATACTTCTTCTATAAATTTCATGAATTGTTTTTCTGCGTTCTTCCTGTGGAGTAGGTCTTTATCTTTAGCCCAATCTTCCACTAGGTTTTTTAGTTCGTTTCTTCCATTTTCATATCCGTCTTGGTAGGCTTGAGCTAGCTCGTTGCCTATTTTGTCTATGCTTGCATTATTCATTATTCCACCTCAATCTATTTATTATCTAAACTGTAATCTTCGATTCTATCAGCAACTTCAAAATAATCTTCCGTATCGTCTATTTCCGTAAATTTCTTTCTTAATTTATTTACTTCTTCTATATAATTTTTTGTGTTTTCAAAATTATCGCCATTCTTTGAAAGAATCTTATAGGCTTTTTTTAACCTTATTTCTTCATCTGCTAAAAGCCCATGAATTAAATTTAATTCATAATCATTAATTGTTATTGTATTCACGCTTCAACCTCACTTATTTAATAACGCTCATATCAGCCTCTATTAGATTATCTTTAAAATCTTTAACCCCTTTTAAATATCCATCTAAATAATCTTTTGATATTTTCCCAAGTTCATATTCTTTTTTTAGATCCTTGATTTCAAAGTCCATAAAATGATAATTAAGTATAATAAAGCCTTTTACTTTATCTTTAAGAGTTGGTTCTTTATATTTCATTCTTCCACCTCAATAACTGAATAATTTGAAATAGACTTAATATGACTACTTCTAAACCAGTGATTGTCACGTCCATTAATTTCTTGTTTACAGTGGTAATAACCTTCTTCATAAGAAGTTCCTTTTTCTAATATCCCTATATACTCATCATTGTCTGAACATTTAACCTTTACTTTTTCTCCTAAAAAACTCTCAACTACTGATTTTTTCACTCTTCCCACTCCAATCTTTGACCACATTCATGACAATATTTTTGCATTTCATGACTGTTCAAGCGACAACCACACTCTGGGCATTCGCTGATATAAGCTGTATGGCCACAAAAAGTATTTGTGTATTCTTTAACCTTTAAAGGTTTAAGTTGTTCTAATTCAACTGTCGGTGTTAAGTGTTCGTCGTCAATCACTCGCAAGCAAAAATCTCTATATCTTTTTGGCATAGTTGATTCGCCAAGTTCAAATCTAATTCTTTTTCTGCTTATTAAATCGTTTAGATCTATTGCCATAACTCCACCTCTATTTTGTGAGTTCTTCTTTCATTGCTTCTAGAGCTGTATTAGATATTTTAAGTCTTACTTCTTTTCCTTTAACTTCTTCAAAAGTTTCTAAATCAATAGCAATGACTTTTTCTTTTCTACGATAAGCATCACTAACTATAAGTTCTTGTAGATTTCTAAGTTTTTTTTCTGTTTCATTTTCGAATTTCATTTTTCCACCCCTACTATTTCATCAAGTGTTAAATAATTTTTGCCATCTTCTTTTTTTTAAATCATCAAACGTAATAAACAAGATACCTTGATTTCCATATCTATTTGTAATTTCTGCCTTTATAAATATTTCCTCGTCATCTTTTATTTCTGACAGTTTTTCTTTTAATTCTTTAGCCCTCATTATTTTGCTCTCCATCACTTGTTACTGTTTTCCAGCCTATCTTTTAACACCTCTATAGTTGGCACTCTAGTTATTTTGTTTGGATCTTCAAGGTCATCTGAAAGGTCCACCTTGACATCAATAAACCTGGTAAGTTCTCTATCAAGCTTATACTCATACTTGCCACTTGCAGAAATTAAGACATCAACATCAGTCATTGTCAATAAGTTATCTATGCAAGGGTAGGAGGAGTTAAGACTTATAACATTCGCTCCTAGATCAATTAATTCTTTTGCTAGTGGTCGCCCCAATACATCACTTTGATTGATAATAACAACTGTCTTTCCACTTAAGTCGTTGCCCCTTTCGCTCCAAATAGTTTCTAAGATTGCTTCAGCTGTTATTGTCAGTTTCCCATTAGCTACACCTTCCACATCATGGTCTGGATTGTATTTTAAAAAGGTCTTTAAGGTTTCATAGTCCCCATCATTCATAGGCTTTAAGACTAACATTTTACTTACAGTACAATCTGGCAACTCTCCAATGCTAGCAACTATTGCACTTGGTATTTGCCTTTTTATAGCCTTTATATATTTATCTCGACCTAAATCAGGCCTTTCTTTATCGTAAATAACAATTAATTTTTCCATTTTTACTCCTATACGTTAAAACATTAACATTTCTTAACATTTTCTATTTTTCAACTTCTTCCAAATAAACCTCAACCCTTGGATTTTCCTTGTCATAAAGAACCCTTGAACCATCATGTGACACAATAATATTTGCATTGTCATCTTCAATCACTTCAGCAGCAACTAAAATGTCACAAGTGGCTTCCAAGAGGTTCACTAAATCAACCTTGTGCCTTGTTGGCATAAAATAAAGGCACTGAAGGTTATACTTTCCACTTAGTTTTTGCTTGTATGGCCTTGTGATTTGCCTTAGACAGTCCTTTTCATAAGCAACATAAGCCTTTGAAGGCAGGAGTTTATGATATCCTCCACATTTAACAATTCTTGAAGAGTTTTTCTTAGTTATTGGCCTTCCATAAAGCGTTAAGTTCACTAGATATCAACTCCTAACTTCTCAAATCCTGCTTTTTGTTTTTGCATTGCCATTTCTTCTAGGTCTTCTGCAGAATAGGAATCAGTAATCTGCTTAAAGTTCTTAAATTTATTTGTGTTCACAGGTTTAAAATCTCTAAATTTACCATCACAAAGCTTAACCAAAAAGGAGTTTGAAGCAGTGTTAAGATCAAAATTATCGCAGACCCATTTGCTTTTAGAAAGCTCCTCAATTAGCTTATTCACGTTAATATTTGAATTTATCTTTGTGAGGAAGTTAGAATTAACCTTAATTTTGAGCATGCTATTTAATAAAGAGATACTGTTATTAGACACACTATACTTTAATTTACTTTCCTTTACTTTACTTTGTGTATTAATGTCAACATTAACTCCCTTTGCTTGTGTATTAATGTCAACATTAACTCCATTAACATCATTTTCTATTGAATTGTCATTTTCCAAAAACTTATCTAAAACATATAAAGTCGGTTTTGGACTTTTTCTTCTTCTTGTAGCTTCAAAAAAATTTTCTTGGATCTTTTCACTAGTTAGTATCCCTGCCGAATGAAACAGGTCTTTATCAAAAAATTCCCATAGCACTAAGCGTTCAACTACATTATTGAGCAAATCCTTGCTAATACCTGGGAGTCTTTTAAGCATCTGAGCAATTATTAGGTCACTCCACAGAATGAAATATCCTTTTTTATATATCGCACAAAGCAGCTTGACTACAATAATTTCTCCCTTGATGCCAAACTCTCCAGATATAGCTTCAATTTTTTCATCTTCAAAAATATCTACATATAAAGGAAAATAATCCAGACCTTCTTTAACTGGTCTTGCCATTATTAATTCCTTTCTTTAAAATTTATTATTCAAAAGGTGTTCCTTCAAGATTGGTTTCTTGGTTTCCAATTGGAAGATTCTTTACCTCTTCAATTTCACTACAAATCTTTTCATAATCTTGCTTTTGAACTTCATCAGTTCTCTTATATCCATACTTGTTAAGGATTGGCATAATTAAATCTTTGTTGCCTTCTCCCATAGCATACATTCTTCTAGCTTGAGCCTTGGTTATTGTTCCGTCTTGATCTGTATAAGTCTTTTGATATTCGCTGGCTCTATTTCCTTGTAAGTCCATGTCTTCTATATCTTGAGTAAATAAATCAGATAAAGAACCTACTAATAAAGCCGCGTCAACAAGTGCTCTCTTTTTAGCCATTTTTAATACAGTGTTATCTAGAGTGTACGGATCCCCTTTCTTGTATTTAGTTTCCATTGTGTTTGCTGCACCAATTCCCTCAGTGATTACATAGCCGTCTTTTTTTAGCTGACACTTTATCTGATATTGGAAAAATCCCTTTTCAAAATCTCTTGTAGATTCTAAAATATCAAATTCAGAAGTTAAACCTAAAAGCATAACTATTTTCTCAGCACCAGGCTTTAGCATTGTTGGCTTGTTTCCAGTCCCTGGAATTAAACCATAATCATGGCCTTGCTTAAACTGACTTTGAACTATTTGTTGGAATTGGTTTATCTTAGCTAAAGTGCTTGAAACTGCATTAGCATTTATATTTTCAATTACACTTAAACTATCCATTGTTTTTACTTCGATTTCTTTCGTCATTATAAACTCCTTATCTTATTCTTAAACTTTCTGTTTGGACTAATTTAGCAGCATCTTCAAACAATCCCTTCTTTACTGCTTCTTTCAAATCGTTCTTATTTAATTTCTTTTCAATCTTGTAATAATCTTCAGGAATCTTGCTTTCATCTAAAATCTTTAAAGACGGAGCATTCTTTTGAATGTTAAAAGAAAATAGATCTGTTTTAAATTTTCTTTTATCTAAAACTAGCATTGAATTTTGCAAATATTCTTTTAACTGCTTTTGCCTATTTTCGATTGCCTTTCTTTTCTTTGCTAGTCTTTCTTCTTCAGCTTTTAAAGCTTCTATATCTCCGTCAAAATCTCTTAAAACTTTTGCAATATTATCAGCCTTAGTTTCAATTTCATCATCAATATTTTCAAGGGCAGAATTAAGATCTCCCTCTTCTATATCCATGTCTTTTAGATTCAAGTACATTTCTGTTAGTTCATATAATTGCATAATCTGCCTCCTCTTCTAATCTAGTAACCTTTATTCCGCTCACTTCTTGCGTGCCTGTGATGTTAAAGTTATTTAAAATCTTGTCTACTGTGTAGAAATAGCCATTTTGCGTAAGCTCCTCAACAGTGTGATTTTCTAGTAACATGTTTAAAATATCTTGATCTTTAAAATCAAGTTCAAATTCTATTTTAAATTTCATAATTTCCCCCTTATTTGTGATATAATAAAGACAAATAAAATATTTATAATTTATTTAGTCCTGTTGTTTAGTCGCTGCAGGACTTTTTTCATTTGCCTCTTCTTTTAAATTTCCAAATTGTTTACTAACTATCCAACCTTTTGTGACTACAGACCTATTAAAGTCTTTTTTATTTGCATGAACATTCGAGTAAGTAAACCCACAAATTTCAGCTAGTTCTTTTAAGGTCTTTGTTTCTACCTTAGCCCCAGTTTCAATATTTACTGCAAGCCAAGATTCCAATAAATCGTATGCTAATCTTTGCAATTTTAAAGCCTTCGCCATAGTAATCAAGCTTTCGCCAGTTAAGTTTCTGCCAAGCAAATGACAACCAATATTTCTTGGTAACATTAATATGTTGTCTACTGCCAAATTATCTTTATTTCCATCAATAAAGAATCTAGTTTCAGCATCTTTACCTTTTTGATTAATAGTTTTAAAGCCAAATCTTCTTCCCCAAAGCTTAATACTTGCATAAGATAAATCTATATCTAATCTATCTTTTATAATTTTCATAAGTTCAACCTTAGTCACTTTGCCAGAATACTCATCCATTATTTTTTTAATATCTGACTTTTTAACTCCGTTTATATAATCATCAGCATAGATCCCATTTTCTCTTAGTATTACTGACACTATTGAACTGCTTATATCTAATCTTCTTGCCATTTCTCGCCCTGAAAGTTTAGTAAAGTTTTTAAGAATAAACTCTTTTCTATCTTCTGGACTAACAAAAACTAGGCTATATAATTTCGGTTTTAACATTTTGTTTTTCAGCCCTTATTATTACTTGAGCATTATTTATTATTTGCTTTGCCATATTAGAAATAGCATTTGCCTTATCAATGTCAAAAGCATTCTTTTCAGTATCATCTGCTAATTTTTCTATTTCCTTACCTAATAATTCGTGTAAATCTGTTAATTTCATTCTTTCACCTCATCCCACCAAATACTTAAAAAAACCATCTATAATTTTTGTTCCTGCATATAAGAGATAACAAATTAGTTTTACGCTAAATGTAAAAGTCCAATATGCAAGAATAAAAAGAAGTAAAACTCCTAAAAACCTTCTAATGCCAACTGGTATCTTGTACCAATTAATACTTAAAGCTTTCATGCTTACACCACCCTTACATTTCCATCCAGTCATCTAACCAAATCTTTTTAAATAGTTTTTGATTACCAATTCCTTTTCTTTTAAACCTTATGTTTCCTGCATCTATTTCTGCATTCAATGTTGTTTTTCCAACTCTCAAATACTCACAAGCTTCTTGAAATGTATATATTTCTTTAGGCTCTGTTAGATGCTCAATTAAAAAATTTAATTTTTGATTTACATCTTCTATTGTTATATTTTCTTTTTGTAAAGTTTCCATTCTCGTCCCCCAACGTTGAATTTTGACTTCCTTTTAAATCTCTAAAATATTTCTTATTTGCTCTATTCTTTCAGTATTGGTTCTATTTCCTTTTATAATGTCAGAAACATAGCCAATACTAATTCCCATTTCATCAGCTAACTTTTGGTAAGTGTAGCCCTTTCTTTTCATGGAAATCTTAATTTTTTCTTCAAAAGATAAATCTTTAATTGTCATTCTCACACCAACCTTTCTTTATAATGTTTTACGAAAACTATTGATTTGTTTACGAATATATGCTAATATCTAAGCATAAAAATAACACTTGATAAACGGCTTGGACCCCTTAATCATTTTATTTTTATAAAATTTAAGTGCTAGATTTATGCTTAACTTTTAGCCTAAGATTATTATATACGTATATTTTCGTAATGTCAATATTATTTACGATTATTTTCGCATAAATTTACGCATATATTGGAAGGTGTGTAAAAATGAATGTTTTAGATCGTATTAGAAAGATACTTAGCGAAAAGGATATGTCTATTTCTGAATTAGAAAGATTATCAGATATTGCAAGAGGTACTGTTGGTAAATGGGATAAAGTAATACCATCAGCAGATAAACTTCAAAGAGTGGCTCAAACTCTTGGAACGTCAATGGACTATCTTTTAACTGGTAAAGAACCCAGCGAAGATTCTGAAACCCTATTACTTGCCCGTGATGCTAATAGTTTGACAAAAGAGCAATTACAAGTTGTTAAAAATGTTATAGATGAATTTAAGAAAACTAATGATATTGGGTGATGTGATTGAATTGGAAAAGCAAAGATTATTTATACTATAAAATAATGCAATTTTCACATGAAAATAGAATTGGAGTTAATACTAACCTTGAAAAATTATGTAGAGAAAAAAGTTGGTATTTGATCCCCTACCCTGCAGATAAATTTCAAACTTTTATGTCAATTTCAAAAGATGGATTTACTATAAAAGATGGGAACAATTTCTTTATAATGTACAACCCAGAATTGAAAAATAAATGTTATGAAAGATATAGGTTTACCATAGCCCATGAAATAGGACACATTTATTTGTATCATCATGTCTATGTGGATAATTACATTTTAATGCATAGTTCTGATAAAAAAGGAATATGGGAACAACAAGCAGATATATTTGCACAGAATCTATTGTTACCAATAAAATATAAAAATTTTTACAAAACAAATAATCAAAAAGTTATTAAAAATACTTTCTGTGTAAGTGCCGAAATGATAAACACTAGAATGGGGAAAATGTATCATGACGAACTTTTTACAAGAAAATTAATTACCAAAATAAGAAATGGTACTTTAAATTAGTTTAAACTTTTAGTTTAAAATATATAAAAATTTATAAGGAGGTTTTTCGCATGGCAAAGAAAATCAAAGGCGAAGACGGAAAAATGTATGTAGAAAAGAAACCTTTCTACAAAAGGGTATGGTTTATTGTATTGGTTGTAGTAGTTATTATTGCTGCAGTAATGCCAAAGGGTGACAAGGGTGCTGATACAGCAAACAAGACAGCAGAAACAAGCACAAAGGAAATTACCTACACAGCAGCAGATGCAGGACAAATGCTTTCTGACTTAGAAAACAATGCATTAAATGCAGAAAAAACTTACAAAGACAAGGATCTTGAAATCACTGGAAAAGTATTTAACATTGATAGTTCAGGAAAATACATCAATATTGATGGACTAAATTCAGAATTTACAATGACAGGCATCACTTGTAACTTACAAAATGATGAACAAAGAGATGTAGTTGCAAGCATTTCAAAAGGTGCAACTGTAGTTGTAAGAGGTCATGTTACTGATGTAGGAGAAGTTCTTGGTTACACAATAAAAGTTGACCAAATAGAAGCTAAATAAGTATAAAAAATTCTTGCCAAAAAATAATGTAAAGTTTTAACACGTCCCCCAACGTGTGAATTTTAGCTTCCTAAAACAAATTTTAGGAGGTAGTAAGAATGGCATATAAAAAACTAAAAAATGGCAAAATCAGAATCTATGGAGATCATACTATTGACGGTATAAGATATAGACCTAGCTGTACAGTTAAAACAAATTTAACTGGTTTACAATTAAAAGCTTTTGTTAAAAGCAAGGAGATGGAATTACTTGAAGATGTTAAGCTACAAGCTAGTGATTCTGATAAATTATCAAGATTGGATATACAGGGAGCTTGTAAGTGGTATTTAAGAATTAAAGACTTAGAACAAAATACCATAGATTCTTATAACACATATATTGATAAAAGAGTAATAGGTTTTTTTAAAACTAAAAAAGTAGTTGCAATAACATCTGCAGATGCTAAAAGGTTTTTTAAAAAACTAGATAAAGAAATATCTGCTCAAACAAAAAAGCCTTTAAGTCAAAAAACTAAAAAAAATTATTTGACTTATTTACACGCTATATTTCAAGAGTTAAAGGAAAAAAGAATAATAGAAGAAAATCCATTTTCAGATATTACTGTAAGAGTTCCTAAAAATCTAAATAGCAATAAGTTCTATGGAATTGAAGAAGTGAAGCATCATATAAGCGTGCTATCTAATAAAGCACCTATAAAATACTTCCTTTTATACGTCTTGACTGTGATGTGTGGGCTAAGGCCCGCAGAAGCCAGGGGCCTAAAATGGAATAAAATAGATTGGATTGAAAAGAAAATCTATATAGATGAGTCACTTGCAGCGACCCAAATAGGATATATAACTAAAAGTACAAAAAATGAAGAGCCTAGGGTCTTGGATTTAATTGACCTAGCAATCAAGCTATTACAAATACATTATTCAGATGAGTTGGAAAAATATAAAGAAAATAAAATTACTAAACCTATAAGAGAAAATTATATTTTTACTAACGCAAATGGAGATCACATTGGAGAATCCACTTTTAGAAATTGGTGGTATAACTTTTGCAAGAGAAATAATTTACGCTATGTTTGCCCCTATGGTTTAAGACATACAACGGCAACAATGCTGGCTTTTAATAACATTCCGCTTGCAAACATTGCTCAACAAATGGGACACTTAGACACTTCAACTACTCTTGTTTATATCCATGCAGTAGAAGAAGGCAAAAAAGAGATCAACAATGTTTTAAACGAAAATATTAATGTTGATTTTTTAAAAGTACAATAATAAAAAAAATAAAGAAATGTGGGGACTTAAGAATTTTCAAAAAATTAAGTCCCTATTTTTAGCCGTTATGTAATAAAAACGTGTGGGGACTTTGTGTGGGATTTTATTAAAATCTACGGCTATTTACGGCTATTAACGGCAAATAAAAAAACCATTCTAAAAATAGAATGGCTTAAAATGGACTCCGTAGCTGTCTACGGCTATCCGCAAATGGTGGAGGCGGCGGGAGTCGAACCCGCGTCCGAAGACCTCTTACAGAAAGATTCTCCGAGTGCAGACTCCTCTTTAATTTTCCTCTGCATTACTAGAGTGTCAAACTCATACAGAGTATCGCCATTAACCCCCTCTGCTATGGCGAATCACAGAGTTCGTTTGCCCGCTAATTTGAAACCCGGTTACAGTTCGCGGCATCTGGCCGGATTGCTACCTAAACTTAGGCAGCTAGTGCGAAATTATTTTCGTCGTTTATTTTTTATAGACCATTTTTACGTTGTATGATCCATCAACGACTCGCTACTTAAAGCTCAAAATCCCCGTCGAAACCATTTTCGCCCCCCTATTTAATTAGATTAAAATTATACTAAAATTTGCTATTTTTGTCAATTTTAGGTACACTCTCAAATTTTTTATTTTTGTCTATTCTTCTTTGCAAATTTAAATCTCAAAGAACTTTTCCAAATAAAATATCCAATAGCTGAACCTAGTACATTTAAAATCAAATCATCAATATCCACTGATCTTCCAATAAAAAATTGAATAAACTCCACAGAAAGAGATGTGAAAAAAGACAATTTAACAATTTTTGAAACATTTCTATATTTCTTAAAAATTTCAGGAATTAAAATCCCAAAAGGTATAAAAATTATTATATTCCCAAAGACATTTGTAAGCGTGTGAAGAAAACCAGAATACTTTATATAATTTTTTATAGTCCTAAAGGGAATTAAATTTACTCCCCATGATCCCGATGAAATTCTATCCTTAAAGTTTCCAACAAAGTCAAAATTTTCATTAGTCAGATTAATACCAGAATTTGCAATATAAGAATTGGGGGTAAATAACATTATAATTAAAAAAGCAATATATCCTGCTAATATACTCAAGAGTAGTTCTCTAAAACCACTTGAATCTTTTTTCCTATGGGGAAAAAACTTGACTCTTACTAAGGAAAAAATTACAAAGGTAATTATAAAGGCAGGTATAGCTCTTGCTGCAAAAAATAAAAACAACTTCATATATTTTTTAGTTCTATTAGATTTGTTATAGAATAATCATTTTCTTTTACTATAGTATCCCAGGTGTCACTAGAATTTTCATCATAAATACCAATAGTCTTTAATCCTGCATTTTTAGCAGTTCTAAGTGCCAAATATGAATCATCAACTAAATAAATTTCTTCTGGTCTATTGCAAAGATTTTGGGCAATTGTAGTGAAAAATTCTTCTTCAGATTTTATAAATCCCAATGAATCTGATGTATAAATTTCCTCAATAAAATTGTCTATCCCATATTTTTTTATTACTATTTCCGCAAATTTTTCTGCAGTAGATGTCCCTACTACAATTTTAAATCCTTTATCTTTAAAATAATTTAAGACCTCAATAGCATTGTCCTTTAAGTTAACTTTATTTTCATAGAAATCTATAACTGCATCGCTAAATTCTTCATATAGCTCTTCAAAACTCTCACTTAAATTGTAATATTCTTTTAAATATCTAAGTGAAGTTTTTAAACTCATAGTAGTCATTGTGTGCCCTACTTCATTCGAAATATCTATTGATTTCGTCTTCATAAAATTTTTGGACAAATTTCTCCAATATCCCATAGAATCAACTAAAGTACCATCTAAATCAAATATAATAGCTTTCATACTACCTCCATTCTTCTTTAGCTAATTATATTTTAGTTGTAAACTTTTTACAAATCAACTATAATAAGTTTTCAAAACAAGTAAAATTTTTTTAAAAAAGCTTTGACATTTTTTTATTTGATGTTATAATAATATTTGTTGAAAAAATAATATAGAGAATTTAAATTTTTTGTAAATTTTTTGTTATCGGGGTGTAGCGCAGTTTGGTAGCGCACGTGGTTTGGGACCATGGGGCCGGGGGTTCGAATCCTCTCACCCCGACCATTTTTTTGAAAGACTTTGTTCTTTCTTTTTTTTTGCTCAATTAAATTTCTATTCTCTTCAAAAATTTAATTTCTTTTATAAAGTTTTATACTAAAATTTTATAAAAATATTTTTTGCAAACGATCTACTTGTTGGAATTTCTCATTTCTTTAACTTGTATTTATTATATTAATGTTTTATAATTAAAATGAGAAATAATAAATGTAAAGGAGGATATTTATGTTACTATTTATTATCGGACTAATAATTTTATTCGCAGGCGGATTTTTTTACTCAAAATATGTGGAAAGCCAACTGCAACCAGATGACAGAGAAACTCCTGCTGTTAAAAAAGCTGACGGAGTTGACTATGTAGTAATGAGCGAAAAGAAAAATTGGTTAATCAATTTACTTAATATTGCCGGAACTGGCCCTATTCTTGGACCTATTCAAGGAATTTTATTCGGACCAATTGCCTTTCTGGCAATTCCTATTGGATGTGTTTTTGCCGGAGCAGTTCACGACTACATGACAGGTTTTATATCAATGAGAAATGGCGGATCCCAAGTCCCTAAACTTGTTGGAAAATACGTGGGAGATGGTGTTCGTAAATTTTACAATGTTGTAATTGCAATTTTATTACTTTTAACAGGCGTTGTTTTTGTTTACACTCCTGGAGATCTAATTGCCAATGATATTTTAAAAGTTGGCGCTGATTCAAATGCTATTTGGATTATTTATGCAGTAATTTTTATTTACTACATCCTTTCAACAATTCTTCCAATCGACAAATTAATTGGTAGAATCTATCCAATTTTTGGAGCTTTTTTAATTATTTCTGCTCTTGGAGTATTCATTGGTATATTTGCAAAGGGAAATAATCAATTAGCTTTTGCAAATGCTGGTCTACTTGCTGAACACCCTCTTGGGCAAAAATTTATTCCATCATTCTTTATCACAGTTGCTTGTGGTATACTTTCAGGTTTTCATGGTTCTCAAGTAACTCTTGTTTCTAGAACTATTAAATCAGAATCTGAAGCTAAAAGAACTTTCTACTCAACTATGATTGCAGAAGGCTTTATAGCAATGGTTTGGGCAGCAGGTGCAATAGTTATTTTCTCTTCAGGAATGGCTCCACTTGATACTGCTGGTACACTTATGGTTGGTAAAATTTCTAAATATTTTATGGGAAATATCGGAGGATTCCTTGCAATTCTTGGCGTTATTGCACTTCCTATTACTTCAGGAGATACTGCTTTTAGATCACTAAGACTTATTGTTTCTGAAGAATTAAATATTGATCAAAAATCTCCTACAAAAAGAGCTGGACTTGCCGCTGCATTATTTATTCCTGCAATCGCAATTCTTTACTTTGCAAAATCAAATCCTAATGGATTTAATATGCTTTGGAGATACTTTGGATTTACAAATCAATTTGTAGCAACATTTGCACTTGCCGTAGCTTCTATTTACTTGATGAATAATAATAAAAATTATTTTATCACTTTAATTCCTGGAGCTTTCTACACATTTATCGTATTTTCTTTTATATTAAATGTTAAAGGTCTTGGGTTTGGATTGCCTTTTGCAATTGCATATCCATTAGCAGGAATTATAGCTTTCCTATATGTACTCTTTATTATTAAAACTGGAAAGAAAAACCATAACAGAATTGAATCAATGATTTTAGATTAATAATTTTTAAAAAAGGTGGTAGGAAAGCCACCTTTTTTTATTATAGGAGGACATATGAAGTTTAAATTAAAGGATAATGCACTAAAATATTTAAATAAAAAAAGTATAAATAAAATTTTTATAAATCCAGATATTGAAACAAAAAAAGATTGTTGTGGTCTTGCAACTATGGATTTTAATATTTCTACAAAAAGAGATGATGAGAATAGATATAAAGTATCAAAAATTTCCAACATTTCAGTTTTTTACAATCCAACTTTGGACTTATATTTAGATGATAAGAAAGATGAGGAAATTGTTATTTCTGCAATTGGTATCGGAAAATTTAAAAAACTTTATGTTGAAAATGAAATAAATATAATTGAGCGATAATTAAGTCTAATATAAATAATAAAAATTTCCGAAAATATCTAACATGAAAATTTTTAATTATCTAAAAAACTGCAGCTATTAATAAACTGCAGTTTTTTGAGATATAAATTTGATATTCAAATAATTGGATTCATTAAAATTTAATTCTATTTTTTATTATTTTACTAATTCGAAAGCTTTTTGAGGAACATAAACTGATTTTGTGCTATAAATTGTAAGTCCGCCAATTTCAACTTTTTCTCCATTTTTTATCGCATAATTTTTTGAAACTGGAAATATTAATTTGTCATCGCCCTTTGTTACAATAGCTTCATAATCATTTTCACCCTTAACTTTAAATTCAACTTTTGCTCCCTTTTCTTCAAAGCCTTTTCTAATTGGTTGATAAAGTTCCTCTGTTAATTTGTCAAGATCTATGTCTAAAATATCTTCTACATAACGACCTATTTCATAATTGTGAACTGTTCCCATTAATTTTTTGGCATCTTTTGCAGTTGAATAACAATATAGCCCCACATCTCCGCCAACATGTCCTCCAGTAGTCCATGCAATGTGACTTCTTTCTGAAATTACTCTTCCCATTGCAGATACTATATCTTTTTCATTCTTTATAAAATTTAACTCTTCTTCTGTCAAATTATTTATGCCAAAATCTTTTTCCATTATTTCTTTAACATTTGATTTTTCTTCATTGATTTCTTCAGAAGCCTTTGTCACAGAAATTTTTGCATTAGAGATAATATCAGTAAATTCATTTAAAGGTGCTTTATCATAACCTTTTGTAATATTTCTATGTCCAAAAGTAACCCCGCCGGTGCCATGGTCTGCTGCAATTAAAATTACAGTGTCACCCTTCTTATCCGCAAAGTCTTTTGCAACTTTCACAGCATCATCAAAAGCTTTAATTTCACTCAAAAGTGCAACAGGATCATTTGAGTGTGCTGCCCAATCAACTTCTGATCCCTCTACCATTAAGAAAAAACCCTTGTCATTTTTAGAAAGAATATCTAAAGATTTCTCAGTCATTTCTGCAAGTGATGGTTTCAAATTTTTGTCCCTGTCAATATCATAAGAAAAAGATTCATCTTCAAAAAGTCCCCAGATTTTATCGCCTTTAGATGATTTCATTCCATCTAAAGTATCTACATAATCGGACCCTTTATTTTTAATTTCAGAAATTAAATCTTCTTTATCTTTTCTATTTTCCTTAGTTAAATATTTGCTTCCTGCACCAAGTACAACATTCATATCTTGATAAACTTGTTGTTCTCCAAGATCCTCATAATTATTTCTGTCTGGATTATGTGCAGAAAAATCCGCAGGTGTTGCGTGTTGAATATTTGAAGTAGATACAATCCCTGTTGATCTTCCACTTCTCTTGGCACCTTCAAGCACATTTGCAATTGGTTGTTTTGCTCTATCTTTTTCAATTTCACAAGCTCCTGGCATTCCACCTTTAGTTGGATAAGTTCCTACAAAGGGAGACTCTGTCTTTATACCTGTTGCCATTGCTGTACCAGCAGGTGCAGAATCTGCGATAGGTGTATTTGAATTGTTCGTTCTAACAAGTCCTGTCGCAAGATCATCCATTACAAATTTTTTGTCTTTTGTCATCCATCTTGCAGTTGTAAGTGCTTCAACACTCATACCATCAGGTATCATTACAATAACATTTTTTGCACTTCCATAATCTTCACTCTTAGCAAATACAAAACTTGGTGCAAGCATCGTAATTGCCAATGCAGTAGTAAGACCTCTTTTAAATTTTTTCATTTCTTCCTCCTAGGCATTATTTAAATATAATGTATCAAAGCCTTGTAAAAATAATATTTTTTATTTGTAAAATTAAAATTTTTAAAATCTTGAGGAAAAATAATTTTTAAATTTATATTAAAAAAGAAAAAAGACGCGAGCTAAACTCACGTCCAGATTATCAATTTAGAATTTATTAAACTTCGATTTTACCGTAATTTCCATCTTTTCTTTTATAAACTATTGCTACCCTTTCACTATCTGCATCTAAGAAGACAAAGAAATTGTGATTTAGAAGTTCCATTTGAAGCACAGCTTCTTCTTCACTCATTGGATTTAATTCAAAATTTTTTCTTTTTACAATTTTATTTTCGGGTTCCTCTTGATCTTTTTCCCTTTCCATAATTTCATCAAATCTAATACTTTCATTATTTTGGTATTTTCTCTTTAATTTAGTTTTATGTTTTCTAATTTGCCTAGCAAGTGCATCCACTGCTTGATCAATAGAAGAGTACATATCATCAGTAGTTTCTTCTGCTCTAATAATAGTCTTTGGCAAAAATATTGTAACTTCCACAGTTTGTTCTTCTCTTACAGTAGAAAATACAACTCTCGCTTCTACCTCTCCAGAAAAGTATTTGTCCAACTTGGAAAACTTTTTTTCTGCCACGTTCTTCAAAGATTCTGTAAGTTCAATATTTTTCCCAACAAAGTTCAATAACATAAATGTCACTCTCCTTTTCTTTGTAAAATATTTACCCATTTTTTACAAAAAATATCAAATTAAAATGATTTCCTCTTAATTCTGAAAATGTACTTTTAAACTTTTTCTTGATATAATTGTGTTAAATAAAATGAAAGTATTGGATGGGATTTCATGGCTATAAAAAATAAATTAGATTACAATTATAGAATTGGAATGAGAGCAATAAAAACTGCTCTTGCCGTTGTGATAGGTCTTTATATTTCACATTTACTAAACTTAAATTCTCCAATATTTGTTTCCATAGCAGCAGTATCTTCTATGAAACCTTCAATGTCAGAATCTTTAAAAGATACAAAGAAGAGGCTGTTTACTTGCGTCTTTGGAGTTATACTTGGCTATTTAACTTCAATTATATCTGTACCACCTTTAGTAGAGCCACTCATTGCAGGTCTTGGAATTTTAATTACAATTTATATTCTAGTAGTATTTAAAATGCGTGATATGACTCAACTATCATGTATAGTTTTTGTTGCAAGTTTTTCTTCCAATTCTGACAAAGCTTACTATGCAGTCAATAGAATTATAGGAACATTTATTGGAATAATCGTGGCCGTTTTAATAAATTATTTAATATCATCTCCAAATATCTGGCAGGATTTTATCGATGCTTCCAAAAAATGTTATCGCTCTGCAAATAGAGCTCTTAGAGAAATTATTTATGACAAAAAAACTGATTTATCAGAATTTAATACAGATATTGCAAGTGCAAACACCCTCTATAAACTCTTAAAACAAGAGGTGAAGACTCCTTTTAATCGTGACCTATCAATTTCCAAGGAGAAAAAAATCATGTCTTTAATTGAGAGCATATCTGTAAGACTCGAAGTTATAAACAATATGAATGCAAATTATTTTAGCAATAAAATTTCTGAAGATATAAGAAAAAGATATGACTTTGGAGAAGATAATTTTTCTAGCAACTTAGACGAAATTGACAGTGTATACAATTATCATGTCGAATATATTTTAAAATACATGGATGAACTCAAAGAATTACTTGATGAAGAATAGGAGAAAAAATGGACTTAAAAAAAATTTATAATTCAACTCAATTGATTTTAAATATATCTGCTAAAGATTTTTACGAATTTTTAGATGAAGATCTAGATAATCCTTTTTTAAAAAATAGAGATGCTGAGGATTTTATCACCTGGCTTTTATTTGACTGTGACGAATTCGAAAAAAATTCAGATATTTGGTTTGACAATTATCATAATTATTTCTCTAGTGATATTGAGGAATTTAAAAAAATTAAAAAAATCTTGAAAGATTCCTATGTGTCAATTTTCGAAATTAAAGAATATGAAAATTTTTATGAATTAGAAGACTTAATTCTTGGAGAAACTTATAAAGTTTTACCAAACGAAGAAATTGAAGGTGTACAAAATGGCTTTGGATTGCTTAGAATATTTGGCAAAAATGAAAAAATGGTTCTACAACTCTTAGACATAATAGATGACGATCTTATGAGTATCTTCATGGAAAATTTAATTTCATATATAAATTACACAAAATCTAAGGACTTGATACAAGAAATTGACAAAAATTACTTAAAAAATGAATTTTTAAATATTTTATCTGTTTTTGAAGTTTCATTAGTTCAATCTATTGAAGAAAACATCTCAAATGAACAAGAAAAACTCTTTGTCAATTCTTTTTATGATGACGACTACTTAACTCTTTTCGATGAAAATTTTGAGTTGAGTTTTAACAAAAATATGCCAAATAATGATTTTGGTATAGACTTTTTAAAATCTCTTATGAGCAATATTTTTTTCAAATATTTAAGCCCAAAAGAAGAAACTTTTAAAAATTATAATTTAGATTATAGTAAAATACTTGATGAAATGTGCAAATCAGGTGACTTCCCAAATGAAAATACAATGGAGGTTTCCTTAAATATTCTTACTTCATACTACAATAAATTAAAATCTTCTGGGAAAAAAGTAGATAACATATTAAAATCTCTTGAATACGTTAAGAAAAATATATTTATCTATTCAAATAAACTTAAAAATAGTAAAAATGGAGTCTTTTGTGATTCTGAAATTTTAAAAATTTGCGAAAAAGAGTTTATAAACAATAAAGAAAATAAATTCTTGCAAAAATTTGAAGACTTTCTCACTTTTTTAGACATAAATTACGTATATCTATTAAAGTCAAAAGACATAACGCCAGTTTTACTTACACCTTTTGTAAATGATATAGGACTTGAACCTACAAAAAATGTAAAAAATTATAAAAATAGACACTTCCCACTTGTAGAATTGTTTTTAAACTATGCCCTTACTAAGAAAATTGCCACAATCCCTATGGAATATAATACTGATTACTTAGAGCTCAACGACAATGTTTCAATTTATCTTTCTCTTCCAGACTCTTTTAAACTTGCAAATTGGATAACTACAATTGCAAATAACTCTTTCTTAAAAGATTCTTTTTCTAAAAACTATGAAAAATACAAAGACTTTGTAATTGATTTGTTAAAAGAAGTTGACTCATCAAGAAAAATTGACAAAAAAAGATTTACCCTTGAAGAAAAGGCTCTGTTAAATATTTTAATTGACTTAAACATTTTAGATTCAAAAAAATTAAATTTTACAAACTTTGGAAAAGAATTATATAATTATTACAACACAGATCAAAAAAAATATGACAATATAATAAAAATTGACTTCACTTAAAAAATTAGCTTGCTGCAAATGTGGCAAGCTTTTTATTTTTCCTAATATTCTTTTAGTCAAACTTTTATACAAAATATCTATATTAAAAAATAAACTATATGATAATTTTTGAAGTTTTATATAATAAAGACTACTACTGTGGTATAATAAATTGAAATCATGTTAAAATGATATTTTAAAGGAGGTTTTTTATGGAATCAAAAAAATATAATTCCAAAGATGTAATCATTTTCATTCTTTATGCTCTTTTTGGAATCTTTATGTTTTTCGTGCCCATTGAAATAGCTGGTGCAAAAACAATTCCAATTGATCATATTACGAGTTTTGTAAAGAAAATACCAAACTACAATTTAACATTCGGTGTCTTCATGGTAGTTGCAGGTATAATTTATGCGATCAAAAGTAAATCTTGGCAAAAAAGCAAACTTCATTCAGTTTTCTTTGTGCTTAAACTTGTAAGTTTAATTTTTGTTTTTATGTACATTACAAACAAAGGACCCGCAAGAATATTTGACGGAGATATGCTCCCACTTATCTGGAATTCCATTATGGTATCTGTAACTACAATTGTTCCCATTGGATCAGTCTTCTTAGCATTTTTGACAGGCTTTGGTTTAATGGAATTTATTGGGGTATTTATGGAGCCTGTTATGAGACCATTTTTTAAAACTCCAGGTAGATCTGCAGTAGATGCCGTTGCTTCTTTTGTTGGAAGCTATTCACTTGCACTTTTAATAACTAACAGAGTTTATATGGAAGATACTTATACAAAAAAAGAAGCTGCAATTATTGCAACAGGTTTCTCAACAGTTTCTGCAACCTTTATGATAATCGTTGCAAATACTTTGGACTTAATGGACCATTGGTTATCCTACTTCTGGATAACTTTATTCGTAACATTTTTAGTTACTGCAATTACCGCTAGAATGTTTCCTTTGCGCAAAAAGCCTGAAGAATATTATTCTGGAAAAAAGTACATACCTGAAGACAAGAAAAAGGTTACTTTCAGTGATGCTGCAAAAGCCGGAATGACAGCTTACAAAAATTCTGGAACATTGCCATCAGTTGTTAAAGAAAACTTTATCGATGGATTTAAAATGGCACTTAATATTGCACCATCACTACTTGGTGTGGGTATGATTGGACTTTTGCTTGCAGAATACACTCCAATCTTTGACATAATTGGATATATTTTCTATCCTTTCACATTTTTAACTAGAGTAGAAGAACCACTTATGGTTGCTCAAGCTCTTGGAATGAGTATTGCAGAGATGCTTTTACCAGCACCAATAGTTGCAAGTGCAGGTCTTGGTCTTATTGCAAAGATGCTAGTAGCAATAGTTTCTGTATCAGAAATTTTATTCTTTTCAGCATCTATACCTGTTATGATGGGAACAGAAATTCCTCTTAAATTTTCAGATTATATTATAATTTGGATTGAAAGAGTAATTTTAAGTATAGTTATATCTATGCCAATACTTTATTTGTTTTTTAGCTAAATGATAAAATAACTTAAAACCTTAAAACCAGGTACAAACCTGGTTTTTACATATTATTTACAAATATAATTTATAATGAATTTTTATTTTATAATAAAATCTATAATTTACATATCTCTAGAATTTTTATTTTGTTCCAATTTAGAAAAATCAAATTACTTTAATAGAAAATATTTTTATTTGTTAAGTGTCTTCATAATTCTTCTAGAAATTTTAAAAATAAAGTATTATAATTCTGACTTTTGGGATATTCAGTCCATAGGAGCTCTAATTGGATATAATTTATACTTCTTTACAAAAGGCAAGCTAAAAAAGAAAAACAAAAAAACTGCTGGATAAACCCAACAGTTTAAATCTAATTAGTCAGCGCTATATGGAATAAGTGCAATTTGTCTTGCTCTTTTTATAGCAACTGTCATTTCTCTTTGATGTTTCGCATTTAGACCTGTAATTCTTCTTGGAAGAATTTTACCACGATCTGAAATATAATTTTTTAGCATATCAACATCTTTATAGTCAATTTTTTTTGTTTTATCTTTTTCAAAAGGATCTACTTTCTTCCTTCTGCCAAATCTTCTTTGCATTTTTGCCCTCCTTAAAATGGAATATTATCATTATCAACAGGGAAAAATCCGTCTTCATCGTCATCTTTATTTTGTGAAAAATCATTTTCGTAAGCAGAATTTACTGGTCCTGGATTATTAAATCCGCCTTGATTTTGGAAATTATTATTTTGATTAAATCCGCCTTGGTTTTGTCCTTGGTTTGTGCTTATGAAAGTTAAATTATTTACAACTACATCTGTTGTGTAAATAGTTCTTCCATCTTTTTCATAACTTCCTGTTTGAATTCTACCATCAATTCCAATTTGGCTACCCTTTCTGTGGTAATTAGCAATAAGTTCTGCTGTTTGACCAAAGGCAGTGCAACCAATAAAATCAGCTGTTGGTTGATTATTGGCTTGTGCTTCTTGTCTTTTTTGCTTTGACATTCTTCTGTCAACAGCAATAGTGAAACGACACATTGCCGTTCCCGTTTGCGCATAACGAAGTTCGGGATCTCTTACTAGTCTTCCTATTAAACTAACACAATTCATAAAAACTCCTTAGTCTTCAACTTTTATAATCATTTGTCGCATAACTGGGTCCATGATTTTTGCGATTCTGTTGATTTCAGCAATATCTTCTGGTTTTGTTTCGAATTCAACGAATGTATAATAAGCTTCATTTTTGTAGTCGATTTCGTAAGCTAATTTCCTCATGCCCCATTCATCAACATTATTAATCTTTCCGTTTTTTTCGATTACTTTTTTTAATCTTTCGAAAGAAGCGTTTCTCTTTTCTTCTTCCACTTCAGGATAAAACATAATCACCGCTTCGTATTTATTCATACTTTCACCTCCTTATGGTCTTCGGCATAGTTAAAATAACTATGCAAGGATTGCAATCTTTGATATTATATATTAAAGAATAAACTTAGTCAAGAATTTTTATTATTTTGAGGTGTCTATGCAAGTAAAAAAAATAAAAGTAAATCGCAAAAAAAATATTGCACTTGTGGCACATGACCACAAGAAAAAAGAACTTTTAGATTGGGTCAAAAGACATGAAGAAAAACTTTCCAATCATAACTTTATTGGGACTGGAACAACTGCTGCTTTAATTTCTAATGAAACTTCCCTTGATGTAAAAAGACTTGTTTCTGGTCCTCTTGGTGGTGATCAACAACTTGGGGCAAAAATTTCTGATTCCAAAATTGATATTTTGATTTTCTTTTGGGATCCCCTAGAAGCACAACCCCACGATCCAGATGTGAAAGCACTTCTTAGGATCTCTACTCTCTACAATATTTCTATGGCAACATCTCCTACTACTGCAGATTATATTTTGTCATCTCCAATGTTTAATGAAGAGTATGAAGTTGAAATTTTGGACAATGAATATTCTGTTGAAGACAGAATTTCAAAAAATAAGTGGTGAATTATACTTTATAAAATCTTGGCACAATTATTAAAATATTGTAAGCTTAAAATTTATTTTGCTAATTAAATTTTTAGGAGGAAATATGGATTACAAAAGATTTAACGATAAAATAATCGCGAGAATTGACAGAACTGAAGAAGTTCATGAAAAATTAAAAGAGATTGCTTTAAAAGAAAATATTAAACTTGCAAGTGTCTATGGTATTGGTGCAACTGATGACTTCACTATTGGACTTTTTAGCGTATCTAAAAAAGATTACAAAGAAAAAAATTTCAAGGGCGAGTTTGAAATTCTTTCAATTATAGGAAGCATATCCACTCTAAATGGTGAGTACTACCCTCATCTCCACATCTCAACATCTGATGGCGAGGGAAAAGTTTTTGGTGGTCACATGAAGAGTGCAAAGATAAGCGTGACTTGCGAACTCACTATAAGTATTATAGAAGGAACTGTCGAAAGACAAAAAGACGACTTTACTGGAATTAATATTTATAAATTTGACTAATCTTAATATCCTTAGTCCCTATATTTTCACAAAAGCTAAGGATTTTCGTAATAATTTTTTATAAAAATATTATATATGATAAATTATAGATATAAATTTCATTTGAGGAGGAATAAATATGTTAAACAGATTTTTAAATTATATTTCCTTTGAAACTACAAGTGATGAAAATTCCAAAACTTGTCCTTCCACTAAAAATCAACTCGACCTTGCAAATTATTTAGTGGAAGAATTAAATAGTCTTGGCATAGAAAGTGAACTTGATAAAAGTGGCTATGTCTATGCAAATATCCCAGGCAATATAAAAACTGAGAAGACTGTTGGATTTATTGCCCACATGGACACTTCTCCAGATATGTCTGGCAAAAATGTCAAAGCAAATATAATTAAAAACTATAATGGATGTGATATTAAATTAAATGATGAGTTCACCACAACTGTAAAAGACTTTCCTTTTCTAAAAAGTTTAAAAGGAGAAACTATTATAACGACTGATGGCACTACTCTCTTAGGTGCAGATGACAAAGCTGGCATTGCAATTATAGTTTCTGCAGTTGATGAACTAATAAATGATAAAGATGCGAAATATGGTGACATAAAAATTACCTTTACTCCTGATGAAGAAATTGGCAGAGGAGCAGACTTATTTGATGTTGAAAAATTTGGTGCAGATTTTGCATTTACTATTGATGGAGGACCTATTGGCGAACTTGAGTACGAAACTTTCAATGCCGCTTCTTGTAAAATAGAAATTCAAGGGAAAAATGTCCATCCTGGTTCTGCAAAAAACACCATGGTAAATTCTCAAATTATTGCAATGGAATTAAACAATATGTTACCAATTAATGAAAGACCTGAAAACACAGAAAATTATGAAGGTTTCTTTCTTCTCACAAATATTTCAGGAAGTGTAGAGCACACTGAAATGAACTACATTATCCGTGATCACTCAAGAGAAAAATTTTTGGAAAAGAAAAAATTGTTTGAAGAAATTGTAAAATTTTTAAATATAAAATATGAAGACAGAATTACCATTGAAATAAAAGACCAATATTACAATATGCGAGAAAAAATAGAAAATAATATGGAGATAATAGACCTTGCCAAAAAAGCATTTAAACTTTCCAGTGTAGATCCAAAAATTAGGCCAGTACGTGGTGGCACTGATGGATCCAAACTCTCTTTTATGGGTCTTCCAACTCCAAATATTTTTACAGGTGGCTACAATTATCATGGTCGCTATGAACTTGTAAGCCTTGACCAAATGGAAAAATCAAAAGAAATAGTAAAAAATATAGTAAAACTTTTGGCAGAATAATTTTATTTTAAAGAATCATCCATTGTGGTGATTCTTTTTATGTAAACAAAAAACTGACCCCATTAAGTTGGTCTGTTAATCCAGCTTTTGGTGTCAGTACAAAGAGATCCTAAGTCCCCTTTATTTTTAATTTTCATCTGTATTATTTAAATTGTTATTTTTTATAGAATTATTTCTCACAGCTTCTCGTTGCAACTCTTCTCTTAACTTTCTATCTCTAATTTTTTGCTTTACTTCCATTCTTTCCTCTTCTGTCATATTTTGCAATTCTTCTTCCGTAAAATCTATATTTTGCTTTTCGCCTTCACCCTGTTCAATTTCATTTCTCATATTTTCAAAAACTTTCATTTCATTTTTTGCACTATCTTTATTTACATAATAAAAAGGTGAGCCCTTTTTTGTAGTGCCGTCAATAGTCTTTTGTTCTATATTTTCTTTATCTAGAGTTACACCATAATAAGCAAGATAGGAAAGCTGTCCATAGTTCATGTCAGTTTCAACATATTTATCTGCAATAGAAATTAATTTTGGAAGTTTTAAAAACATCTTTGGAGATTTCATTTTATCAAAAATCTTCATTATAAATTCTTGTTGAACCTTTATTCTTCCTAAGTCTTGATCTTCATAAATTTTTCTTATTCTAAGAAGTTTTACTGAATCCTCGCCATTTAAATGATGAAGTCCTTCTTCAAAATCAATGTCAAGTGGCGGTATAGTTGATGGATCTTTATATTTATATTCTGGTGTATACATTTCAATTCCGCCAATTGCGTCCACAATTTCTTTTACAGCCTCATAATTTACTGTAACATAGTGATCTATTTTTATACCCATTAAGTCTTCTACACTTTCAACTTGAAGGTCAATTCCTCCACGAGAATAAGCCGCATTCATTCTATAATTGTCAAAACCTTTTATTTTATAATATGTATCTCTAGGTATTGAAAGAAGTCTTACCTTGTCAATTTTTGGGTCTATAGAAAGAAGCATAATTGTGTCTGCTCTTTTAGAATTTTCATCTACTTCATAAGTTACTTTGCTGGAATCGATTCCAATTAATAAAATATTTACAATATCTTCTTCTTCATTAAAGATTGTAACTTTTTCTGGTTCATAAACTTCTTCTTTATTTTTATTTATATTTTTTTCTTGATTAAGTTTTTTTCCTCTTGGTGCAAACATAAAAGTTAGACACAACGCTCCAAGGAGGATTATTACTGTAAGGAATATAAAAATTCTGTATATATGTTTCATGTTAACCTCCTTCATTAAGTCTATATAAAAATTTACAATTTTTCAATAGTTTTTATATGATATGATATTATAATTTTTATTGGGGTATAAAATATATTAATGAAAATATTATTGGATGCAGACGGTTCTCCTGTGAGAAAAATTACAGAAGAACTCTCAAAAAAATATTCCGCAAAATTAATTATGGTAAAAAACTACACGCAAGAATTTTACGCAAATTATGGAAGAGTAGTAAACGTTGACATATCAAAAGAGGCGGCCGACTTTTATATAGTAAATCACGCAAATATAAATGACCTTGTTATAACCAATGATAGAGGTCTTTCTTCTCTTGCACTATCTAAGGGTGCTAAGGTTCTAGACTTTCAAGGAATCTTTGTTGATGATGAAAATATTATGTCAATGTTAAGTTCACGCCATTTTAATAAAAAAATGCGAGATAGAAAAATTTATTCTAGAATATCTAAGCGAGAAAAAAGTGCAGATGAAAATTTTTACAATGCACTTGATAAATTTTTGGAGGAGATAAAAATGCTTACACTTTTTGTATCTAGCCATTGCCCAGACTGTCCACCTGCAATAGAAGAAATTAAAAGAAAAAATCTTGATGTAGAAATTGTTGACATTACAGCATCTATGTCAAATTTAAAAAAATTTTTAAAGTACAGAGATTTTTCTGACTATTTTGACGAAATAGTGGACGCTGGAAAAGTGGGAGTTCCTGCTCTTATGAGAGATGATGAATTTTATTTTTTTGATGGAAATTTAGATGAATTTTTAGAAGGATGATTTTATGGAATTTAATGAATTTATAGAAATTGCAAAGGCAAGACAATCTTGCAGAAATTATGATAAAGACAAAGTTGTTGAAGTAGAAAAATTGAAATCTTGTCTTGAAGCTATGAAACTTTCACCTTCAGCTTGCAATGCACAACCTTATTACTATTATATTGTGAGTGGAGATGATGCAAAATATATTTCAAAATATTTCCAAAAGGGAAAAATGAATTCTTTTACAGACAATGTAAATGCCTTTGCCATTGTCACTGAAGAAAATTACAATTTGTCTGCAAAAATTGGTTCAAAGGTAAAAGATCAAGACTACAAATCTATTGACATTGGCATATCTGCTGCTTACTTCACTGCACAAGCAACTACACTAGGTCTTTCAACTTGTTGTATAGGATGGTTCGACGAAGAAAAATTGCAAAAATTTTTAAAAACAAAAAATAGAATTAGACTTGCAATAGCAATTGGATATCCAAAAAATGATGAACTCCGTGAAAAGAAAAGAAAAACCGCAGATGCCCTTTACACAATAATAAACGAAGAAGTTGAACTAAAATAAAAATTAATTTTATATAAAAAAGATCTTATAAAGTAGACAATTTTAAAAATCTACTTATATAAGATCTTTTTGTTTTTATTTACCTATTAATTCCATATTTCATAAAATTTACTAATATCTCAATTTTTAAAACTGTGTATTGGTGCAGGAATAAATCCTCCACGATTTGCAAAATTATCGCAATTTCCCTTATGAACAGGTATTATTGGTGCAGAACCTAAAAGGCCTCCAAAAGTTGCCTCTTCTCCAACACCCTTTCCAATAACTGGAATAAGTCTTACAGCAGTTGTCTTTTGATTTATAATTCCAATCATAGCTTCATCAGAAATTATTGCAGAAAGTGTAGTCGCCTTAGTATCTCCAGGAATCGCAATCATGTCAAGACCAACGGAGCAAACACAAGTCATGGCTTCAAGTTTATCTAGTCCTATGTGACCATTTTTTGCAGCTTCAATCATTCCTTCATCTTCACTCACTGGAATAAAAGCACCACTAAGTCCTCCAACATGATCAGATGCCATAATTCCACCTTTCTTCACTGCATCATTTAACATTGCAAGGGCAGCAGTAGTGCCATGACCTCCTGCAAATTCAACGCCAATTTCTTCTAGAATTCTTGCAACAGAATCTCCAATAGCTGGAGTTGGAGCAAGAGATAGATCAATTGTTCCAAAAGGAACTCCAATTTTATTTGCAACTTCTTTGCCAATCAATTCTCCAAGTCTTGTTATCTTAAAAGCAGTCTTCTTAATTGTTTCAGAAACTACATCGAAACTTTCTTCTCTTACTTTTTCAAGAGCATACTTCACAACTCCTGGGCCAGACACTCCAACATGAAGAACTATATCTCCCATTCCAACTCCATGAAAAGCCCCAGCCATAAATGGATTATCTTCTACTGCGTTGGCAAAAACAACAAGTTTTGCACAACCAATAGAATCTTCTTCTTTTGTATTTTTTGCAGTTTCTAATATAACTTCACCCATAAGTTTAACGGCATCCATATTTAGACCTTTTTTAGTTGTTCCAACATTTACTGAAGAACAAACTTTTTCCGTTTCAGCAAGTGCACGAGGAATTGAATTTATTAAAATTTCATCAGCTGGAGTCATATTTCCATGCACAAGAGCAGAAAAACCACCAATAAAGTCAACTCCAATTTCCTTCGCAGCTTTATCTAGGGCTCTTGCAAATTTTGTATAATCTTTTTCATCTGTTGCACCTGCAATAAGAGCAATAGGCGTAACTGAAACTCTTTTGTTTACAATTTCAACTCCATATTTTTTTCCAATTTCATTTGCAGACTCTACTAAATTTTTCCCATATTTTACAATTTTATTATAAATTTTTTCGCAAGCCTTATCTGCATCTCTATCTATGCAATCTAAAAGTGAAATGCCAAGAGTTACAGTTCTAATATCTAGATTTTCTTCGTCAAGCATCCTCACAGTTTCTAAAATTCTTTTTTTATCCATGATAACTCCTTAAATTTGATGCATCTTTTCAAAAATACCTTGATGTTGGACTCTTATAGAAAGTCCAAGTTCTTCACCAAGTTTTTCGTAAGCGTCTACAACTTCTTGGAACTCTACATTCATCTTAGTAAGATCTACAATTACAATCATTGTAAAATAATCATCTAAAATTGTTTGAGTTATATCCACAATATTTAAATCAAACTCCACCATTTTTTTAACAACTTCATATACGATACCAATTTTATCACTACCTATTACAGTTATAACAGCTTTCATAGTGTGTCCTCCTTTTTAAAATTACAATTATTATAACATAGTTCAATAAATTTATAATTTTTTTTGTAATTGTATTTTATTTTTTGAATCTTGATACAAAAAATAAAAACCTTAATCAAGGAAATATTATAAAAAATTTATTTTATAAAGTTCAAGAAAAAAGTTTAGAATTATAACTTCTTGATTAAAAAATTATACTGCTATATAATTTACTAATCAGAGGTGTGCTATGAACTTAAAAAGACAATTTTTCAAATTTGTAATCCCATCAATAATAGCTATGTGGGTTTTTTCAATTTACACAATTGTCGATGGATTTTTTGTAGCAAACTTTGCAGGCGAATTAGAGCTTTCTGCAGTGACAATAGTAATTCCCTATGTCAATTTTCTCTTTGCCATTGCAATAATAACAGGCGTTGGATCTCAGACTATTATAGGAATAGAACTTGGACGTGGTAATCGAGATGAATCAAATAGAGTATTTACTTTTATAATTTTATTTATACTTGCATTTTCAGTGACACTTGCTATTATTGCAATAATTTTTATGGATAAAATTATTTTATTTTTAGGTGCAGACTCTTCTCTCTTCAATCTATCTCACGAATATCTTTCGGTAATTGTATTTTTTTCTCCATTTTACATAATTGCATATGCCTTTGAAGTCTTAGTAAAGGTGGACGGTTTTCCACGAACTGCAATAGTAGGTGCAGTGTCTGCTTGTGTTACAAATATAATTTTAGATTATATTTTGATAGATAAATTTCAAATGGGCGTTAGAGGTGCAGCACTTGCGACAGGTATTGCACAGTTTTTATCCTGTGTAATATTTTTCATTCACTTTAGAAGTGCAAAGGGATATCTACGCTTTGTTAAAATAAAAATGAGTGGAAAAGAAATTTTAAAATATTTAAAAACTACAGTAATTTATGGATTTGGAGAATTTATATCGGAACTAAACTCTGCAACTTTTGTTTTTATTTTTAATTTATTTATTATAAAATATATTTCTCCAGAATTTTTATCTGCCTACGCAGTTATAAATTATATGTCCCTTTTTGCAAATTCAACTTTTCAAGGGGTGTGCCATGGAACTCTTCCTCTCCTTTCCTTCTATCATGGTTCAAAGGAAAGAGATAAAAGTCTTGAGATTATAAAAATAAGTTTTATTTCTATCTTTATAATTTCAATAATTATGTACATGATATCTTTCTTTGGAGCAGGAACCCTATTTAATATGTTCCTAGAAAATAAAAATATGATTTCATCATCCATAAGACCAATGAGAATTTACGCTCTAATGTTTTTATTATCAGGCCACAATTTATTTATTGCAACACTTTCATCAGCAATTGGAAAGCCTAAATATTCTATTATAATAAATATTATGAGGGGCTCTGTTGCATTATTTTTATCCATCTATTTATGTGTACATTTATTTGGGTCTAAATATCTTTTCTTTGGAGCAGTAATCTCAGAATTTGTAGTATTTTTAATATCAATTTATTCTTTAAAGAAAATGACAAAAATTCCAGAATAAGATTTTTCTTATTACAAAATTTTCATAAAAAATATAAAAATAAATTCAATTTAAAAAGGAAGGTCAAAAAGCCTTTCTTCTTTATTAATAAACCATATATTTTTCAAATTCATCAGGAATATTTTCTGACAAATAACCAAGGCCACATATATCTGGTCCAACATGAGCCGCTATTGTATGTCCTATCTCAAGGCACAAAAAATTTTTATATCCAATCTTTTTCAATTTAGAAATAAGTGGATCTAAAATTTCTTTTTCATCTGCGTACACAGGAAAGACTCTATCATCTCCATTGGAATTTGATTTTTCTGAAATTATATTAACCATTTTTTTATATGTTCTGTTTTTTCCACGTACTATTTCTGATACATATAATTTTCCTTCACTGTCAACTTCTATTATGGGAACAATATTTAAGACACTAGATATCTTTGCCTTCGTTTTTGAAACTCTGCCGCCTTCATACAAATATTTTAAATCAAAAACTGTGAAAATATGCTTTGTTTTATTTACCAAGAAATTTAATAATTTTAATAAATCTTCAAAACTTGCATTATTTTTAGCAGCAAGTCCTGCATAATATGTAATTTGTCCAAATCCAACTGAAGCTGCAAGAGAATCTACCACTTCCATTTTTACATCTCTATATTTTTCTTGTAACTCCTTTTTTGCTATGTATGCATTTTGAAATGTTCCACTCATCCCAGATGATAGTGTTATGCAAATAAAATCTGTTCCTTCTTTTGCCAACTCTTCAAACTTTTTATAATATTCATAATATGTAATTTGGCTCGTCTTAAAATATTTGCCCTCTCTCATTTTTCTATAAATCTCTTTATTAGTTATATTTTCTGGCAAATCTTTATGATCTTCGTCTGTATTTTTTATTTTCAAGACTTCTATTTGTAATTCTTTCAAAGTTTTTTTATCTAAATCACATGAAGAATCAGATATTATCTTAACAGTCATTTGTCCTACCTCGTTAATTTTTATTTTTGATGCTTTATAAATTTTATCATTTTATTATTAATATTATATCACAGACTATTTTTTATACATTATTTTGCTTGTTATAAAATAATAGTTCTTAATATTTTTATTTGTTATAATACTTTTATGGATACTAAATATATGAAAGAAGCAATTGCCTTTGCAAAAAAATCTCTATCCTCAGAAGATGTTCCTATTGGATGTGTGATAGTAAAAAATAATAAAATAATTGGATATGGATACAATAAAAAAGAAGATTTTAAATCACCTATTGCACATGCAGAAATCCTTGCGATAAATATGGCATCAAAAAATTTAAATTCCTATCACCTAGAGGATTGTGATATTTATGTAACTTTGGAGCCGTGCCTTATGTGTGTAGGGGCAATTTTAAATTCCAGAATTAAAAATTTATATTTTGGTGCAAAAAACAAAAGATTTGGAGCAGTTATTTCTCATCAAAAAATAGAAAACCTCATAACTAATCACAGAATAAGCTATGAGGGTGGCATTTGCGAGAAGGAATGTTCCAAACTAATTAGCAATTTTTTTATAGATCTAAGAAAGAGGTCTAAATAAAAATCCACAATTATCACGCAAAAATTCTAATATAAATTTATCGTAATTATTTTTTGTAATTATAGCAATAATTATTCCAAGCGCCGCTCCAATAATTACATCGCTTGGGTAATGTACAAAGTGATATATTCTTGAAAATGCAATAAGAGATGCTATAACTAAAAATACAATTCCCATTCCTTTGAAATAAAAATAAATAGTTGTTGCTGCTGCAAAAGAAGATGATGCGTGACCTGACGGAAAAGAAAAATCTGTTGGATTCTTTATCAAAAGTTCAACCTTTGAAATCCATGAAGGTCTTTTTCTTTTTAAAAGATTTTTTAAAAAGAGATTGCATATTATTCCATTAAAAATTAACGCCAATATTATATTTACACTCTCTACTCTAAACCCTAAGTAAAATAATATATAGGTGATAAAAATCCATATTGCACCACCAGTTCCAAGGTGTGTAATGGCGATCATATATCTATTTAATGTATCATTTCTCATTTGCAATAAAAAATTTAAAAATTTCTCTTCCATTTATTTTTACCTCTTTACGAAAAATGGTCCCACTAAGGACCAAATTTTATCTTCTATTTTGATTGTCAACCCAATCTTTTGCTTCTTCAACAGATTCTTCTGTGGGAATTTCTACTCCTGTTTCTGGGTCTTTTCCTTCAGTTTTTGCATAAACATCAGATTGAGCTCTGTCGTCGTTATCAATTTCTTTTTGTTGTTCAAGATTTGCCTTCATTTCTTTCTTTTTTGAATCAGAAAGAGTTTTTGAATTTTCTATTAATTCTTTTTCTTTTTTTAAATCTGCCATATTATCCCTCCATTTATTATATAATATTACAAAGAGATCTTAAATACAATTCATTTTAGTAAAGTAATATAATAATTTTAGTAATTGTTTATGTGAAAATTTTTTGGGTAGAAAATCTATCTTAGATAGTATTATCTTTATATAAAATTACAATATTTTTAGTTAGGGTGTGAAATATGTTAAAAGTTATTTCTGATAATCTAGGCGAGTATAAAAAACAAGCATTGCTCTCGCCCTTTTTTGTTTTATTAGAAGTTTTGATGAATGCAATGATTCCATTTTTTATGACAAAAATTATTGATGAGGGAATCTTAAATAATTCCAGAGAAAATATTATTAGATATGGCATAATCTTACTGATAATTGCTGCCATATCTCTTGGCACAGGCGTCATGAGCGGTTATCTTGCTACTAAGGCCTCTAGTGGCCTTTCCAAAAATATGCGATCAGCTATGTTTTACAATATAACAAACTTTTCCTTTGAAAATATGGACAAATTCAAAAGAGGAAGTCTAATAACTAGAATGACAACTGATGTGCAAATGGTTCAAATGGCTTTTCAAATGACAATTAGAATGGCAATTAGATCTCCTCTTACAATTATATTTTGCTTTATTATGAGTTTTAAACTTTCAAAAGATCTTGCTCCAACTTTTGTAATTATAATTCCTCTTATTTCAATTGGAATGGGAATCATAATTAAGAAAGCCTATCCAATTTTTGAAAAAGTTTTTAAAATTACAGACAAGTTAAATACCGATGTTTCAGAAAATTTATCTGCAATTAGAGTAGTAAAATCCTTTGTCAAAGAAGATAAAGAAATAAAAAAGTTCAATAATATTTCTGATGAACTTCAAGATAATTATGTAAGGGCATCAAAACTTTTAGCTCTTGCAAATCCTCTTATGAATTTCTCAACTTATCTTATGACAATTTTAATTGCCTGGCTTGGTTCTCACTTAATTGTTTCAGGCAATATGAGCACAGGTGCTTTAACTGGTTTAATTACCTATGCGATACAAATTCAAATTTCTCTAATGATGCTTTCTATTATACTTGTTCAAATAACTATTGCTAGAAATTCTATTAAACGTATAGATGAAGTAATTTCTACTACACCAGAAATTGTAAGCCCAAAAAATCCTATAAAAGAAATAAAAAATGGTGAAATTATTTTTGATGATGTTTACTTTTCTTATTCAAAAGATATAGATAAGTCGGTTTTAAAAAATATAAACTTAAAAATAAAATCTTCTGATTATGTGGGAATAATAGGGCCAACTGGTTCGGGGAAAACTACTCTTATAAACTTAGTAGCAAGACTTTTTGATACAACAAGTGGTGATGTCCTTGTAGCAGGAGAAAATGTAAAAGATTATGATTTAAAATCTCTGCGTGATGAAGTATCTGTTGTCTTACAAAAAAATCAGCTCTTTACAGGAACTCTTCGTGAAAATTTAAAATGGGCAAGGGACGACTTAAGTGATGAAGATTTAAAAGAGGCACTTTATATTGCAAGTTGTGACGATTTTATCGATCCAGAAAAAGACTTGGATATGAAGGTTCAAAGAGGTGGAACAAACTTTTCTGGCGGGCAAAAACAAAGAATTTCCATTGCAAGATCCATTCTAAAAAATCCAAAAATTTTAATAATGGACGATTCAACTTCTGCTCTTGATAATAAAACAGAAGAAAAAATCATAAAATCTTTAAACAAACTTAGACCTGATATGACAAAAATTTTAATTTCTCAAAAAATAAAGTCACTTAAAAATACAGATTATATAATTGTAATGGACAAAGGAGAAATAGAATCTATTGGAACTCATAAAGAACTTATTGTCAAAAGTTCAATTTATAGAGAAATAAATGAAACTCAAGAAAGCGATGGTGATTTTGATGCGAAAGAATAAAGAAAAAATTTCATCTTCTGAAAATAAAGTTGCTGCAAAAAAATTATTTTCCTTTATTTTTAAAAGGCACAAATACAAACTCATTGCAGTTTCAATTATGGTAATAATTTCATCACTTGCAACAATTTCTATCTCACTTTTTATGAGATTTTTAATTGATGATTATGTAATGCCACTTCTTAAAATGGACGTGCCAGATTATTCCAACCTCTTGGCTATGCTTATTAAGATGGCAATCTTTTTAGCTGTTGGAGTTTTTTCTTCATTTATGTACTCAAGACTAATGGTATATATTTCAGAAGAAACTATGGGAAACATGAGAAAATTAATGTTTGAGAAAATGGAAGCTCTTCCAGTGTCTTACTTTGACAGGAAAAGTCATGGCGACATTATGAGTTATTACACAAATGATGTAAAGGCACTAGGCGACATGATTGCTCAATCTTTCCCTTCCTTTGTGTCTTCTCTTATGACAATTATAATGGTTTTAATTGCAATGTTTTCTCAATCATTTTTATTATCTCTTATAATAATTCTTACAGTGGGGCTTATGATATTTGTTATGAACGTCATTGGTGGCAAATCTTCACACTTCTTTTTAGAACAACAAAAATCTCTTGCTAAAACAAACGGCTATATAGAAGAAATGATTGATGGTCTTAAAGTCGTAAAAGTTTTTAATCACGAAGAAAATGCCAGAGAAGATTTTGAAGTTATCAACGAAGAACTAATGGAGAATACAATGATTGCAAATAGGCTTGGACTATTTTTATTCCCAATTATTTTTGGAATTGGAAATTTTCAATACATTTTATTTGCATTAATTGGTGGATTAATGGCAGTTTCTGGAAAATATGGAATAACTGTTGGAATAGTTGCATCCTTTTTGCAACTTTCAAGAACTCTAACGGGTCCCATGGGACAAATTGGTGGAAATATAAATTCAGTAGTCCTTGCCATTGCAGGCTCCAGAAGAATTTTTGAATTCCTTGAAGAAGAACCTGAAGACTATTCAGGAAGTGTTGAAAAAGTTGTTAAAAATATCAATGGAGAAGAAAAATATTTTTGGCACGATATTGAAAGTGACGAATACAGAGAACTTTTGGGCGACATAAGATTTAATGACGTAACTTTTTCTTATGATGGAGAAAATAAAGTTCTCAAAAACTTAAACCTCTATGCAAAACCTGGCCAAAAAGTTGCCTTCGTAGGTGCAACTGGTGCAGGTAAAACTACAATTACAAATTTAATAAATAGATTTTATGAAATCGACAGCGGAGTTATTACTTTTGATGGAATTGACATTAGAAAAATTAAAAAAGATGATTTGCGATCTTCTCTTGGAATGGTACTTCAAGACACACATCTTTTTACTGGCACAATTGCAGAAAATATAAATTATTCTGTTAATGATATTGATATGGAAAAAACAATTGAGGCTGCAAAAAGAACTAATGCCCACGATTTTATAAAGAATTTAAAAGATGGATATTATACAGTAATTACTGGAGCAGGTGGCGAACTTTCAGAAGGTCAAATGCAACTTTTATCTATTGCAAGAGCTGAAATCTACAATCCTCCTGTAATGATACTTGACGAAGCCACATCATCTATTGACTCTCATACAGAAAAAATTGTACAAGAAGGCATGGATGAAATCATGAAGGGCAGAACTACCTTTGTAATTGCACACAGACTTTCAACAATTATGAACTCTGATGTAATAATAGTTCTTGAAAATGGAGAAATTATAGAAAGAGGCGACCATGAAGATTTATTAGAACAAAAGGGAATCTATTACAACCTTTACACAGGTGGATTTGAAGAATAATTATAAAAATTAAGGTGCTGAATTTTTTTCCAACACCTTTTTTATAGTTATTATTTTTATACCTGTATCACAATTTAAAAAATTTATGATTTAGATTACTTCTTAAATAAAAAACTTGGTTATACACCTATTAGCACTTAAAAAAGATTGCGATGCAAAAATACCGCAATCTTTTTTTATAATAAATTTTATTTTTGAATAATAGACTTTATCTCTGAAATTAAATCATCATCAGATAAAAGACAAGCCCCTTCATATTTTCCAAGTCTTCCAGTAAAAGTATAGTGGAATTTTTTTGTATTCCTATCTCTTTCTGAATCATACATATAAATTGTATCTTCTTTGTCTTTAGTTTGAAATTTTATTAATAAAGATTTGTAGTCTGGAATTGAAGCATAAGAGTATCCTTCATCTGCGACTTTACAATTACCTAAGAGATTTATTATTTCTCCTAACTTTTCTTCTTCGCCTTCACTGTTAAAAATCTCTCTTGTAGTCATTTTTTCTTCATCAGAAATCACTTCTACAGATAAAGACTGAAAATTATAAACTTCTCCAGAGGAAAATTTTATCTCATGAGAATCATCTTTTTTGCAAGATGATAACAAAAACATCATCATCATTAAAAATATTATTTTTTTCATAATCTTCCTACTTTGACAATTTGTTAATTATACTGTTTATCTCTTCAATTTTTTCATCAATTTCATCTTCACTTTTTCCGTAAGATTCCTTGACACAGCCCTTTAAATGTGCTGTCAGTACATCTTTATTTATATTTTTTAAAATTGAAATTGATGCCATAAGCTGATTTGATATGTCCAAACAATACCTGTCATCTTCAACCATTTTAATAAGACCATCAATTTGTCCCCTGACAGTTTTTAATTTTCTAAGTTGGACTTCCCTATCTGCTCTCATTTTTCAATTTTTGCAGAGTAACCAGCATCTTTCACTGCGTCTACAAGAATTTCATCAGAAACTTCTTTATCAAGTTTTACTTCTGCTCTCTTTTCTTCAAGAATTACATCTGCTTCTTTTACACCATCAACATTTTCTAGTGCTTTTTTTACTGTTGCCACACAGTGATTGCAGCTCATTCCTTCAACATTTAAAATTTTTTCCATACTATCTTCTCCTTTATTTTTAATAACTTCATAACCTGCTTCTTCCACTGCATTTTTTATTTCTTCTTCTGTGATGCCTTCATCTATAAATTTTACAGAAGAACTTTCATGATTTGCTTCTACATTTTTTGCCTTTCCAGTTTTTTCTAGTGCATCAGAAACTTTCTTTTCACAGTGCTCGCACGTCATGCCACCTACTTTTATTGTAGTCATATTTTTTTCTTTTTCAAATTTTTCTTTACTATCTTTTTTAATATCAGAATTTTCTTTCATGGGATTTACTACTGTCCTTGGTTTAAACCTTCTAAGCCTTAGTGCATTATTCACAACAAAAATTGAACTCATGCTCATTGCAAAGGCTGCAAACATTGGCGACAATTTTATACCAAAGTGTGGAAACAAAATTCCAGCAGCTATAGGTATTCCAATTACATTGTAGAAAAATGCCCAAAATAAATTTTCCTTAATATTTTTTATTGTCGCCCTTGAAATTTCAATTGCGGAAACTACATCAATTAGATCTGATCTCATTAGAACTACATCTGATGATTCAATTGCGACATCTGTGCCATGACCTATTGCCATTCCTATATCTGCCTTTGCAAGTGATGGTGCGTCATTTATTCCGTCACCTATCATAAGAACTTTTTTCCCAGATTTCTGAACTTCATCAATTTTTTTATTTTTTTCCTGTGGCAAAAGTCCTGCAAAAGTTTCATCTACTCCAATTTCATTTGCAATTGCCTTTGCAGTTTTTTCATTGTCGCCAGTTAACATTACAATTTTTTTGTTCATTTCTTTTAAAAGAGAGATGGCCTTTTTAGAACTTTCCTTTGGAAGATCCTTTACAGAGATTATCCCAATAACTTCATCTTCTCTTGCAAAGTACATTGAAGTCTTACCCTCTTTTGCAAGATTTTCTGCACTTTTTTCAAAATTTTTCAAATTTATTTTTTCTTCAAGCATAAATTCTATATTTCCTGTGAAATATTTTACACCATCTATATCTGCACTAATACCTCTACCACTTACAGAGTTAAAATTATCTGCATCAGAAATCTTTATACTTTTTTCCTCAGCATAATTTAAAATTGCAGAAGCAAGTGGATGCTGTGAATTTCTCTCTAACGAAGCGGCAATTTTTAGAAACTCATTTTCATCTAAATCTGTAATTATATCTGTAATTTTTGGATTCCCCTCTGTAATTGTGCCAGTCTTATCCATTACAATTACGTCAACTTTGTGAAGATTTTCCAAAACCTCTGCATTTTTAAATAAAAGTCCAAAGTCTGCACTTTTACCTGTTGCAACCATTATAGAAACTGGCGTAGCAAGTCCAAGAGCACATGGACAAGATATCACGAGAACAGAAATTGCAAAATTAAGCGCATTTTCAAAACCATAACCAAGACTCATCCAAATAATAAAAGTTACAGTTGCAATAATCAACACTGTTGGCACAAAAATTCCTGCAATTTTATCTGCAAGCTTTGCAATAGGTGCTTTTGATTGATTTGCCTCGTCTACTAATTTTATTATCTGTGAAATTGTAGTGTCCTCTCCAACTTTTTCTGCCACAAATTTAAAGGAACCTGTGTTATTAATAGAAGCAGAGATAACTTTATCGCCAACAGCTTTTGGCACTGGTATTGATTCACCAGTAACTGCCGATTCATCAAGAGTTGATGATCCTTCTATTATTTTTCCATCAACTGCAACAGATTCTCCAGGTTTTACAATTAAAACATCGCCGACTTTTACATCTTCAATATTTTTTACAATTTCTTCTCCATCTTCTACAACTGTCGCCATTTTTGGAGCAAGGTCCATAAGTTTTGAAAGAGATGATCTAGTCTTATTCTTTGATTTTTCTTCCAAATACTTTCCAACAGTTATTAAAGTTAATATCATTGCAGAAGATTCAAAATATAAATTTTTTCTGTAAAGGTCAACAATTTCCATATTATTGTGTCCAAAACCATAGGACATCATGTAAATTGCAAAAACTCCATAAATAAGTGCAGCCGATGAACCAACGGCAACAAGACTATCCATGTTTGGAGCTTTGTTTTTTAGTCCTTTAAAACCAGAAATGTAAAAATCTCTATTTATATACACAACAGGTAGTGCCAAAAGAAATTGCGTAAAAGCAAAAATAATTGACCCTTCTCTTCCATTAAAAACTTTTGGAGTTGGAAGGTGAGCCATATGCCCCATTGATACATACATTAGTATCACCATAAAAATAATTGAAGATACAAGTCTATTTTTTAAATTTTTTTCTCTGTTATCTTCTACTTTATCTTCCTGTGAAACTTTTTTGCCAGACACACTTGCACCATAGCCAATTTTTTCCACTGCACTAATTATTTTTTCTTCACTTACTTTATCTTCATAAAAATTTACTTTCATAGAGTTTGTCATAAGATTTACATTTGCAGACTGAACTCCATCAAGTTTTTCAACAGCTTTTGTGACATTAGCCACGCAAGATGCACAAGTCATTCCACTTACATCAAATTTTTTCTCCATATTACCTCCTCCCACCCCCTATTGGGTGTCATCTATTATTAGATTAACACAAATAAAAAAAATTTACAAATCTTCACATAAAAATCTTTTTTATTTCCTAAATTGCATAATATTTTATAAGATAAAGCGTACAATAAAATATGGTCTAGTAAAAAACTAAACCATATAAAAACTTCTTATTAAATTTTTTAACTTCACAAAAACTTACATCTTAAATAAAATTTCATTTTCTATATAAATATGTCTTCTTATGTCCTCGTCAAGCTCTTCCATAAGACTATTAAGTTCTTTAACTTCTGGTTCTTCCGCATTCATTTTATAATCACGAGTTAAATATTTTACTCTGTCAAAAAGTCCAATTGTCTTTTCATGTTCTGCAATCAAATTTTCGAAATTAACATCTTTTCCAGCTAAAGCATCTTTAAACTCAAATTCCTCTTCGCTTGAAAAGTGTGAAATAAGTTCTGCCTTAATGAGGAGTATAACTTCATATATTACAAAGAGTTGTTCTCCCCTCTCTCTATAATATTTTTTTATTGCACCTCTAAAAATTTCATCAATTTTTTCTGTCATTTCAAGTTCGTAAGGATGAATTTCATTTACAATATAATTTATAAGTTCCTCCTTATTCATTTTATAAACTCTGTCCATATCTTTAAATTCAACCTGATCCTGAACTTTTTTTAGAAAATCTTCATAATTTGTACCAAGAGATTTTAAAGCATCTTCCAAACTTTCCATTGCAATAAAATCATACTCTGCGCCAAGTTTTTGAATTTCCTTTAAAACCTTTGGATTCTCCATAACTGCAGCTTCAACTGTCATATTTTTATCTAACATTTTTTCCTCCTATTTATCTAAAGAATTTAAAAATCCTATTACATCACTTTCTTCTGTTCTGTAATTTGTAACTAGTCTAATAATTGACTCTCTTTTATTATCTATTTCAAAAATATTTTCTCTTTGTAACTTTTTAATTTCATCTGGATTTGACTTTATAAAAATTTGATTTGACTCTCCAAAAAGTGGCTCTCTTCCCATTTTACTAAGACCATGGAACAGAAGTCTTGACATTTTATAAGCTTTATTTGCATTTTCATAGTAAAGACCACTTTGAAATAATACTTTAAATGACAAACCTATCAAAAAAGATTTTGCCATCATTGCCCCTCTTTGTTTCAAATAATATCTAAAATCCTTTCTTAAATTTTCATCTAATATTACAAGAGCTTCTCCAAAAATTGCGCCATTTTTTGTGCCACCAATAGAAAAAATATGTGAGTATTTTGCATAATCAGAAAGTCTTGAATTATTTGCAGCCATTGCATGGGCAATTCTCGCACCATCAATATATAAATAAAGATTATTTTCCTCGCAGACTTTATAAATCTCTCTTATCTCATCTACCGAATAAACTGTCCCAAGCTCTGTGGTTTGTGAAATATAGACAACTTTTATTTTTACATCAATTTCTCCAGCTTGATTTTCTAGTAATTCTTTTATATCTTCTGCTTTTAATTTTCCATTAGAATTTTCTATTGTGACGACTTTATGACCTGTCGCCTCAATTGACCCCGTTTCATGATGAGTTATATGGCCAGTACTTGCAGATAAAACTGCTTCAAAAGGCCTTAATGCAAAAGTAGTTGCCAAAATATTTGTAGCAGTTCCTCCAGATACAAATTCTATATCTGCATCACAATCTATTTCCTTTAAGATTAATTTTCTAGCAGAATTAGAAATTTCATCTAAACCATAACCAGAAATTTTTTCATCAAATATCTTATTAATTTCCTCATAAATTTCTCTTGAACCAAAATCATTGTAATCATTTAAAAAATTATTCATAACTCACCTCGTATTATTATTACCCAATATTATATATTAAATGTGAATTTTTAAAAAATAGGCTACAATATTAAATTATGATATCTTTTATATAATATTTGAAATAAAATATAAAAAAGTGATGAACAGAATAGATCTTCCTATTCTGCAACATCACCTTTTATAGCTTTGATTTTTTCAGTTTTCGATATTTTCGTCACTTCTTATTAATTCTGATTTAATTAAGAGTCTTTTATCATTTTTTGGATAAGGGTGACACGCCATTAAAAATAGCTTTGTCTTTCCTTCCTCTCGTGTGAATTTACTCCAATCTGTGGGTTCAATCACTTCTTTATCAACTACTTTGTAGTAAAGTTCTTCTTCTCTTGTAGTGATTTTTAGTTCATCGCCAATTTCCAGCTTATCAATATTTAGAAAGGATTGCGTTTCATTTCTTCCCCCTCTATGTCCTGCAAGAACTGTTATAGTGTTGTCTTTTGATGTTGGTATATCAGTACCTTCTACAATGCCTGAACCAGTCAATAAAGATTGTTTACTGGTATTTTCACTAATAGGAGTTATAACCCCAATCTTATCAATTCTGAGAACACCTATTGCTGTATCTTTTATAGTATCCTTTACTTCATCTGGTTGTTCTTCTTTTTCATAATTTTCTAAAGAAGGTAATTCCTCTTTCATTTGACTTTCAAGGTTTATTGATGCTTCTTTTTTAAATTCTATTCTTTTCTTGTTAAGAACCAGAAATGCAATGGCAAAGACTATTAATATTAATCCAATACCAATAAGAGATTTACTAAGATAATCCTTTCTTTCTTTATTTGACATTTTTCTTTCTTCTTGAGTTTAGTTTCTTTTTTCTTTGAATTCCAGCAAATGTAGAAAGATTTCCTAGTCCCAGTAGAATCCAAGCGTAAGTTGATAAATTCAATCCATCTCCTGTCTTAGGCAATTCTTTACCTTGTGAAGGAGTCTTGGAAGTGTTTGGTTTGTCTGGTGTTTCAACCTCATTTGGTTCTTCTGGAGTGTTTGGATTTTCAGGCTCTTCTGGATTATCCAGTTTATTTGGAGTATCTGGTTTTTCTGGTTTCTTTGGATCTTCTGATCTATCTGGTCTAGTTGGCTTTTCTTCTTTGTTTACAATCGTAAATCCATCTTCTGCACTGCCAAGATAATTGACATCAAACCATTTTCCATCTAATTTTATTGTGTTTCCAGCTTCGCCAACTTCTTTTATCGTATAATGATAATCATGTGTTGAATTTGAACTTTTCTTAGCGTCTAAATCTTTAAATTCACCACTCCAATTATTGTCTTTATTTAAGTCAAGGAGCTTTCCTGTCGCTTCTCCATCCCTATAAAGTTCTACTACGATTTTGTCTACTGGCTTATTTCCATATAGAATCCAGTCTTTTTTAACTTTAATATCTATGGTATTAGGTTCTGATGGTCTTGGTCTTGGTGGTGATTTTGGTTCTTCTTGATTTGTTATAGCAAAACCATCTTCCATAGATCCACTATAATTCACTTTGTACCAATTTCCATTAATCTTAATTGAACCAGTATCTTCACCAACTTCTTTTACTGTGTATTTGTAATAGTTCTTTGAATCTAAGCTTTCCACAACGTCTAAGTCTTTGAATTCTGCTGTCCACTTGTTGTCTTTTGTTAGTTCTTTCTTTTCTCCTGTAGCTTTTCCATCTCTATAAAGTTCTACTTCTATTTTGTCTACTGGAGCTTCTATAACTTTTCCATTCTTATTTTGCCAAACTTTTTCAACTTTGATGTCTTCTTTTGATGGAGTTATTGGTGTCCATGGGTCTGATTTCTCTTCTAACTTATTTTTTATTGTTAGACCTTTTTCTTCATTTCCATCGTAACTTACTTGGTATTTTTTATCACCAATTGTAATTTTACAATCTTTTTCGCCAACTTCTTTTACTGTGTATTTGTAGGCTTTTTTTGAGTCCAATTTTTCTACTACGTCTAAGTCTTTGAATTCTCCACTCCAGTTGTTTTCTTTACTTAGTTCTTTCTTTTCACCTGTAGCTTTTCCATCTCTGTAGAGTTCTACTTCAATTTTTTCTACTGGTGCAGATATTTCTTTTCCGTCTTTGTCTTGCCAAATCTTTTCGACTTTTACATCTGTCTTTGGTGGGTCTAATGGTGTCAATGGATTTGGTTCTTTATTTGTGATCTTAAAACCATCTTCCTTTGTTCTCGTATATGAAACATCATACCATTTATCTCCAAACTTGATTGAGCCGTCTTTTTCTCCGACTTCTTTTATCGTATATATGTCGGATTTATCTTCTAATTCTAAGTTTTTGAATTCTGCTTTCCAGTTGTTGGATTTATCTAATTCTAATTTCTTTCCTGTGGCTTGCTCATCTTTATATAGTTCTACTTCTATTTTGCCTGTTGGAGCGTCTATAACTTTGCCATCTTTATCTTGCCAAATCTTTTCGACTTTGATGTCTTCTTTTTTTATTAATCCATTCGTAACAGAATTAGATTCTCCAAAATTTCCATCTTCTGCATATCTTACAAAAAAGCTGTTGGTTGCGACTTTATCATTAAGATTATTGTTACCAGGATATTCTGGAGCCTTCATTTGAAGCCTTATGTCTAGGGTTTCATAATTTTCTAATACAGGGTTGATATTACTTTTTATCTTTATAGCAGTAACATCTTCGTATGATGTTGGATTTTTAACCCAATTTTGATTTTTTACAGCTTTTACTGGATCATCTGAAGGATTCCCATCTGTTGTATAAAAAACAGTAAAATCACTTGTTACATCTTTACCAGCTTTATAGATTTTTATTTCATCGACAAGCTTATTTCTATATTTGTTATTTCCATCTACAAAACTTGGTAGGATATCATAAATTTCTAAATTCTTTAAAGGTTCTTCTATATAGTTGTTTACCCTTAGTTGATATTCAAATCTACCCAACTTATCATTGGCTTTATCAGCATAATTAGTAACTGTATCTAATGAAAATGCCCTATCATATACAAGATCCCCATTTTCTTCTACTGGCTCTACACTTCTTATTCTTTTAATACTTTTTACACTCTGTGCCAAAATAGATTTTACATCTGACTTCGCCATCAAGATAGAGTCATGTGTCTTACCATTATTATTTATATCAAGTTTATCAACAACTACTGTAGATGACAACGGGTCACCAACTTTAGGATTTAGCACAGATTGGTCATCATTAAAGTAAGAATACACTATATTATCATTATTAATCTTGTCTGTAATGGCTTTTTCTGGAACAATATTCTCGTTAATTTTTCCATCAAACCTAATTCTCAATATCTTACCATTAGCAGTTTCATAGTCGCCCACTAAAAAGTTGTCAATTTTTAAAACAAGAGCATCTTTTCCAGTGTTGTTGTAATTCTTTACTATTTCATATTTATATTTAATATCTCCGTTGCTAAGCCACAAGCCTAATTCTTTTGGATTTGAACTTACTGTTATGCCCTCTGGCAATAAATCCACAAATGTTAGGTTTGAAAGTTCTCTTTGATTAGACAATCCTCTAAAATCATAATTTATATCAAACCTTACTTTATCTCCAACTTTAGGAGTAGAATTGCCTTTATAGTCTGTACGCTTATCAAGCTTAACAGACTCTTCTATTGGTATAAGATATTTATCTGCTGACGATGTAAAGGCGTATTCATCATCTCCAGATTTAAACATTACCTCTGCTGTATTATTAAGAGCCCTATCTGGCTCAAATTTAACCTTAAAAGGATCCTTGTACTTCATTCTTACCCTTAGTTTAAGCTGAGCACCTACTGGCAGTTCGTAATTTTTTAAATGTATCTCTACTTTATCATACTCTGGATTTACAGCTGGAGCATTTTCTCTGTCTATCTTTCCGTCAAGAACTTGACTTCTTATATTTTTTGCTTCTTCCTGTGCAAGTTTATTTATTGGATGCTCAGTATAGTTGAATAATTTTTCAGTTATAATATCATAAGTCCCGTCTGACTTAATACCCCTTATTTCATACTGACTAGAGTCCAAGTTCTTTTTATTAGGTTTAGTTTGTTCTGGAATAAATATACCTGAAACATAAAATCTAGGATCAAAGCTTTTAGCATCTTCAATTATGACTATATTTTTCATAGGCTCAGGTGTCTTGTTTTCTAGAAAAACGCTATAATTGACTTCTGCACTAGCCATACCTGATGGATCATAATAAGTCTTGGCTGGTGATTCTGGATAGAGTATTCCGGCATCATATTCATTATTCTTCCAAAATATGCCCTTCCCATCTAATGGGTCAGATGTCAATTGAAAGCTTAAATTAGCGGAAGCCTTGTAAACTTCCCCTTTACTTGGGTTATATGGTTTTGCTTCTATATCAACATTATTATCATAGTAAATCCTGTCTTCATCTGGAGTATCCTGTGAATTGGTTTTTGCTCCTGGAAAACGTAATTTTAACTGAACGCCTTCTTCATATAGATCTCCTGCAGCACCATCATTTAAAAATTCTCCGTCATTATTACTATGTCTTTTTCTTTCATTAAGATTATAAGTTACTGTCTTTCCATCTGCCGAAAGCACCCATCCCGGGTTTTCTTCCGCTCTAAATTCAGCTGTCCTTTCTTTGCCATTTGCACCTTTATAGGTTGGTAAAGTGTCAGTAATTACATAACTTTTAAGAGCTCTTGCATTCGTTCCTCTGTAGCCACCGTCAATGGCGTCAAAGTTAAATTGGAAAGTTACTGGTTTTGTCTGATATTCTGATATTCTACCTGGGCGCTTTTCATCTGGATGACCACCAAAATTCATTTGATCTTTTGCGCTGGATAAATTGACTAACTTTCTCGCCTTAAAACCGTCATACTTAATAGAATACTCTTTATCTTTCGCTTCTTTTATAAGACATCCACTCGCATCATAAAGCTTAACTTCCGGTTGGAATTTATAGTCTGGTGGTGTAATGTTATCTTTAAAACTAAAGCTATAAGGTATTTTTAAAGTAGTGGTCGAATCTATGGCTTTTAAATAAACTCTATAGATGGTCTTGCCGTCTTCTACTCTCTTTTCAACCTTATCAATCATAGGATAATTTTGGATAGTAGCTGTAGAATCTATATACTTTCCTTGATTATTTGGGTCTTCCCATCTTGTCACATCAATAGGATCCCAGTTCCTATCACCTCTTATTGGAAACTCTTCTGAAGGAAAAATGACATCATAATATAAGCCTTTTACTTCACCTTTAAGTCCTTTACCATCAATTACAACTCTACTTTGGATTATATCAGTTCCGTGATATTCTGTCTTATCTGATGATTCTATATCTAAGCTAAGATCAATATTAGAACAGCTTCCATTTACCTCATTATCTTCATTATTTTCATTATTATTATCATTTTCATTATTTTCAGCATTCATCACTTTTTCTGTCGATGCTTCGTCTTCTTTAATTTCTAATTCTCTTTCTTCAGGAGGATTGTTTGTATTTAGTAGGCTGCCTTCGATAGCAATACTACCTGCTACATCTGTTTTATTCTCTACAAGGCTTGTAAATACTACCTTTAGAGTACCTCCCCCAACTTCAGAATTAGAGTTATTTACTTGTGCCTTTGCAACTTGAACTCCATCAATGGTATTGACTGTAAAATCATTTTCTAATGTTTTAAAGTTTTTTGGAAGGTTTACATTAAAGTAATCTCCTGCTTTAATGTTTTCTTTGTATTCACTAGAATCCCAATCAAACTCTAATTTACAATTTTTTTCTTCTGCAATGTCGTCATTAAGATCAATGGTATTTCCATCTTGATCTTTAACTTCCATTCTACTTATCTTTGTTTTTGTTAGCTCATTTGCAGCTTGTGCAAATATTTCTCCAATTGGAACAAATGTGCTTAATAGCATTAAACAAGCTAAAAAAAATGCCATTAATTTTTTATTTCTTAACATAATGTCTTTTCCTCCTTTTTGCTATTTATTTTTCCTCAAAAACAATTCTATATAATAAAATTATTTTAAGGAATATTAAAGAAGACATTTATATTATGAGTATATCATATTTTCAATTATTTTTTAATCAAAAGACACTATTTTATCGGATTTTTCTAACTTTTATAATAAAATTTTTTTTAATTACTAAAATGTCTATATTTTTGGTCAAATTTATATATTAAATGTAAATTTTTAAAAAATAGGGTACAATATTAAGGAGGTGTTTAAATGAATAGTCATGGTGCAAATATTTTTGAAATTGCAAAAAATAATGGTATAGAAATAAAAGATATTAAAGATTTTTCTTCCAACATAAATCCCTTGGGACCAAGTGTAAAAGCTCTAAATTCTCTTAAAAATAATTTAATTTTACTTTCAAGCTATCCCGATGTAGAATACATAGATCTTAAAAACTCTATTTCAAATTATGCAAGTTGTGATGAAAAAAATATTGTACTTGGACTAGGCTCCACAGAAATTTTAAAGGATGCTATAAAATTTTTTGATCCAAAAATTTCTATGATACTCTCACCTTGTTACTCTGAATATGAAAATGAACTAAAAAAAATAAATTCTAAAATAATAGAATACAATCTAGAAGAAAAAAATAATTTCGAAATAAATTTAGACGAAATTATAAATTTAATAAATAAAAATAAAGTTGAACTTTTTGTCTTTGCAAATCCAAATAATCCCACTGGAACAATTTTAAGTGCGTTAGATATTGAAAAAATTTTAACAGAAACTGATGCAAAAATTTTAGTAGACGAAACTTATGTGGAATTTACAGACATGGATATTTTTTCTTCTGCAAAGCTAACTAAACATTATAAAAATCTTGCGATAGTAAGAGGTACTTCAAAATTTTTTGCACTTCCTGGAATAAGACTTGGATATGGAATTTCTTCTGATAAAAACTTTTTAAATTATTTTAAAGAGATGGAAGTTCTTTGGCAAATAAATTCTGTTGCAGAAATTTGTGGCAAGGTAATGTTTTCTGACAAAGAATATATTGATAAAATTTTTAATTTTATAGATTCTAGAAGAAATTATATTTACAATGAAATTTCTCAAATAAAAAATTTAAAACCTTTTAAAAGTTTTGGGAATTTTATTTTAATAAAAATTTTGAATGGGATAAATTCTACAAATTTGCGTGAAAAACTTTTAGAATATGGAATTGTTATAAGAGATTGTAAAACTTTTAAAAATTTAGACAATTCTTATTTTAGAATTTGCATTTTAGATGATAATTCAAATGAAAAATTATTACAATTTTTAAAAGAAATTTATTAATGGTGATAAAATGAAAAAATTAAAAAAAATATTTTCTATTTTAGTCTTAGTGCCTTCACTTTTTGTGCCAAGTTTGACTTTTGCTACAGATAGAAATGCTCCTGTTATTACTGAAGTCAAGGTAGAGGATAATTTTAATAAAAATAGCGAAAATCAAAATACTCTAGATAAAAAAATAGAAGAAGCTCACGAAGTGAAATCTAAGGAAGAATCCACTGCACCTAAAGATCTAATGTTTAGTCCTTGGGCAAGTAGTGAATTAAATGATGTACAATTTATGGGTTTATTTCCAATTTCAAGTTTTTCAAATGGAAAGGATTTTACAAAAGCCGTTACTAGGGAAGATGCAAACGCAGCTTACAATCTTGCAAAAGAAAAAATTGAATCTCGCAACATAAAAACTGGTGGGAATTTTAATTTTAAAAATTTAAGTCGTCTTGAAACTTTAGAATCTATTTCAAAACTTTTAAATGATGATAAATTTTCAATAAAATCTTTAAAAGATTTGAAAATATTTTTGGGCGAAGATAGTAAAAATTACTTAAATGAAAAAATTCCTCTTGAAGAAATGCTTTCTCTATACAATAGAGCTGTTAAAAAAGTTTTGCAAGACAATGACAAGGTATCAAAGGGATTTTTCTATGAAATAAATAACAAAAACAACAAAGTTTATATGCTTGGATCCATTCATGTAGGCAGAAATTCCCTTTATCCTATTGACAATAATATTGTAAAGTCTTTAAAAAATTCTGATAAAATTTATATGGAGATAGATTTAACGGATCAAGAAAAAATAGCAGAAATGCAAGAAAAAATTTATTACAAAGATGGCAGAAATTTAAAGGATGATTTGGGCGAAGAACTTTACGAAAGGGTATTAGATATTTTTAAAAATTTTGGAATGACTGAAGACCAAGTGAAAAGTATAAAGCCTTGGGCAATTTACAATACTCTCTCAATTGATCCCAATAGAGAAACTGCGACATCAGATTATGGAGTTGAGTCATATTTCTTGGCACTTAGCCTTTTAAATAAAATTGAAATAGACGAACTTGAATCTGTTGAATTTCAATCAGATTTACTCTCAAATTTTGACAAAGAGTCCTATATTTCTATGATAAAAAATCTTACATACGAAATTGAAAAAAATGGATACAAGAATATAAATGCCCAGCTTGATAAAATGATTGATGTCTGGGAAAAAGGCGACAAAGATAAAATGAAAATACTTTTATCTACAAATGGGGATAAAGCTGCAGAAAAATTTAACGAAGCACTTTTATCTGACAGAGATAAAAATATGGCAAAAAAAATTGACACATTATTAAAAGAAGATGGTAAAAACACTTACTTTATATTAATAGGATCAGCTCATCTTGTTCCAGAAAATTCTGTAACAGGAATTTTAAAGAGCATGGGCTATAATGTTATAGAAAAATAAAAAAGACGAGGTACATATCAATATTAGATGTGTACTTCGTCTTTTTATTAAAATTTTTATTTTCCTATCATTTCCTTTAAAATTACTTCGTCAGTTTCCATCATTCCGTCCTTTGCAATGTGACCAATAGTTTTTATCATTTCATCAACATCTTTTTTTACAATTCCATCCCCTGCTTTAAAAGAATTTCCAGATTTTGCTTGTCTATAAGATAAAAATGCCATTTTTAAACTAGATGCAATTTTCATAGCACAAGATTCCTTTGCTCCATCGCAAATTATTCCAGAATTTGTGGCAAGTGAATTTATTAGAGTTTCCTTTATCATTTCCTTGTCTTCTCCATTTAAAAAGGCAATGCCACAAATAGAAGCGGAAGCTGCAGATACAACTCCACAGTAAGCAGAAAGTTCTCCAATTCCTTCTTTTATGTAAAGGCCAATTAAATTTGCAAAAATAAGACTTCTATAAAGAGTGTCGCTGTCAATATTATTTTCCCTTGCGTACATAATTACAGGTACAGAAACAGTTATGCCTTGATTTCCGCTGCCTGAATTTATTACAACTGGTTTTTCGCAACCAGACATTCTCGCATCAGAACCTGCTGCAGCATAGGCGACAAATTTTTCATAATTTTTGTCATTTGCATCAGTTAAAACTAATTTGCCAATATTTGCTCCCCAATTATTTTTAATTCCTTCTTCTGCAATTGCACAGTTGTATTCAATTTCTGTATCTAGTAAATCTTTTATACTTTCATAATCTCCATTTTTCGCAAAATCATAAATTTTATCAAAGGATAAATCTATTTTATTTTCTTCACACTCTTCTTCATATTTTTTTTCAAATAAAACTTCATCATTTAAACTTTCATAAATAATATTTGTATGAAAATCATTTATAATTACTTCAGATTTATTTTTATCTGATTCCATAATTATATCTATATAAAGACCTTTCTTTTCATGAAGCAAAATAATTTCAACTAGACCTTTTTCTATTAAATCATCAAGTATATCTAGCTTACTTTTATCTATGCCAGATAGAACTTCAAGTTTCTTTTTATAATCACCTAGAAAAGCTCCAGCTGCAAGTGAAATTTCTATTCCCTTTCTCCCATCAGTTCCTGGAACTTTAACACTATTTACATTTTTAATCATATTGCCCGATAACTTTGCTGTAATTTTTTTTGGATTTTCTCCCAAAATAAATCTGGCACGACTTGCACCATAAGCCAAAGCTATGGGCTCAGTACAGCCAAAAGCTGGAATCATCTTTTCTCTTAAAAAATCATTGTAATCCATAAAAATTTCCTTCCTCTTTTATATTTTTTTACAATTATATTATATCAAAATTTTTTTAATTTTATTATCTTATATAGACTTAAATTACAATCTAAATTGCAACAATAAATTAACCACTTTTAAATAAAAAATTAAATTAGGTTATATAATTTTCCATATATCTAGGAAAATTTTTTCTATTAATTTCAAAATATAATAGCTCATTCTTAATTATAAGATGAACTAATACATATTTTATTGTTTTGACAATGTTTTCACATGATGTTATATTTTAGTTGGGAGGTTTTTTATATGGCGAATTTTAAGAAAAAATTTAAAAATTTCAAATCACCTGACGCATTATTACTAATATGTATTTTAATGGTAATTGTATCAATTTTAACTTATTTAATCCCAGCAGGAGAATATACTAGGCTATTAGATCCTAAAACTGGTAGAGAAATGGTTGATCCTAATTCATTCCATTTTATCGAAAATACACCAGTTGGTCCATGGAAAGTATTATCTTCTGTACATCAAGGACTTGTTGAATCTTCAGAAATCACTTCATTTTTATTTATTATTGGAGGTGCTTTTGGCGTTTTAAATTCAACAGGTGCTTTAGAAGCATTGATTTCAAGAACAGCTACTAAATTAAAAGGTAAAGAAAAACTAGTAGTAATATTCTTTGTAACTTTATGGGCACTAGGAGGTGCTTTCTTAGGCAACTTTGAGGAATGTTTAGCATTTTTACCAATGCAAATAACTTTGTGTCTAGCTTTAGGATTTGACTCTATAACAGGTGTGGTTATAGGTATATGTGGTGTTGCTGTTGGTTATATAGGTGGAGTTATGAACCCTTTCACCTTAGGAATTTCACAACAAATTGCACAATTGCCGCCCTATTCAGGAATTGGATTTAGACTAGTTTTATGGCTAGTAACACTTATTGTAACAATCGCATACATATATAGATATGCTGATAAAATTCACAAAAATCCTCAATTATCTCTATCTTATGAAGAAGATAAAACAAGTAAATATAGAGAAGAAATTTCTACAAATATTGAATTTTCAATAAGACATAAATTAATATTGTTATCTTTTATATTAGCTGTTATAGGTATCGTTTATGGGGTAATTGTATATCAGTTTTACTTAGGAGAAATGGCAGCTGTATTTATATTACTAACTATAATTGTAGCTATTATTTCAGATAAACAAGCAAATGATACAGTTAATGCTTTTGCAAATGGAGCTGCTGATTTACTTTATCCTTGTTTATGTGTAGGATTAGCAAGAGGATTAACTATAGTAATGATGGACGGTCATATCCTTGATGTTATAGTTCATTCTTTGACAAGGGTTTTAGGAAATCTTCCATCAATAGTATCTGCTCCACTATCTTTTATAGTAATATCTATAATTAATCTATTTGTCCCATCTGGTTCAGGAAAAGCAGTAATCATTATGCCTATCTTAGTTCCATTGGCAGATATATTAGGAATAACAAGACAAACAGTTGCTCTTGCTTTTCACATGGGCGATGGTATAACCAACTTACTTTCACCAGCCGAGGCTACAATAATGGTTTCTCTAGGCTTAATGAAAATTTCATATGGAAAATGGATTAAATGGTTTTGGAAATTAGTTTTACTTTGGTACTTAATTGGTATAACAGCTTGTATTGTCGCTGTAAATATTGGTCTTGGACCATTCTAGGAGGTAATAATGAATAAATTTAATTCAATTGACGACTTAAAAAAAATTCAAATTTTTAATAATTTTTTAAAACTTACAGAAATTCCTAGGCCATCTTTTAAAGAAAAAAGAGTATCTGATTTTTTAAAAAATTGGGCTGAAAAACTTAATCTTATTTTTAAACAAGACAATAATTTTAATTTACTAATATTAAAAGAAGGTCAAAATGGAGGAGAAAATAAGGAACCTCTAATTTTGCAAGCTCATTTAGATATGGTTTGTCAGAAAAAAGACGGATTTTCATTTGATTTTGACAAAGATCCTATACCTGTTCAAATTAATGACGATGAACTTAACACAGGTGGAAAGACCACTCTTGGTGCTGATAATGGCATTGGAGTAGCTATAATAATGTCAATTCTAGAAGATAAAGAAATTTCACATCCTCCAATTACTGCTATATTTACTACTGTTGAAGAAGATGATTTTAGCGGTGTTAATAATTTATCAAAAGATTGGATAATAGGAAACAGAGCTATTAATATTGATAACAGTAAAGATAATGAAATTATATCAGGAAGTAATGGTGGAGCTGGTGTAACCTTGTCTATTAAAGTTAATAGACAAAATAGAAAATTTGCAAATACTTTTAAAATAAAAGTTGGTGGCTTTTTAGGAGGACATTCTGGAGAAGATATATCAAAGGGTAGAGGAAATGCTATTATAGTTTTATCTAGATTGTTAGAAAAACTAAAAAATAATATAGAAGTTTTAGATATTAATGGTGGTACCTTTAGACTTGCTATTCCTAGAGAATCTTTTGCAATTATAAGCACAAATTTAGATAAAAATGAATTAAATAATATTCTCAGTGAATTTGAAAAAGAAATTCATTATGAATATAATTCTTTTTCTGATACTATTTATATTAGTTCTGAAGATTCAAATTCAGACCAAAAAGCAATAAAATCAGAAGATTTTTATAAGATAATCAATATTATAAAATTATATCCTAATGGAGTTTTTGAAGTAGATCCTAAAAATCATGTAGTTATCTCATCAAATAATTTAGGTGAGATTAAAATCGAAGATAACTGTGTTAAATTTATAAATGAGATAAGAGCTATGGAAAAATCCCAAGTTGAATATACTTATAATAAAATTTCTACAATAGCCGATATATATAATGGAAGTCTAGAAATATATGCAAAATACCCAGGTTGGAGATTTAACCCAGATAGCAAATTGAGAAAAGATTATAAAGAATTATTTGAAAAAGAACTCAATAAAAAAATAGAAATAAAAGTTTCACCTGCTGGTCTAGAATCAGGTTATCTTTTAGAAAAGAAACCTAATCTAGATATAATTAGTGTTGGGCCTAATCACACAGGGCTCCACAGTCCTTCTGAATCAGCCAACATTCCATCTATAATAAATTTTTACGAAGTTTTTAAAGTATTTCTTTCACAAATAAATTAAATATAATTTACAAAAAATAAAGGTCTTAGAAACATTTCTAAGGCCTATACTTTTATTAAACTTTTATATTATTTATTTTGTCCAATTCATAGAATATTTTACAGCTTCGTGCCATCTTTCCATTTTTTCTTTTCTTTCTTTTTCATCCATATCTGGCTCAAAATATTTTTCTATTTCATTATTTTCTCTTATTTCGTCAATATTTTCCCAAAATCCAACTGCAAGTCCAGCCATATAACAAGCACCAAGAGCTGTTAACTCAATTACTTTTGGTCTTGCGACTTCAACATTTACTATACTAGATAAAAAACTCATAAGAAAATTATTTTTGCTCACTCCACCATCAACTTTTAGAGATTTTATTTTTGTATTTGCATCTTCTTGCATTGCATTTATAACGTCACAACTTAAATAAGCAATAGACTCAAGTGCTGCACGCACAACGTGATATTTGTTTACAGATCCACTTAATCCAACTATACTTCCCCTTGCGTATTGATCCCAATAAGGTGCTCCAAGTCCTGTAAATGCCGGTATAAAATAACAATCATTTGTATCTTCTACTTTTCCTGCCATATATTCAGAATCATCTGCCTGATCAATTATTCTAAGATTATCACGCAAAAAATCTATGCAAGATCCTGCTTCAAAAATTGAACCTTCTAGTGCATACTTAATTTCTCCATCTATTGCCCACGCAATTGTAGAAACAAGTCCATTTTGAGAACGAATAAGCTCATCGCCTGTGTTCATTAAAACAAAAGCTCCTGTTCCAAAAGTAGATTTTGCCATTCCTTTTTCAAAGGAAGCTGTTCCAAAAAGTGATGACTGTTGATCACCTATTGCCGATGCAATAGGAATTTCACAACCTAAATATTTTGATTTTGATTTACCATAAACTTCGCTAGAATCTTTTATCTCTGGCAGCATTGACCTTGGTATATCAAAAAGTTCTAATAATTCATTATCCCACTTTTTTTCTTTTATATTAAATAGAAGTGTTCTCGATGCATTTGTATAATCTGTTATATGTACTTCTCCATCTGTCAATTTATAAATCAAATAGGTTTCCACTGTTCCAAAGAGAAGTTCATCTCGATTAGCCATCTCTCTTGCACCTTCAACATTATCAAGTATCCATTTTATTTTTGTCGCAGAAAAATAAGGGTCAATTACAAGACCAGTCTTTTCTCTTATTTTTTCTTCCAAACCTTTTTCTTTTAATTCTTCACAATATTTTGAAGTTCTCTTACATTGCCAAACTATGGCATTATAAATAGGCTCCATTGTTTTTTTATTCCACACAATTGTAGTTTCTCTTTGATTTGTAATTCCAATTGCACAAATATCTTTTGGATCTATTTCCTTTTTTGACATTGCTTCAACTGCAGTACCTATTTGTTTTGACCAAATATCTTCTGGTTCTTCTTCCACATATCCAGGTTTTGGAAAATGTTTAATTAAATCTTTTTGTGCAACAGATATGGGATTTCCCTTTTTATCAAAAATTATTGTCCTAGCAGATGTAGTTCCTGCATCAAATGCCATTATGTATTTCAAATTATCACCTTATTTATTTTTAAATTTTAATTTCTTTTCATTAGTGTTATAATTGTTTTAAATTATTTGCTGATATGGCTCAGTTGGTAGAGCAATTGATTCGTAATCAATAGGTCGGCGGTTCGATCCCGCCTATCAGCTCCAAAAAAAGTGTTGGTTTTTTTTCCAACACTTTTTTATTTATTTTTATTATTTTATTAATTTTTATCAATCTTTTCAATTGAAACTGTTTCTATGACTCCACCAGATGACATACTCATTATTTGATAAATACATTTTCCATCATCGACTATAACTCCGATTTCAGGTTCCTCTGCATTTTTTACAAGAAGAGCATATACATATCCTCCAATTGTTTTGGAATCTTTTGGATCAATTTCAAATCCATATTTTGAATTTAATCTCTTAATAGTTGTAGTTGCAGAAAATTCATTGTATTTATTTTTTTCATTTTCAATTCTTGCTCCAGTAAGTAAATATTTTCTAACTGCAAATAAAATCGCAATTGCGGTAGTAGCAAATAAAAGATCAAGCATAGTGTCAGAATAAACTAGCATTTTCCTTGAGATAACAAGTAAAATCAAGTGAAGAATATTAGTATCAGTATGTGCTATCATCAAAACCACAAATTCTATTGCTATCACAAGTAAAAGCACATGAGAAAGAAAATTTTGAAATATTTCATAAGATAGTGTTGCATCACTTGTAAGTATTTTAAAGTAATATTTTAAAATATCTGGAATTGAAATTATAACTCCTGCTATTAATAAAATTGAAACTATAATTTCAAAAATATTTACTAGTTTTAAAAGAATAACTAAGTACCTATTTCTATTCATTATACCTCCATAGTTTTAGTAAGTTCTTTTTTCATCTTTTCTAAAACTTTTTTCTCCATTCTTGAAACTGTCATCTGAGAAATATTTAATTCCTCTGCAATGACAACTTGAGTCTTTTTGTTGAAATATCTATCAATTAGAATTGTTTTTTCAACTTCATCTAAATTTTCCATAGCTCTTTTGAAAAAATCATTTGATTCTATTTTATCAAAATATTTTTCATCTGCTCCTACTAAATCAGATAGACTTACTTCATTTTCATCTCCTGCCTCATAAGTAACATCAAGTGATTGTGGAGTGTAAACTTTTGATGCTTCCATGGATTCCATTATCTCTTCAGGAGTTGAATTTAAAAATTCTGCAATTTCATCTATGGTAGGAGTCTTTTGATATTTTTGAGAGAGAGTTACAGTTGCATTTGCAATTTTTTTAGATAATTCTTGAATTCTTCTTGGAACTCTAATTGTCCAACCATTATCTCTAAAATATTTTTTTATTTCTCCAATAATAGTTGGAGTGGCAAAGGAAGAAAATTCGAATCCTTTATCCGGATCATATCTCTCTATAGCATAAATAAGTCCAATAGATGCAACTTGGTATATATCATCATAATCTATTCCTCTACCTGTATACTTTTTAGATAGTATTTCTGCAATATAAAGATGCTCTTCAATTAAAATATCTCTTATATCTTGATCTCCAGTTTTGTGATATTCTTTAAAAAGTTCTTTTCTTTCTTCTTTAGTGAGTCTTCTATCTAAGTTATTATATTCTTTTAAGTTCATAACAGATCCTTACAATTTTTTTGATAAAATAAATTTATTCCCTTCAAAATAACTTTCGTCTACTAGACAATCAATAATAGTTTTTGCAAGAGATAATTTTTCAGATGATTCTAATTTTTCCTCTTCAATTTTACTTACATAAATCTTTATATTTTTTTCGTTTTCTATTTCAAAAACCAAGTCTATATAATCAAGTTCAGTTAAATTATGTGCAATATTCAAACTCTCTGTAACTGCCATTTTTAAATCTTCTATCTCTTCTATATTTCTATTTAAAATATTTAGAATTCCTGAAAGCATTAATCTTACAGTAGAAAAATATTTAGGATCATTTGGTATTTGATATTTTAATACATCCATATTATCCCCTTATTTCAAACATATCATCAAGCTTTGTAATTTTAAAAAGCTTCATTATTGAATTATTTAAATTTTCAATTACTATTTTGTTTCCATCTTTTTCAACTTCTTTTAATATAAAAATAAGTGAACCAAGACCTGTTGAATCTAAATATTCTAGTTCTTTACAGTCAAATAAAATGTCTTTCTTTTCTTTTTGATATATTTTAATTGACTTTTCTTTGAACTTTTTTGTATTGTAGACATCAAGTTCTCCTATTGGGTACAAAATTAAGAATTCATCAGTTATTTTTGATTCTAATCTAAATTCCATAAATCCTCCTAATCTCCAATATAATTGGCAACAGCTACAACTTTTGCATCTGTTAAATTCATAAGTTTAACTCCAGAAGTATTTCTTCCTTGAATTGAAATATCTCCTGTAAGAATTCTAATGATAATTCCAGAATCTGCAATTATCATTACATCATCTTCTTTTTCGACTACTGCAGCCGCAGCTACATCTCCAGTCTTTTTCGTTATTTTATAAGTTAAAAGACCTTTTCCACCTCTGTTTTGAGGTCTATATTTAGAAATTTCTGTGAGTTTTCCATATCCATTTTCAGAAATAACAAGAACATATTTATTTTCACAAATAAGATCAGAAGAAACTACAATATCATCGTCTGAAAGATCTATTGATTTAACTCCAATGGAATTTCTTCCTGATTTTCTAACTTGTTCTTCATTAAATCTAATTGAAAGTCCCTTCTTAGTTACAAGTATTACATCTTCGTCATTTTTAGTCAAATGGACATCTATAAGTTTATCATCTTCATTTAATTTAATGGCTATTATACCTGATTTTCTTATATTTTTGTAATCTTTAAAAGGAGTTCTCTTTATAAGTCCTTTTTCAGTTATCATTAAAAAGTTCATGTCTGGGTCATAACCTTCAACTGGTATGATTGATGTTATATTTTCACCTTCTTCAAGATCAAGCAAATTAATTATAGCTGTTCCTCTAGATGTCCTAGAATCTTGTGGAATTTCATATGCTTTTAATTTAAATACATTTCCAAGAGATGTGAAAAATAAAATTGTGTCATGTGTAGATGTTACAAATAATTCTTTTACAAAATCCTCATCTCTCATATTTCCAGAAGAAACTCCCCTCCCACCTCTTTTTTGTGGCTTATAAGTTCCTTCACTCATTCTCTTTATATATCCAAATTGTGTGAGTGTAATAACTACATCTTCTTTTTTTATAATATCTTCAATTTCAATATCAGTATTGCCGTTAGAAATAACTGTCCTTCTCAAATCTCCATATTTTGATTTTATTTCTAAAAGTTCATCTTTTATAAGATTCATAAGAACATCATTATTTTCTAAAATTTCTTTATACCATTTTATGTCTGCTTTTAATTTTTCATATTCAGCTTCAAGTTTTTCTCTTTCAAGTCCAGTAAGTCTTCTAATTCTCATATCTAAAATAGCTTGAGATTGTGCTTCAGTTAATTTAAATTCTTTGTAGAATTTTTCTTTTGCTTCATTATCATCTTTAGAAGATCTTACAATTTTTATAATTCTATCAATATTATCTAGAGCAATAAAAAGCCCTTCAACAATATGTGCTCTCTTTTCAGCTTTATCTAAATCAAATTTAGTTCTTCTAGTTACTACTTCAACTTGATGGTCAACATAATATCTTATAATTTCTTTTAAATTTAAAATTTCTGGTTTTCCATTTACAAGAGCAAGGTTTATAATTCCAAAAGTTGTTTGCATTTGTGTATTTTTATAAAGTTTATTTAAAACAACTTCTGCATTTGCATCTCTTTTTAATTCTATTATTATATTTATGCCCTTTCTATTTGAGGCGTCTGTTATATTAGAAATTCCTTCTATAACTTTATTTTTTGCAAGATCTGCAATTTTCATTATTAGTGAAGATTTATTGACTTGATAAGGGAGTTCTGTAATTACAATTTTTTCTCTATTATTTTTGAAACTTTTTATTTCTGTAACTGCTCTTACAGTTATCTTTCCTCTTCCAGTTTCATAAGCTGATTTTATACCTTCAGTTCCCATAATTTTAGCTCCAGTAGGAAAATCAGGTCCCTTTATAATTTCATTTAATTCACTTATAGATATTTCATCATTGTCAATATATGCAATTATACCGTCAATAGCTTCATTCATATTGTGTGGAGGCATATTAGTTGCCATGCCAACAGCTATACCACTAGATCCATTTACTAAAAGATTGGGAAATCTTGCTGGAAGTATTGTAGGTTCCTTTTCATTTTCATCAAAATTAGGTACAAAATCGACAGTATTTTTGTTAATGTCTTTTAACATTTCTTCTGCTAACTTTGTCATCCTAACTTCTGTATAACGCATTGCCGCAGCGCCATCTCCATCAATATTTCCAAAGTTTCCTTGTCCATCTACAAGTGGATATCTAGTATTAAAATCTTGTGCAAGTCTTACTGTTGCTTCATAAATTGATGAATCACCATGAGGGTGATATTTACCCATTACATCCCCAACAAGTCTTGCTGATTTTCTGTAAGGTCCATTAGATGCAAGATTAAGTTCTTGCATTCCATATAAAATTCTTCTGTGTACTGGTTTTAGTCCATCTCGCACATCAGGAAGTGCTCTTGCGACAATTACAGACATAGAATAATCGAGATAAGAAGACCTCATCTTTTTATTAATATCTACATCAAGTATTCCTGATTCTATAAAATTATTTTCAGTCATCTTTTACTCCTATGCATCTATATAATCTGCATAAACTGCATTTTCTGTTATAAATTCTCTTCTTGGTTCAACTTCTGTTCCCATCAATACTGTAAAAGTATCATCAGCTTCTGTTATATCATCTATATTTACTTTAAGTAGAAGTCTATTATCTGGATTCATTGTTGTTTCCCAAAGTTGTTCAGGATCCATTTCACCAAGACCTTTGTATCTTTTAATATTTATCTTTGTGTCTTTATACTCTTTAACTGCGAGTCTAAGTTCTTTTTCATTGTGACAATATCTAAGAATTTTTGTACCTTTTTCAATTCCAAAAAGTGGAGCTTGTGCCACATATACATGACCTTCTTCTATCAAAGGTTTCATATATCTAAAGAAAAATGTCAATAGAAGAGTCATAATGTGAGCACCATCGACATCGGCATCGGTCATAATAATAATTTTGTCATATCTAAGTTTTTTTATATCAAATTCTTCTCCTATTCCAGTTCCAAAAGCTGTTATCATAGCTCTTATTTCAGAAGAATTTAGCATTTTATCTAGCCTTGCCTTTTCAACATTCATAATTTTTCCCCTTAGAGGCAGGATTGCTTGATATGCTGAATCCCTTCCATCTTTTGCAGAACCTCCGGCAGAATTACCTTCGACTAAAAATATTTCATTTCTAGAAGGGTCATCATTTTGACAATCTGAAAGTTTTCCAGGAAGAGTCATTGACTCAATATTATTTTTCTTTCTAGTTAAATCTCTCGCACGTCTTGCTGCTTCTCTTGCACGCCTTGCGGAAAGTGCTTTATCTAAAATTTGTTTTCCAACTTTAGGATTTTCTTCTAAAAAAGCTGAAAGCTCTTCTGATAGAACTGAATCAATAATACCTCTAGTTTCAGAATTCCCAAGTTTTGCCTTAGTTTGTCCTTCAAATTGTGGATCTGGGAGCTTTACACTTATAACAGCAGAAATACCTTCTCTTACATCTTCTCCAGATAAATTTTCTTCTTTTTCTTTTATAATATTATTTTTTCTCCCATAATCGTTTAAAGTCCTAGTAAGAGCTGATCTAAATCCTGATAGATGACTTCCACCTTCTTCTGTATTTATATTATTTGCAAAAGCAAGCACGACTTCTGAATAAGAATCTGTATATTGGATTGCTATTTCCACAGCTGTTTCTTCTCTTATTTCATCTATATAAATAATTTCATCGTGAATTGGTTTCTTTTTTTCATTTATAAATTCAACAAAAGATTTTATTCCACCTTCATAGTGATAAATTTCTTTTATATTTTTTCTTTCATCTATAAATTCAATTTTTATTCCTTTATTTAAAAAAGCCATTTCTCTAAATCTTTTTGAAAGTACGTCAAAGGAAAATTCTACAGTTTCAAATATAGTATCATCAGGTTCAAAATAAATTGTAGTACCTGTATCTTCTTTTTTAGTTTTCCCAATTACATTTAGTTCACTTTTTCTTTTTCCTCTTGCAAATTCTTGTCTATAAATTTTTCCATCTCTTTTTATAGTTGCAACTAATTTGTTGGAAAGTGCATTTACTACAGATACACCCACACCATGAAGTCCACCTGAAACTTTATAAGCTGAATTGTCAAATTTACCTCCAGCGTGAAGGATTGTAAGTACAGTTTCTACTGTTGATTTTCCTGTCTGCGGATGTGTTGCAACTGGAATTCCCGATCCATTATCTGAAATTTCAACGCTTCCATTTTTATTTATTTTTACAATAATATGATCACATATTCCTGCAAGAGCCTCATCAATTGAGTTGTCTACAACTTCATAAACTAAATGATGAAGACCTCTTGCTCCTGTTGAACCTATATACATACCTGGTCTTTTTCTAACAGGATCTAGTCCTTCTAGGACTTGTATATCAGATGCGTCATAATGTCTTTTATCCTTGGCCATTTTTTCTCCTATTCTAATACAAAATTTTACCTGCATTTATCCTATAAAAATTAGCATCAATTGACTTTAGAAAATTACTAGTTTCAGTTGTAGTAATAAATGTCTGTAAATTTTTTAGTGAGTAAAGTAAATATCTACTTCTATTTGAATCTATTTCAGAAAAAACATCATCTAAAAGAAGTATTGGATTTGTTTTATATAATTCTTTTATTAAATCTGCTTCAGACAATTTTAAACTAAGAACAATACTTCTCTGTTCTCCTTGAGAACCATAAGATTTAGATGAATACTTATTTATTTTAAAATCTAAGTCATCTCTATGAGGTCCAATAGTAGTGTATTTTTTTTCTATGTCCTTTGAAAGAGAAGATTTTAAAAGTTTTAGATAATTTTCTGTAAGTTCCCTTTCTTCTGTTAAAATTGGAACAGTTGACAAATAAGTGATGTTTAAATCATCTCCAGAGATGTTTTTATAATGTTTCTTTGCAATTTCATTTAATTTTTTTATTGTTTTAAGACGCATTATTATTATTTTAGTTCCATTTTTTACAATTTCTCTATCATATACATCTAAAAGATTTTTATCCGTACAAGATTTTAAAAGTTTATTTCTTTCGAATAAAAGTTTTCTATATCTATACATATAAAAATCATAATTTAGATCTATATTTGAGAGTAAATCGTCTAAAAACTTTCTTCTATCCTTTGGTGAATATTTTATCATATTGAGATCTTCTGGGCTAAATAGAACTACAAATCTAGATTTTCTATATTCTTTAGTATTTACTTTTTCATCATTTATAAATAATTTTTTATTTTCAAAATTTGAAATTTCAACCCTATAATCATCTTTAAAATTTTCTATATTGTACCTAGTTATAATACTAGAAGAATTCTCACCAATATTAATAAGATCTCTATCTTTTTGGTTTCTAAAAGAATTTGCCCTTATGGACATATAAATTGACTCCAGTAAATTAGTTTTTCCAGAAGCATTTAATCCATAAAGAACATTTATATTTTCACCTGGAATAAAATCTAAACTCTTATAATTTCTAAAATTAAAAAGTCTTAGATATTTTAGTTTCATTTCTCACCAATTATAAAATCATTTCCATTAAAGGAAATTCTATCTTTATTATATAATTTTTTACCTCTTCTTTTTTCGACTTCTCCATTTACATATACAAGGCCTTCTGAAATTACAGTTTTTGCTATTCCACCTGTTTCACAAAGACCTGTAAGTTTTAAAAAAGAATCTAATTTTATATACTCTGTGTCTATTTTAATAGTTTTCATATTTACCCCGCAAGTCTAACTGGTAAAACAAGGTATATATAGGAGTCATCATCAGATTCAGTTATTATAAGAGGATTTACAGAATCTGTAAAATTTAATGTAATTTCTTCTGATTCTAAAATTTTTACTCCATCTAAAATATATCTTGAGTTAAAAGCAATATCTAGCTCTTCTTCATTTTCAGATGTCTTTACTTTTTCAAAAACATCTCCTATTTCGGAATTACTTTTTATATCAATGTATTTATCTCGAATATTTAATTTTATTAAATTTGCTCTATCTTCTCTTGCAAGTAGAGATGCTCTTTCTACTGCAAGTTGAAATTCTTTCTTTGAAACATTAGTAGAAATCTTGTGTTCATCTCTTAATAGTGCTTTATAACTGAAAAATTCTCCGCTTAATAATGTACTGTAAAAAACAGTATCATCAAATTTAAATACAATATTGTTTCTTGAAATATTTAAAGTTATTTCGTTTTCATCATCAATAATTTTTACAAGTTCGTTTAGTGATCTTGAAGGAATTATTACAGAATTTTCTATTCCTGTTTCTTTTTCTAATTTCTGAATTGCCATTCTAAAGCCATCCAGAGCTACAAAATTGATATAATTTTTTCTTATATCCATAAAAACTCCAGTGAATACAATTCTTGATTCATCATTTGAAACAGCAAAAGTTGTCTTTTTTACAATATTTTTTAAATCCTTTGATGAAATATTTATCTTAGTTTCTTCTTCTACATTTGGAAGATCAGGATATTCATCAGCTTTTTGTGTAGATAAATTAAAGATAGAATCTCCACATTTTAAATTCATAATATAATTTTCTACATTTATATTTATAATGTCATTTTCAAGTTTTCTTACAATATCACCAAAAAGTCTTGAATTTATTACAATTTCCCCTTCTCTTTCAACTATTGCATTTAATTTTGTTTTAATACTTATTTCTGTATCAGTAGCTGTAAGTATTAAAGTATTATCTTTAGCTGACATTTTTATACCTTCAAGTATTTGCATAGTGGTTCTTTGAGAAATTGCTTTTTGAACTATTGAAATATGTTTTGTAAGTTCTTTTCTATTAACCTTTATTAGCATTTTTTCCTCCTAGAAAATAGAATATTAATTAGTAATAGTAGTAGGACTTGTGGATTTGTGAATAAGTCCCTTTAATACATGAATTAAAATAGAATTTTATATTGATAATATGTGGATAAGTTTTAAATTTATTAAAAATTATTAACATCTATGATTTTATTTCCTTTATTAAATTAGTAACTTCTATTTTAAATATTGGATCATCTTCTAAGTCTTTAGTAATTTTATCATAAGCATGTATAACAGTAGAGTGATCTCGTCCACCAAATACTTCACCTATTTTTGGAAGAGATAAATCTGTTAATTCTCTAGTAATATACATTGCAATTTGTCTTGGATAGGCAATAGCTTTAGTTCTTTTTCTTGAATTTAAATCTTCAACATTTAATCCATATTTTTTTGCAACTTCAGACTTAATATACTCTGCAGTTATTTGTTTTTTTGCTTTTGTTTCATAAATATCTCTAAGGACAATAGCTGCAGAATCTACAGTAATTTCAGAATCTGTAAGTTTAGAGTATGCCATTACTCTAGAAAGAGCTCCTTCAAGTTCTCTGATGTTACTTCTCACATTTTCAGCAATAAAATTCATTACCTCTACACTTACTTCAAAACCTTCAGAATCAGCTTTTTTTCTCAAAATAGCAATTCTAGTTTCAAGATCAGGTGGTCCAATGTCAACTACAAGTCCCCATGCAAATCTTGAGATAAGTCTTTCTTCAAGACTTTTTATTTCTTTAGGAGGTTTATCAGAAGTTAAAACAATTTGTTTATTTTGTTCATGTAGTTCATTAAAGGTGTGAAAGAATTCTTCTTGAGTTCTATCTTTATCGGCTATAAACTGAATATCATCTATTAATAATAAATCTACTTTTCTATATTTATTTCTAAATTCTTCATTTTTATTTGTTTGAATTGAATTAATGAGCTCATTTGTAAATTGCTCACTTGTAACATACAAGATTTTTTTAGTGGGATCTTGTTCTAGTACAAAATGTCCAATAGCATGCATCAAATGTGTTTTTCCAAGTCCAACTCCACCATATATAAATAGGGGATTTGAAAAAGCATTTTGAGGATTTTCGTAGTTTTCAGAAACAGCTAAAGCTGCTGCATGGGCAAATTCATTACTCTTACCTACTACAAAAGTTTCAAAAGTATATTTTGGGTTTAACCTTGAAACATTTAAAAAGTTGTTATTTATTAAACCTGCTGGGTGAGAATTTTCAGCTTCATCTTCTGAAATAATACTTATATTAAAATCAATACCAGTTATTTCTTTTAAAGCATCTCCCACAAGATCGAAATGCCTTTTGTTGTTTGCAAGATAATCTCTTATAAAAGGGGATGGAACTGTAATGACAATTTTTTTATTGTCATAATCTATTGATTTAGGAAGCATTCTGGAAAACCAAGTGGAATATGTAACTTGAGACATAGATCTTTTTTCAAGTTCTTTTAAGAAAGATTCCCACATAGTGGAAAGTTCTTTGTCCATAGTTCCTCCTTATTAACAATTTATATAGTGTGCATAAATTTCAGTAAATAAATAAATCTACAATTGTGGATAAATATTTATAAACAGGATAACTTTAGTAAATTTGTTGATAATTTCTTGTAAAAAAATGATTATTTACGTATTTATAAAAATAAAAATGAAATTATCAACACTTTATCAACAGAATGTTAATAATTTTATTTTTAAACAATTTTATTTCTATAAACATACACACAGCATTTATCCACATATATTTTAACAAATAACATTGTACTTATCAACAATATGCTTTTTATGAGATTTCATATTTTTATAAACAAATTAAAAATTTTTAAATATTTCTTAATCACAAAGTCTAGTTATAAATTTTATTTAATTGCCTATATTACTTGACAACTAAGCTATTTATAAATAAAATTATAAAGATAGAAAGAGGTGAGAATTTTGAAAAGAACTTATCAACCAAAAAATAAACAAAGAAAAAGAGAACATGGTTTTCGTTCAAGAATGAGAACTAGATCAGGTAGAGCCGTTATCAAAGCAAGAAGAAGAAAGGGAAGAAAAAGACTTTCAGCTTAGGTTTTATAATGAAGGATTGTTATTTAAAAAAGAATAGTGAATTTCAAAGGGTTTACGCTAATAAAAAAATTTCTGGTTCAAAATATATTACTCTTTTCACTGCAAAGAATAATAGAGATTATCCTAGATTCGGAATAACTACAACGAAAAAAATTGGAAACGCAGTAGAGAGAAATTTTGCAAGAAGAAGATTAAAACACCTACTAAGAGAGAATTCTCATAAAATAAAGTCAGGTTATGATTATGTTTTTGTTGTCAAAAAAGATGCTTGTGATGCTGATTTTAAAGACTTTAGGAATTCTTTTTTTTCTGTTCTAAAAAGACAAAAGAAGGTTATTAAATGAGAAAATTTTGTATGCTTTTAATAAGATTTTATCAAAAATTTATTTCAAAATATATTTTACCAGGAAGACACTGTAGGTTTACCCCAACTTGTTCACAGTACAGCTATGAGGCCTATGAAAAGTATGGTTTTTTTAAAGGAACTTATCTTACTGTTAGAAGACTTTTAAAATGCCATCCATTTCACGAAGGCGGTTACGATCCTCTCATTTAATATTGGAGGAAATTATTAATGCGTGCAATTAGTTCTATACTTGGTGTATTTGTAAAGTTTATTTACGATGGACTTGCATCAATTATGCCACATGAACCAGCTCAAGTTTCATTTTTTGCACTTTCTATAATTATAGCTACTATAATTATTAAATTTCTTATTTTGCCACTAAATATTTCTCAGATGAAAAATCAAAAGAAAATGGCAAAGTTACAACCAGAACTAAAAAAAATACAACAAAAGTACAAAAATGATCCTCAAACTTTGGCTGCTAAACAACAAAAACTTTATAAAGATGCAGATTACAATCTTGCTGGAGGATGTCTTCCTATGATTATTACAATGGTTGTTTTAATTGCTTTTTATAGAGTATTTTTAAATCCACAAACCTTTGCTTTTAAAGATCCTGGATTTTATGAATCCATGAATAAAAATTTCTTTTATATTGAAAATATTGATCATATAGATCCTACACTTATAATGCCTATTGTTTCTGCGCTAACAACTTTTTTAGTAAGTTTTATTACTACTAAAAATCCTGCAACGCAAAGTGCGGAGAATGATCAAGCAAAGTCAATGATGATGACTATGATGGTTGCAATGCCAATTTTAATTTTTTCAATGGCTAGAAAATATGCAGCTGGTCTTGTTATTTATTGGACTGTTTCTAATATTTTTTCAATAGTCCAACAGCTTATCACTAATAAGCTTGTGGAAGATGAAGTTGATGATGTTGAAGAAGTTAAGGGTAAGGGTAAAAAATGAATTATGTAATTAAGACGGGAAAATCCGTAGATGAAGCAGTAAGAGAGGCTCTAACCGAATTAAATATAAATAAAGAAGATGCAAACATTCAAATTTTGGATGAAGGTCAAAAAGGATTTTTAGGACTTATTGGTTCTAAAGATGCTACAGTAAAGGTTTGGCCTAAAGAAGATGAAAATAAAAATATTTTAAACGATATATTTAATGAGGATTTAGAAAAAGAGAAGAGCCAAGATGAAGTTCTAGATACTTATAATGAACTTAAATTTGAAAATAATGATAATTCTAATGAAATTTCTTATGAAAAAACTGAGGATATTATAAGTGAAGAAGAAAAAAAGACAAGTATTGAAGAGGAAAATGAAGAAATTTTAAGTACTGCAAGAGAATTTATGACTAAAATACTTGAAACTTTGGAACTTGAAAATATTATAGAAATGGAATTAGAAGAAAATACTTTACACATAAATGTAAATGGAGACGAAAATAGACTTGGAATTTTAATTGGAAAAAGGGGCGTAACTCTTGATTCAATCCAATATATTTTAAATTTAATAGTAAATAAAAAGTCTTCAAGATATATTAGAGTAAGTTTGGACTCTAGTGGATATAGAGAAAAGAGAAAAGAAACTCTTACAAATCTTGCTGAGAAAATGGCAAAGAAAGTTATTAAAACTGGAAGAAGTGTAAGACTTGAGCCTATGAATTCTTATGAAAGAAAAATTATTCATACAGCTTTGCAAGATTTTGAAGGGGTTTTAACACATTCAGAAGGAAAAGATCCTTTTAGAAAAGTAGTAATTCAAAAAGAAAGAAAATATTGAAAAATATTTAAGGAGGCTTATTTTAAAAGCCTTCTTTTTTATTTTATATAGTTGTAGTAATATATTTTAAAAGGACTGATTTAATGGGAAATTTAAATGATACTATCGCAGCAATTTCTACTGCAATTGGAGAAGCTGGAATTGCAATTGTGAGAATTAGTGGCGATAAATCAATTGATATAATAGATGATATTTTTGTTTCTGCAAATGGAATTAAGATAAGGGATGCGGAAAATAGAAAATTTTTGTACGGACATATATGTGATGAAAAAAAGCAAATTGATGAGGTTTTAGTAGTTAAAATGAAGGGACCTCATTCTTATACAGCTGAAGATATTGTAGAAGTTCACTGTCATGGCGGAATTGTTTCAGTTAAAAGAATTTTAAATTTAGTTTTATCAAAAGGTGCAAGACTTGCTGAAAGAGGAGAATTTACTAAAAGAGGATTTTTAAATGGAAGAATTGATCTTACTCAAGCTGAAGCTGTAATAGATATGATAAAGGCAAAGACAGATGTTTCTTTTGACATGGGATTAAATCAACTTGGTGGAGCTTTAAGTGATGTTTTAAACGAGTTAAAAGATGAGCTTATTTCTATGCAGGCTCTTATTGTTGCTAACATTGATTTTCCAGATGAGGATATTGAAAATGCAGCATATAATGATTTAATTGTAAGAAGTGAAAAAATCATAGGCAAGATGGATGAACTACTTGAAAATTCTAAAAATTCTAGACTTTTAAGAGATGGAATTAATACAGTTATTTTAGGAAAACCAAATGTTGGTAAAAGTTCTCTTTTAAATGGACTTCTAAAGTATGATAGAGCAATAGTAACAGATATTGCGGGAACTACAAGAGATGTAATAGAAGACTATATAAATTTAGATGGAGTTTTATTAAAGATTGCAGATACTGCAGGAATAAGAGAAACTGAGGATGAAGTTGAGAAAATAGGTGTAAATATTGCAAGAGAGAAGTTATCAGAGGCAGATCTTGTAATTGCAATTTTTGATATATCTCGTGAATTCGATTCTGATGATAAAGAAATTTTAAATTTAATAAAAGATAAGAAACATATTATTATTTTAAATAAAGACGATTTAGAACAAAAAATTACAGACGCGGAGATAGAAAAATATTTTAAAGATGATTATCTAAGACTTTCTGTAATGGAAAATAAATCTGTAAAAAAAGTAGAAGAATTAATTTTAGATTTGTTTTTCGACGGAGAGCTTCAAATTTCATCTGATATGGTACTTTCAAATTTAAGACATATAAATGCATTAAGGGAAGCAAAAAAAGACCTTTTAGAGGCAAATGAGAGTTTAAATAAAAAAGTGTTTTTAGATTTAATTGAAGTTGACTTAGAAAATGTCATTGCACATATTTCAGAAATAACAGGGGCAATTACGACAGAAGATATTTTAGACAGAGTATTTTCTGATTTTTGTATAGGAAAGTAGGTAAAAATGTCAGAAATAAATTATTTTGAAGCTGGAGAATTTGACACAATAGTTATTGGAGCAGGTCATGCTGGAAGTGAAGCTGCCCTTGCATCTGCAAGACTTGGTGTTAAAACTTTATTATTGTGTATAAATTTAGATTCTATTGCACAAATGAGTTGTAATCCAAATATAGGAGGAACTGGTAAGGGTCATCTAGTTCGTGAAATTGATGCATTAGGTGGCGAAATGGCAAAAAATATTGACAAAACTTTTATCCAGTCGAGAATGTTAAATACTTCAAAGGGTCCAGCTGTCCATTCTTTAAGAGTGCAAGCTGACAAGAGAAAATATCATGAAGAAATGAAAAGAGTTCTCGAAAATGAAAATAATTTGTATCTCGTGCAGGATGAAGCAATAAAAATTTTAAGAGAAGAAAATAAGATTACTGGGGTTTTGACAAGAAATGGTGCAAAGTATAACGGAAAATGTGTAATCATTTGTAGTGGAACTTATTTAAGAGCAAGAGTTTTTATGGGAGAAGTAAATTATTCATCTGGTCCAAGTGGTTTTGGGCCTTCAAATTATCTTTCTGAAAGTTTAGAAAAAGATTTTGGAATGGAACTTCAAAGATTAAAGACGGGTACGCCAGCAAGAGTACTTAGAAAATCAATAGATTATTCTGTAATGAAGGAACAAGTAGGAGATGAAGAAATTGTTCCATTTTCTTTTGTAAATATTGACAAAAAATTTGATAAGAATCAAGAACTTTGCTACTTAACTTATACGACAGAAAAGTGTCACGAAATAATAAGAAATAATATAGATAGATCTGCTCTTGCACTTGGTGATATTGAAGGAAAAGGACCAAGATATTGTCCTTCAATTGAAGATAAAGTTATGAGATTTTCTGATAGGAATTCACATCAAGTTTTTATTGAGCCAGAAGGTCTTACCACTGATGAGATGTATATTCAAGGAGTTTCATCATCGCTACCAGTAGAAGTGCAACATCAATTTTATAAAGAAATAATCGGAATGGAAAATTGCAAGATTTTAAGACCTGCTTATGCTATAGAATATGATGCAATTGACGCAACTCTTCTGAAGAGAAGTTTGGAGCATATGGATTATGAAGGACTATTTTTTGCAGGTCAAATAAATGGATCTAGCGGTTATGAGGAAGCTGGAGCACAGGGAATAGTTGCTGGGATAAATGCAGCTCTAAAAGTTAAAGGAGAAGACCCTTTTATACTTGACAGATCTGAAGCTTATATTGGGGTTTTAATTGATGATTTAGTTACAAAAGGAACTCGTGAACCTTATAGAATGATGACTTCGAGAGCAGAGTATAGGTTAACTCTTAGACAAGATAATGCAGACCTTAGATTGACAGAAAGAGGAAGAGAAATAGGACTTGTCGATGACAATAGGTACGAAGGTTACCTATACAGAAAAAATGAAATAGAAAAAGAAATAAAACGAATTAAAAAAATTCAAATAAATCCAACATCAAAAAACAATGAAATTTTAAAAAAACTAGGGTCTACTGAAACACAAAATTCTTTTTCTTTATACGAACTTATAAAAAGGCCAGAACTTGATTATAAAAAACTTATAGTTTTTGATCCAGATAGGCCTTTAGTAAGAGATGATATTATAAGAAATGTAGAAATAGAAATAAAATACGAAGGATATATTAAAAAACAAGAGATACAAATAAATCAGTTTAAAAAACTTGAAAATAAAAAACTTTCAAAAGATATAGATTATAAAAACATTGAAGGACTTAGAATTGAAGCAAGAGAAAAATTATCAGACATAAGACCAGAATCAATAGGGCAAGCATCAAGAATAACAGGAGTATCACCTGCTGATATAAATGTACTTTTAATATATCTTGAACAAAAGAGGAGAAAAAATGAATTTAGCTGATTATTTTGAGGAATATAAACTTAACGCTGAAAATATATATAAATTTGAAAAATATAAAGACCTTATATTAGTTTATAATAAACACACTAATCTTACTAGAATAACTGAAGATGACGATTTTAATGTGAAACATTTTTTGGATTCCCTCTCTTTGTTTAAAACGGGATTATTTGATGAAAAGAAGAAAGTGATTGATATAGGAACTGGAGCAGGATTTCCAGGAGTACCTTTAAAATTATACAATGAGGACTTAGACATAACTCTTCTTGATTCATTGAGGAAAAGAATAGATTTTTTGGAGGGTGTTATAGAAGAACTAGGATTAAAAAATATAAAAGCTATTCATGCAAGGGCAGAAGAAATTGCAAGAGATGAAAAATGTAGAGAAAAGTATGACATTGCAGTTTCTAGAGCTGTTGCAAATTTATCTACACTAACGGAGTATTCGATGGGATTTGTAAAAGTTGGAGGATACTTTATATCTCAAAAAGGGCCAGAATATAAAGAGGAACTAAAAAAAGCAGATAGAGCAATCAAATTGATGGGCGGAGAAGTAGAAAAAGTTATTCATACACCACTGCCATCAGATATTGATCATTATATAATTGTAATAAAGAAAATAAAGTCGACAGATAAAAAATATCCGAGAGGTGGAGGAAAACCAAGAAAATCTCCATTATAATTAATGCTCCACGTGGAGCATTACAAAAACAAAAAAATGCTCTACGTAGAGCATTCCCCAAAAATTTTTGGGGTTATTTTTTTGTAAATCTTTAAAAAAATTTTTAAACATGGTATTATTGATGATATAGAAATGAGGTAAGAAATGTCTGTTGTAATTACAGTTTTTAATCAAAAAGGTGGTGTTGGTAAGAGCACCACCGTTATAAATTTAAGTTCTGCATTAGCTCTTCGAGGGAAAAGAACGCTTATAATTGACATGGATCCACAGGGAAATTCAACTTCGGGACTTGGAGTTTATGAATTTAAAAATATGATTTATGATTTTTTAATAGATGAAAAAGTGGATTCTATTTATAAAACAGGATTTAGTAAGCTTGATATAATCCCATCTAATGGAGAGTTTGCTGGAGTTGAAATTGAACTTGCTAGATGCGAAGATTGGCAATTTAAGTTAAAAAAAATGCTAGATAAAGTAAAAGATAATTACGATTATGTAATAATAGATTCGCCACCTTCATTGGGAATTTTATCTATGATGTCTTTAGTTGCAAGCGACAAAATACTTATTCCAGTTCAATGCGAATATTATGCACTTGAAGGGGTTTCACAACTTATGGATACTATAACTCTTGTAAAAGATAATTTCAATCCAAATTTAAATATTTTAGGAATAGTGATGAGTATGTATGATGGAAGGACAAATCTTTCTAATCAAGTTGTTGAAGAGGTAGAAAAATTTTTCAAAGATAAAGTCTTTAAAACGTACATACCGAGAAATGTAAGACTTGCTGAAGCTCCAAGCTTTGGGATGAACATTTTCGATTATGACAGTAAGTCTAAAGGTGCAAAAGCATATATAGATCTTGCAAAGGAAGTTATAGGTGAAGTAAATGGCGAAGAAAAATAGTCTTGGGAGAGGAATCGGAAATTTTTTAAATTCAAGTGAAAAAATTAGAGAAGTTATTGAAGAAGATAACACTAAACTTTTAGAAGTTGATATTAGTGATATTGTTCCAAATGAAGATCAACCTCGTAAAAACTTTGATGAAGATGAACTTTATGATTTATCTAAATCAATTAAAAAGTATGGAATAATTCAGCCACTCTTATTGAAGAAAAAGGGAGAAAAATATGAAATAATTGCTGGAGAAAGAAGATTTAGGGCTGCCGCAAATGTTGGAGTTGTAAAAGTTCCTGCAATAGTCAAAAATGTTTCTGATGAAATTTCTGATAGAATTTCTATAATAGAAAATATTCAGAGAAAAGATTTAAATCCAGTTGAAGAAGCTATGAGTTATAAACATCTTTTAGATTCTCAAAATTTAACTCAAAAGGAACTTGCAGATGAGATTGGGAAAAGTAGACAGTATGTGGGCAATACTATTAGACTTCTTAATTTAGATCCACGAGTGTTAAAATTATTAGAGGAAGGCAAATTAAGTACATCTCATGGAAAAAATTTATTATCTATAAAAAATGGAGATAAACAATATAAAGAAGCTCAAAAGATTGTAAAAAATTCTGTACCAGTGAATAAAAAAATTTCTACAAAAAAATCTGTTGAGAAAGAAGAAAAAGAAGATATTTTTTGGGAAGATGTCAGAAATGAAGTTGAAAGATCTCTTGGTACAAAGGTCAATTTTAGCAAAAAGGGAAAAGTTGGAAAAATTGAGATTGAGTATTATGGAGAAGAAGATCTCTCTAGGATAGTTGAACTTATTTTAGAAAGAGAGTGATAAAATGAAAAGATTTTATACGACTTATTTGGTTTCAGCTTTTTCAGATAGATCATTTATGGGGAATTCCACTGGAGTAGTAATAGATGATGGAAGACTCACTGATTCTGATATGATAAATATTGCAAAAGATATAAATCAATCTGTACTTGTAGTTGTAAGAGAACTTGATAGAGATAGGTTTTTGACTAGATTTTTCACACCAAAGGGAGAGATAAATTTATGTGGTCATGCGACAGTTGCAACGTTTTATGCTCTTGCAGAAAATGAATATATTAAAAGCCAAGAGTCTGGAATAAAAAAGATAATTCAACACACGAAAATTGGGAAAATACCTGTTGAGTTGGAATATAGCAACTCTAAAATAAAAAATGTTTATATGAATTTAGACATTAAATTGAAGGAAGAATTTAAAAATGTAGAAAAAGTTTTAAGAATTTTAGATTTAGAAGAGGAAAATATAGGACTTTCTATATCAGAAACTTCAAAAATAGAGAAAATCTCTACTGGGACTTGTGATATATTAGTTCCAGTAAAAGATGAAAAAACTCTCTCTTCTATAAAGCTTGACAAAAAAGAAGCACTGGAACTTTCTGATATGGAAGATATAATTTCTATTCACGTTTTTACAACAGAAGATGGAATAGAAATTAAACAGAGAACTTTTTCTCCAATTATTGGAGAGGACGAAGAATTTGGAAGTGGAACCTCTACTGCTGCGACTATGCACTACTTAAATGCAAATAAAATCACAGAAAGTAAATTTATTTCTGCAATTCAAGGTGATTATATTGGTAGAATTTCAAAAGTTTCTGCCAGTTTAACTGAGAAGGAAAATAAAATTAGAGTTGGTGGCAGAGCATATGTATTTATGAATGGAGTTTTAAGTATATAATGAGCAGAAGAGCAAAAAAATCAAGTAAATCTAAAATTGTTTTAGTTATATTTTTTGTTGTCATATTATTTTTTGGAATTAGTTTAGTTTCATCTAGAAATAAAATTGTAGATATTAATCCAAAAGATGTTGATTATATTGAAATTATTGGATTTAAAACAGATAATATGAAAACAATAAAAGATGAGAAAACAATAAATAAAATAGTAAAAGATCTCAATAGTTTGAGGGGAAAACAAGCAAATAAGGATACTAATTCTGAAATTAGTAATTATATAAATGTTTATTTTACAAGTGGAAATAAAATTTCTTTTGTAAAATCAGGATTTACTCTAAGAGTAAATAACATTTATTATAATATTAACTCCAAAGATTCAAAAGTCATTGACAATATTATAGAAAGATACGGAAGATAGTTTGAAAATTGAACTATCTTCTTTTCTATTTGTGGACAAAAATTTATATTTATAGAAATGTGAATAAGTTATATAAAATATAATAATAAAGATGTGAATAAGATATAAATTATAAAAAGTAACCGTAATAAAGCAAAATTAAATGCACAAATGTATATAAGTAATTAAAAATGTGGATAAAATTTAAAGTATAATAAAAAATATATCTTTTATAGGGTATAGAAATTATATTTATCCACAAAAAAATAGCTCAATTATGCGAGCTATTAAAACTTTTATAAAAATATTTAAATTACATAGTTTTTTTATCTTCAGGTAAAAATGAATCAACAATACCAAGAATTAAAGCACCAATAACAGCACCTAATCCAGAAACGGTAAATCCGTCGACAATTTTTCCTGTTATAAATAAAATAATTGCAGCTACTATAAATCCAGTTGCACCTCTACCAAAAGGTGATGCGTCAACACCTGTAAATTTATTTATAGCCCAATCTAAGATGCCAATTACGATACCTGCCATTATGGCTGTAGAGTAACCATCAGTTTGAATACCTATTGATAGTGCAGAAGTTATAAGAATAGCTAATCCACTAACTAAGATTTTTACAATTAGTTTTAACATTATCTTCCCTCCCAATCTATATATAACCGATAAACTTAAAAATAAACAATTTTTATCTAATGGGTATAAAAATATTGGAGGGATAAAATGAAATTTGTGAAAATAGAGGTTTTTGTACCAAGAGAAGATGCAAAAAAATTAATGAAAGGTATAAATGAAGGAGGATTTTTAGAAGAAGAAAATTATGATTTTTGTTATTCAGAAACAAAGGTTATTGGTCATTTTAGACCGATAACTGGAGCAAATCCATATATTGGAACTGTTGGAAGTATTGAAGATGTAGAAGAAAATAAAATTGAGTTTAGGATAAAAAAAGATGATTTGGATGAGGTTTTAAAGATTATAAAAAGAATTCATCCATATGAAGTTCCAGTTATAAATGTGATTGAATTATTGTGAAAGTTTTTTAAAAATACAAAAATTTATTAAAAAAACTCACTTGTATTGCAAGTGAGTAGTGGCGTCCACGAGAGGAGTCGAACCTCCGGCCCCACGCTTAGGAGGCGTGTGCTCTATCCAACTGAGCTACGTGGACTCATAAAATATATTTTATAAAAATTATTGAGAAGTGTCAATTTATTTTAGACACTTCTTTTTATAATATGGTTTAAATATAAAAGTTAAGCAGCTTTTTCAATATTTACAAATATTTCTTCAAAGACTCTCTTAAATTTATTTATCATTCCCTGCTCATAAACTTTTTCTTTTACGATTAAGTCAGTTTTATATATTAATTCATTATTTTTATAAAAACTAATCTTTCCAACAGGACTTCCTGCTTCTATTGGAGCTTCCAAATTTTCATCAATATTTATTATTTCTTTTAATTTTTCATTTGATTTTGACAAAACATAGCCAACTTCTTTTTGATATATAGGAATATTTTTGTCTTGAGAATTTGGAATTTCTATAGTTCTCACTTCTTTTTCTGTGTCGCCTATTGCATTGTAACAATATTCTTCAAAACCTCTTGTTATAAGTCTTTTACATGCGACAAATCGTTCAAAATCAGAATTTGAGCCAGTTGTTATTCCAATAAGGCGCATATCTTTTGATTTATGTTTTTCGCCCTTTTTAAGACCAGTCAAGATGACACATCTTCCAGCAGCGTTAGTATAACCTGTTTTTAATCCATCTACTTCAGGAACAATTCCAAGGACAGGGTTTGTGTTATATTCAATAAAATTTCTCGAAGGTTCTTCTAACTTCGTTATTGTAGTGTATTTTAAAATTTCTGGATGAAATTTTAAAAGTTCTGAGGCAAGTTTAAACATTTCACGAGTTGTCATCTTATTGTAGTCTAAAATTTCATAATCAGTAAGTCCAGTTGGATTTACCATATGTGCATTTTTAAGTCCAAGTTCACCGCACTTATAGTTCATCATTTTTACAAAATTATCAGTAGAACCAGCGATGTGTTTTGCTAAAGCTGTAATGGCATCATTGCCTGATACCACAAGAGAAGCTTTAAGGAGTTTTTCTACACTAACTTTATCGCCTTCTTTTAATTTAAAAGAAGATCCATTTAGCATTGCCACCTCGTGATCAATTTCAACCTCGTCATTTAGAGAAATTGATCCATCTTCAATTTTATCTAACACTACAAAAATTGATACAAGTTTTGATGTAGATGCCATGGCACGAACCTCATCTAAATTGTAACCCTCAATGATTTCTCCAGACTTAAAATCTCCCAAGAGGTATGATTTAGTCAAGCTTTCCATGGGAAGTTGCTCCAGATTTTTAATTTTATCTGCCTCGTATTGATTTGCTTTTTGAACTCCTTTATCTGTTGGAACTAAAAAATCTTTATTTCTTACTGCGTTTGGATCTATTTCAGAGTTTTGTTCTGGAATATTTATATTAGAATCTATTATTTTATTTGTATTATTTTCTTTTTTTATGTTTTCCTCTGCAAATATATTTAGAGGAAAAGAAAAAATAAAAATAATTGCATATAAGTACAGAAGTATTTTCTTCATCTTACACCTCGAAAAATATTGTATCAAATTATAAATAAATTGTAAATTAACCAAAAGCTTACAAAATTTGTATTAGTTATTATAAATTTTAATTTATGGGTATTTGTTATAAATATAAGTACTATTGTGTTATAATAAATTTTATAAAATTTGATGGGATAAAATCTATAAGGAGATTATAATGGATAAACAAAAAATTGAAGAAGCTGTAGAAATGATAATTGAAGCAATTGGAGAAGACAAAAATAGAGAAGGGCTAATTGAAACTCCAGCAAGAGTTGCTAGAATGTATGAAGAAGTTTTTGCAGGAATTGGAAAAACTGCAGAGGAACATCTTTCAAAAACTTTTGAAATAACTGAGGACAATATAGTTGTAGTAAAAGATATTGAGTTTTATTCAATGTGTGAACATCACTTCTTACCTTTCTATGGAAAAGCACATATTGCATATATACCTGATCAAAAAGTTGCAGGTCTTTCTAAACTTGCAAGAACTGTAGAAACTTATGCAAAAAAACCACAACTTCAAGAAAGGCTTAGCATTGAAGTTGCGGATGCAATGATGGAATATTTAGAACCAAAGGGAGTTTTAGTTGTAATAGAAGCAGAGCATATGTGTATGAATATGAGAGGAGTAAAAAAACCTGGCTCAAAAACAGTTACATCAGTTGCAAGAGGTGTTCTAGAAACTGATGAAAAACAAAAACAAGAAGCTTTTAGGTTGATTGAATTTTAGTGAAAGAGACAAATAAAATTATAAAAAGTAAAATTTATAATGACTATTTAAATGAATTGGAAGATTTAGAAAAAGACAGATTCTTTTGCAGGCATAATTATGAACATTTTATATCAGTGGCAAGAATTTGCTATATATTAAAATTAGAAGGAAATGTTAATATAAGTAAAGATATGATTTATACAACGGCACTCCTCCACGATCTTGGAAGGGTGCTTGAAATAAAAGAGGGAATAAATCATGCAGAGGGCTCTCTTATTATTGCAAGAGAAATTTTAAAAATTACTGATTTTTCTGAAAATGAGAAAAAAAGAATTTTAAATTGCATAAGTTATCATAGGACAAAGGAAAAGCAAGAAGATGAATTTTTTAATATATTTTATAGGGCAGATAAACTTTCAAGGCCTTGTTTTAGATGTCCTGCATATAATTCTTGCAATTGGAGCTATGAAAAGAAAAATCACGAAATAATTTATTGATGGGAGAATTATGGATTTTATCAAAATAAAAGATCTTGAAGTTTATGCAAACCATGGACTTTTTGAAGAGGAAAAAAAACTTGGACAAAAATTTTTAATAAGTGTAGAAATTGGGATGAGTTTTAGGGACTGTGCCATTGAAAAAAATTTGAATAGATCTATTGATTATGGAAAATTATCTCATGAACTTTACAATTTTTTCAGGGATGAAACTGAAGACTTAGTAGAAACTCTTGGATACAAATTAACAAAGTTTATTTTTGACAATTATGAAATAGCTAAGAGTGTGGATTTAGAAATAAAAAAGCCTTGGGCACCAATAAATTTGCCACTTGATTCTGCGTCCATAAGATGCACTAAAAAAAGAAGAAATTATTATATTGGTATAGGTACAAATCTTGGCGACAGAGAAAATTATATAAAATCTGCACTGAAAATGATGGAAGAATCTGGATTAAAAATATTAAAAAAAGCAAGCATTATAGAAACAAAAGCTTGGGGAAAGACTGATCAAGGAGATTTTTTGAATACAGTAGTAGTGGTAAGTTCTTACGAAGATCCACTAGATTTGCTTCATATTTTACAGAAAATAGAAATAGACTTAGGTAGAGTTAGACATGAAAAATGGGGAAAAAGAACAATTGATCTAGATATTTTATTTATAGATAGGGAAATATATTACACAGATGAATTGATAGTTCCACATCCTTATATTGCTGAGCGTGAATTTGTCTTGGAGTCTTTAAACGAAATTATGCCAAACTATTTTCATCCAATATTAAATAAAAAAATAAGTGAACTTTATAAAGAATCCAAAGATGAAAATTAAAAAAACTGGCTGTGGTTTTTTTGTAATTTTGGTATTTTTTGTAGTAATTGTTGGAATAATGAATTTATTAATAAGTAATTCTTCAAATAGAAAAGCTTATGATGAAGAAAATTATAGGCAAAAATATATAGAAGATACAGCATCTATGGCAGTAAAAATATCAAAGAAATATAAACTTTTTCCTTCTGTAATGCTTGCACAGTCAATATTAGAGAGCGACTGGGGAAGGTCGGAGCTTTCAAAAGAATATAATAATTACTTTGGTATAAAAGAAGTAAAAAAAGGAGAAGGCATAGTCTTTGAAACAGAAGAATATGTAGAGGGAGAAAGTGGAAGATACATGGAAAACTTTAAAAAGTATCCATCTAAGAAAGACTCCTTCCTACACTATGCGAAACTTTTAACAGAAGCGAAGAGATATGAAAAGGTAAAAACTGCCAAAAATTATGAAGAGGCTATACAGTATATAATAGAAGGTGGCTATGCCACAGATCCAGATTATAAAAATAAAGTGATTTCAGTAATTGAAAAATATAACTTAAATAAATATGATGATGTAAAGTAATAAAAAGGAGAAAAACTTGACAAAGAAAAAATCAAATATAATTCTTGCAATTTCAATACTAATACCATTTAGTCTTAGTGTTTCAGGAATGAAAAATTATATGGGGAAGAGTGCGTTTTTGTACTCATTTATGTGGGCAGTTGTAAATTATTTATTTATAATGACAGCAGTGGACTTTATAGCAAATTATAAAAAAATAAAAAAACTTGAAAATTTAAATATAAATAAAAAAACTTACAATTTGAATATATTTGTCTACCTTGGATTTTTAATTTTAGTAAATATTTATTTCTTGCAACAAATGTATGTAAAAGATGTAAAAATAGTAGATGCTTTATCCAATCCAATTCTTGTAATACTAGTATTTGTGGTATTTCTTATAAATCTCCAAAATGGAAAATTTCCACAAAAAGAAGAAAAAGAAACAGATATATACGAAATACCGAGAAAATCATCTTTTAGAGATGGAAATGATAAATTGGGAACAGTGGTTGGATCATATGAAAATGGAATGATTTTAGGAAATTATCATTTTTCCTATGACAGTATGAAATCAATTTCTGAGTCAAAAGACAAAGAGTTAGTTATAAAAGGAAGAGAGAATTCAAAAAATTATAGAATTAATATTGGCTCAGAAAACTCTCTAAAAAAAGCAAAAGAAGTAATAAATGTTGCTCTAAAAAATGAAAAAATTGAGAAAAGCAAAGTTAATTTTTAAAGTAAAGAGTTTTGGGGAAAACATTTGACAAAGTGAAATGAAAGCTTTATAATATAATTAAGCTAGCTTGAGAAAACAAAATTGGTTACTAAGAAAAGGTGATTCCAATGACAAGTTTTATTTTATCCCGAAAGGGAAGAGTAGCAAGATATCTCATTTAATAGTAGCTAAGTGCTAAAAGTTTGAATGCTTAATTCGGGAGATGTTTAAGCTATAGATATATAACAATTTAAAATAATTTATTGAGGGACTCTCGTTGAGTCCTTTTTTTTGTTTTAAACGCAATAAATCTAAATATAATTCTATATATTTCAAAATGAACTTCTATTAATATTTTACTAAATTGTAATTTTATTTTAACTTGTAATCAAAAATCATTTATAGTAGTATATAAATATGTTATGAGGAGGTTTTTATGAAAAAGAAAATTTTAGTTATTTTATTAGCACTAATGGCTGCAATAACGCTTGGAGCTTGTAGTGCAAATACTGTGTCATATTTAGATGCCGCAGGAAAAGTTTCCAATTGGGAGGGTTCAAAAGTTTCAGGAAAACTTGATTACGATTTTGAAATTAAAGATCCTGAAAGTGGAGAAACTGAAAAAATTAATTTCCCTGCAAGTTTTACTGGTGAACAAGTGGGTCAAGATAAGGCACATGTATTGATGGATATGGACTTATCAAATTTAAAGAAAGAAATTGCTAAAAGATCAGATAGTCAAGAAGAAATTGCAGGACTTAATAAAGATGTACCTAATAAAATGAAAATGGACATTTTTGTAAAGGACAATGAAATTATTATGTCAAAGGATATCTTTGCACTTAATAGTGATTCTTTTAAGGACATAAAAGAAGATTATATTTCAATTTCAAATGAAGAAAATGGCATTTCACCAAAGGCTACTAAATACTTTAGCTCTGAAGAATTTAAATCCGATTTATTAAAATTAATGGATGTAGCATTAGGAGATGCTAAACAAGGTATCGACTATGAAGTAAATGGAAATACTTATACATTAAATGCTACAAGTGATCAAATAATTGACGAATTTATTAAAGCATCTGATAATGTTATGAAAAATTGGGACACTGTTTCTAAAGATGTGCTAGCAATTGTAGATAAAGCTGGGCTCCCAATTAATGATGAAGAAAAGAAAGATTTTAAGGAGCTTAATAAAGAATACAAAAGAGAAGATTTAGTAAATTCTGCTTCTGAAATAAAAGAAATGCTAAAAGGTTCAAATATTTCAGAAAAGACAACTTTTGAAGAAAATAAATATATACAAGAAATAGCAATGAAAGTTAGCGTTTCAAATTTTGTAAAAGTTTCTGTTAAAGGAAATACTGTGACAACAAAAGATGAGAATGTTAAAATCAATTTCCCTACATCAGTTAAAAAATTAACTATGGACGAATATATGAAACTAATAATGCCAGGAATGAATTCAAGTCTTGTTACAGTGAGAGTAAATGGAGAAGATATAACTTTTGAAGATCCAGAAGCACTTCCAAAAATTATAAATGACAGAACTATGCTTTCAGCTCGTGCCTTTTATGAAAAAATCGGTGCAAAAGTAGAATGGAATGGGAAAGATAGGACAGTTATTGTAACAAAGGACAATGACAAGATTGTACTAGCTATTGGATCTAATAAAGCAAAAGTTAATGGCAAAGAAGTTGTACTTGATTCACCAGCAACAATTATAGGTGAAAAGACTTATATACCAGTAAGATTTGTATCAGAAGCTTTTGGTTATAAGGTTAAATACGATGCAAACGAAGGAATGCCAATAGTTGATATCTTTAATATTACTGAAAAAGAATTAGAAACAAAACTTCAAGAATTAGAAAAAGAAGAAAATTATAAAATGATAGCTTCTATGAAATCATCTGGTCAAAAAGATGAAGAAATAGAAGAAACTTTAAAAGATCTTTATGAAGGTGAAGAATTAGATAAAATTCTTGCAGCTAAGGCTGATCTTGACAAAGATCCAGAACTTTTAAAAAAATATCAAGATGAAGTTAAAAAGGAAATGGAAGGAGCTTTAGGAGAAGATTCTGAAGAAAAGGAAACTAAAGACGAAAAAATTGTAGAAAAAACAGAAAAGTCTGCAGAGAAAGTAGCAAAAATTTTATTTTCAGTAGTAAAATAAAATTATATAAAGTCACAAAACCTCAAAATTATTGATTTTGGGGTTTTTATTATTTGATAATTTTAATGTCAGTTTTTTCTTATACAGTTTAGGCAGATATTTTTTTATTTTTAATCTATTTATAAGTTTATAAGTTATTTCTGTTGTGATACTATATAGTAGTATTTGAAATAAAGTTAATAAGAATATACTATATGGAGGATTCATGAAGATATTAAAGAGAGATAAGAGGGAGGACACTTTCGATCATTTAAAGATAAAAAATGCAATTGAAAAAGCTTACGATTCGGTTGATAGGGCTTATGATGATTCTGTAATAAATAATTATGCTCTTGATATAAAAGAGGAGTTATTGAAAAATTATGATCCAAAAAACCCACCAACTGTTGAAGAGATTCAAGATTTAGTTGAGTTAAAGTTAATTGATGAAAAGCAAATTGATGTTGTAAAGGCATATATTCTTTATAGAAATAGACATTCTGAAGAAAGACAAATTTTAGACAAGTTTGCAAATTATATTAAAGATGAAAATGTGCTAAAAATTTTAAAATATGTGAGAAAAAATTACGATCCTAAAAAATATGAGCTTGAAAATTTATACAACAAGTTTGAATCTTTTGTCAAAAAAAATCAATCTGAGGATGCTTATCTCTCTGAAATTATAAAAGCGGCAAGTGAATTAACTGACAAGGATTCCCCTAAATGGGAATTTATTGCTGCGTTATTTTTAAATTATGATTTGGAAAAGAAAATTGCAAAAAATTTGGAAAAGTTCGAAATTAATAATTTCTATGAAAAAATAAAATTTTTAACTGAAAGAAATCTTTACGGAAAATATATTTTAGAAAATTATTCTAGAGAAGAAATTTTAGAACTTGAAGAATATATTGATAATTCTAGGAATAGACTTTTAAATTACTCTGGCCTTGATCTTTTAATAAAAAGATATGTTATAAGAAGTCATGATGGTAGATTTGTTGAAAGCATTCAAGAGATGTTTATGGGTATTGCAATGCACCTTGCCATTCCAGAGAAAAATAAAATTTATTGGGCAAAAAAATTTTACGACATCTATTCAACGCTAAAAGTAACTGTTGCAACACCTACTATGTCAAATGCGAGAAAGCCCTACAACCAACTTTCATCTTGTTTTATTGACACAGTGCCAGATACCTTAAAGGGAATTTATCGTTCAATTGATAATTTTGCACAAGTTTCTAAGCATGGTGGAGGAATGGGACTTTATTTTGGAAAAGTTCGTGCAACAGGTTCTGATATAAGAGGGTTTAAGGGTGTTGCTGGTGGCGTAATCAGATGGATTAAACTTGCCAATGACACTGCTGTTGCTGTGGACCAACTTGGTGTTAGACAAGGCTCAGTTGCTTGTTATCTCGACGTGTGGCACAAGGATATTCCAGAATTTTTGCAACTTAGGACAAATAATGGAGATGACAGAATGAAGGCTCATGATATTTTCCCTGCAATTTGTTATCCAAATTTGTTTTTTGAACTGGCTGAAAAAGATATAAATGCTACTTGGTATATGTTTGATCCTCACGAAGTTTTGGAAAAAAAGGGTTATGCTCTTGAAGATTTTTATGGAAAAGAATGGGAAGAAAAATATAGAGAATGTATTGAAGATAAAAATATTTCAAGACGTGAAATGAGCGTAAAGGATTTAGTAAGGCTTATAATTAAATCACTTACAGAAACGGGAACGCCTTTTGCTTTTTATAGGGATAATGTAAATGAAATGAATCCAAATAAGCACAAGGGAATTATTTATTCTTCAAATTTATGCACAGAAATTATGCAAAATATGTCTGCAATTGAAACTTTAGATACTAAAATAGAAACTGTGGATGGCGATGAAGTAATAGTTAATAGAATTAAATCTGGAGATTTTGTTGTATGTAATCTTGCTTCACTTGTCCTCGGAAATATTGATTTAGAAGACGATAAAGAGTTAAAGGATATTGTTTCTACAACTGTAAGGGCTCTTGACAATGTAATTGATTTAAATTACTATCCAGTTCCCTATGCCAAAGTGACAAATAGAAAATATAGGTCAATTGGACTTGGAACAAGTGGTTATCATCATGCACTTGTGAGATCAGGTATCGCTTTTTCAGATATAGAAGAACATTTAAAGTGGGCTGATGATGTTTATGAAAGAATAAATTACCATGCAATTAGTGCTTCAATGGAAATTGCAAAGGAAAAAGGATCTTATAATTTCTTTGAAGGCTCTGATTGGCAAAGTGGAGATTATTTTGATTTAAGAGATTACAATGATGAAAAATGGCAAAAGTTAAGAGAAGATGTAAAAAATAATGGACTTAGAAATGGTTATATAATGGCTGTTGCGCCAACTGGTTCTACTTCTATTATTTCTGCTACAACAGCTGGTGTTGATCCTGTTATGAGTAGGTATTTCTTGGAAGAGAAAAAAGGGTCAATCCTTCCTAGAGTTGCTCCAGATTTAACTCCACAGACTTTTTGGTTATATGAAAATGCTCATGAATTAGACCAAAATTTTTTAATAGAGGCTGCTGCAATTAGGCAAAGGCATATTGACCAATCTCAGTCAATTAATTTTTATATAACTACGGATTTTACAATGAGAAAAATTTTAAATCTTTATATAAAAGCGGCAAAGGAAAAAATAAAATCAGTTTACTATGTCAGAAGTAAGTCATTAGAAGTTGAAGAATGCGATTATTGTGCATCATAATTTAAGGAGGAGTTATGAAACTTTCGAAGAGAGGTCTTTTTAATGAAAATGGAGATATTGAAACCTCAAAAAGAAGAGTAATTAATGGAAATACTACAAATTTAAATGATTTTAACAATTTAAAGTACAGCTGGACTAGCGATTGGTATCGACAAGCTATGAATAATTTTTGGATACCAGAAGAAATTAATTTAAATCAAGATATAAAAGATTATAGAAATTTAGATAAGTATGAAAAAACTGCATATGATAAAATTTTATCCTTTTTAATCTATCTTGATTCTCTTCAAACTGCACAAATACCTAAGTTACAGTCTTATATAACTGCAAATGAAATAAATCTTTGTCTTTCAATTCAAGGCTATCAAGAGTCAATTCACTCTCAATCCTATTCCTATATTTTGGATACAATTTGTTCACCAGAAGAGAGAGAAGATATTTTGTATCAATATAAAGATGATGAATTTCTTTTAAAGAGAAATAAATTTATTGGAGATCAGTACCAAGATTTTTATGAAGATGAAAGTTTGGATAATTTCATGAAAGCACTAATTGCAAATTATATTTTAGAGGGAATTTATTTTTATTCAGGTTTTTCTTTTTTCTATAATCTTGGTAGAATGGGTAAAATGCCTGGCACAGTTTCTGAGATAAGATATATAAATAGAGATGAAAACACACATCTTTGGTTATTTAGAAGTATTATTTTAGAAATGAAAAAGGAAAATCCAGAAATTTTTACTGATGAAAACGTAAAAAAATATAAAGAAATGCTTAAAAAAGGTGTTGAGGAAGAAATTTCTTGGGGTAAATATGTCATAGGCGATGAAATTAGAGGTCTAAATGAGAAAATGATCGAGGATTATATAATGTATCTTGGCAACTTGCGTTCAAGAAATTTGGGTTTTGGAAATTTGTTTTCAAAAAACACAGAAGAGCCTGAATCTATGAAGTGGGTTAGTGAATATTCTGATCCAAATCAAATAAAGACAGACTTCTTCGAGGCAAAGCCATCTGCTTATTCTAAATCTTCTGTAATAGAAGATGACCTTTGATAATTTAATTTTGAGTTTAGCCGGATCTTGTATCCGGTTTTTATAATATAAGAAAGATTTAATTTTATCGTAATAAATTTAGGAGGTTAAAATGAAAGAAGATAAAAATAATAATGGTAAGAAGCCACATTACAATTTACTTAGATATTATTTAATTGCTATTTTAGCAGTTTTTGCACTTAACTGGCTTATTCTTCCAATACTTTCACAAAATCGCATAGAAAATGTATCTTATTCAGATTTCAGAAGAGATTTAAGTGAAAATAAAATTAAAGAAGTGAGTTTTAAGGAATCTGAAATACTTTATAAATTAAAAGATGACGAAAAAGTTTATAAAACTGGAAAAATGGAAGATCCAGACATAGTAAGAGATTTAGATAAAGAGAATGTTGATTATAGTGCAGAAATTACAGAAAAACCAAGTTTATTTATGTCATTTATAATGACATGGGGATTTCCAATTTTATTATTCTTTATGCTTCAAAGAACTTTTAGTAAGAGAATGGAAAACATTGGAGGAGCTGCTGGAGGAATTTTTGGTGGCAAAAAAATTGAAAAGTATGAACCAACTGGAGAAACTGTAAATTTTGATGATGTCGCAGGGCAAGAAGAGGCAGAAGAATCTCTTGTTGAAATTGTAGATTATTTAAAAAATCCTGAAAAATATACAAAAATTGGTGCAAAGTGTCCAAAGGGAGCATTGTTAGTAGGTCCTCCAGGAACTGGTAAGACACTTCTTGCAAGGGCAGTTGCTGGAGAAAGTCATGTGCCTTTCTTTTCAATAGCAGGTTCTGAATTTGTTGAGATGTTTGTTGGGCGAGGTGCTGCAAAGGTAAGAGAGTTATTTGATGAAGCGAAGAAAAATGCACCATGTATTATATTTATTGACGAAATTGACACAATTGGGAAGAAGAGAGACAGTGCAGGAATATCAGGAAATGACGAAAGAGAACAAACATTAAATCAGCTTTTATCGGAGATGGATGGTTTTGATGGAAATATTGGAATAGTAATGCTTGCAGCGACAAATAGACCTGAAATTTTAGATCCTGCACTTTTAAGACCAGGAAGATTTGATAGACAAATAAGAGTTGAACTTCCAACGCTAAAAGATAGAATTGAAATTTTAAAAGTTCATGCAAGAAAATATCAAATGGATGATGATATAGACTATTCACTTATTGCAAGATCAACAGCTGGAGCATCAGGTGCACAACTTGCAAATATTTTAAATGAAGCAGCTCTTCGTGCAGTTAGAATGGGTCATGACAAAGTTAGACAAGAAGACATTCAAGAATCCATAGAAGTTGTAATTGCAGGAGCACAAAGAAAGCAAGATATTTTATCTCCAGAAGAGAAGAAGAGAGTGGCTTATCACGAAATTGGTCACGCTCTTGTATCAGCACTACAAAGTCATTCAGAGCCAGTGGAAAAAATTACGATAATACCAAGAACATCTGGGGCACTTGGATACACAATGCAAGTTCCAAAGGATGAAAAAAATTTGTACACAAGAGATGACTTGTTAAATCACATAAGAACTCTATGTGGAGGTCGTGCAGCAGAAGAAGTTATATTTAACGAAGTATCAACAGGTGCAGCAAATGATATAGAAAAGGCGACAGACACTGCAAGATCTATGATAACGCGATATGGTATGGCTGATGAATTTGGAATGGTTAAATTTCAAGAAAATGAATCAAGATATATGGGTGATGAAGGAAATATAAATTGTTCTGAAGAAACGAGAAAAGAGATTGACGACTTGACAGTTAAAATAATAAAGTCTGCTCAGGAAGATGCAAGAAAGATGATTGCAAATAATAGAGATGCCATGAAAGAACTTTCAGAGTACTTGTTAGAAGAAGAAACAATTACAGGCAAGGAATTTATGGAAATTTTAGCAAAATATGTTGATTTAGATGAAGAATAATTTCGGTATTTTAATGTAAAATTTGGATATTAATTTTATAATCTATTATAAGAAATTAAACAAAAATAAAATCCTAGAGTTTTTAGGCTCTAGGATTTTGTTGCAAAAAGTTTAAATTATTTTGAAAGATTTGAAATTATTTGTGCAACTTCTGCTCTTGTTAGATTTTCCTTTGGTGAGAATTTGTTATTTGAAGTTCCACTTAGAATGCCTTTATTAACTAAGAATTCAATATCTGCAAAGGCCCAGTCAGAAATTTCTTTTTGGTCATCAAATACTACTGCTTTAAGTGTTGCAGTATCATCTCCTTTTAATTTTAGATAAGATGCCAAAGTATAAGCCATTTCTTCACGAGTTATATTTTCTGATGCAAGAGCTTTTGAAGTTTTTGGAAGTAATTTATTTTCTACTGCCCAGTTCATATATTCTGTGTAGAATTTTCCAGCTTCGATATTTTTATCTTTGATTTCAGAATATTTTGCTATGTCAATTTTTTCAAGTCTTCCCAAGATAGTGATAAATTCACCACGAGTTATTTTTTCATTTGGAGAGAATTTTAAATCGCTTGTGCCGAGCATTAATTTTTTGCCCATTGCTTCAAGAATTGGTTTTCTTGCCCAGTGGTCGATTAAATCTGTTTTTGAAATTTCTGAAAGTTCATTTTGAAGTCCTTTTTCAAGTTCAAAAACTTCTTTTTCCCATTCCATTGTTTTCTTTGTAGAAAATTCTGCAGCCTTTTCTTTGTCCTTTGAATAAAGTTCTTTCCATTCTTTTTCAACTTCTGGAAGTTCTTTCATAACTTTTTCTTCGTATTCAGTTATTTTTTTGCGAGTAGAATCTCCAAGTTCTTCTCTATTTCCTGAAACTAAATCATTTACAGAAGATCCAACCCAGTAGTATGAATTTGCATCATATACTGGAGAGTTATTTTTGCAAGCGTCTGTTGAATCATTGATGTCAGGGAAAATTGGAATCCAAGGAATATTTAATGGGCTTCCAAGAGTCATCCACATAATTCCAGGAGCATCCTTTGGATAGTCTTCTTTTATTTGGAATATATGTGCTTGCATTGTGTTAATACTTCCAATTGGTCTTTTGTGAGTGTCAGGGTGTGCTTTTCTTTCAGCTTTATTGTCGGATGGAATATAATCTGTTCCTTCAAATCTATTTCTAAATACATTTAGTGCGTGATTTATATCAATTTTTTCACTGCCATCAGATAAGTCGTTTAATAAATCAAATCTCCTTGCATCGTAAGGAACCTTTGAATTAGGGTCTAAATCGTGAATACCAGACCAAATTCTTGAACGACTTGTGTCTGAAATTTCTTTTGGACCGTAAGATGCAGCCATGTGCATTAGACCATCTTCAGTTTCAACATAAGTGTTTGCATCTTTGGCAACTTTTACAATATCTTTTGATGCGATTACATTTTCTTTGTCATTTAAATCAACTCCGCCAAGCCAAAAATCATTTGGGAAAATACTGAATTTGTCAGCAGGGTATTTTATTGCAACATATTGGTGGCCAGAATAAATTTCCATATACCAAACTTCATCTTGATCTCCAAAAGCAACAATGTCACCCATTGAAGCACCTTGTTTGTCAATTGTATCTGCCAAAAGTTCTATTGCACCCTTTGCAGATTTTGCATGTGCAAGTAAAAATGTAGTCATGCTTGCTTCATTTACACCAGTTTTTACAAAAGGATCAGCTTTTTCAATTTCTTCTGATGGATCTGCAGAAACTGTACAGAAAATCCCAACACCAGCTTCATTGTAGCCTGCCGCATCATAAACACCTTGTTCCATGTCCTTTGGTTTTGCACTTGAGTCAGGAGTTGAGAAGAACTTCATTGAGTCTTCTTTATGTATGTATTCAAATCCATTGTTTACATCAACTAATTTGTCTCCTTTTTTCATTTCTCCACGAGGGTGAGTTATAAGACGCATAGTTCTATTTCTTTGATAATCTTCAGTTCTTCCAAAGATAAAAGATCCATCATCTGTGAGATCCTTTCCTACAATAATGCCTGTGCAGGCGAAAGTACTTTGTGCCATTGATAAAACAAGAGCAGAAACAAGGCCTGCAACTAGAATTTTTTTCTTATTTTTTTTCATAATAACCTCCTAAAAAGTAATTAAATTTCTTTAAAATAAAATTGTTTTCCTAATCTAGAAATACAAATCTATAAAGAAATCTTATAAATATAAAGTACCACTAGTGTGTTTATGTGTCAATGTTTTAATTAAGTACTATAATTTTTATGGATAACAAGTGAAAAGGATTGCAAAAATAAGAATATCAGAGTTTAATTTTATGTTTTAATAAAGAAATACATCCATAGGTTTTAAACTTTACAGATGTATTTCTAGTTTAAAATTTTATAAAAATTATTTTTTAGATGTGTTTTTGTATTTAATTTTTGAAATTAAAAGACATAAAAGCATTCCAATTGATGCAATAATTACAATTGCTCCTCCTGGTTTTACATCAAAATAATAAGAAACTGTCACGCCAGAAAGAGTGTAGATTATTCCCAATATAATTGTGTTCATAAAAGTTTTTTTGTAGCTTTTACTTATGAGAAGAGATGATGCCACAGGTAAAACTATAAGAGAAGTTACCATTAAAGCTCCAATTATTTTTGCAGAAAGTGCAATAGTTATTGAAGAAAGAAATGTGAAAATAGAATTAATTTTTTCTACATTTACCCCACTCATCTTTGCAAGTTGTTTATCAACTGCAATGCTTAGAAGTCCAAAGTAATAAATAAATGAAGTTAAGACTACGAGAATAAAAGTTACAAGGACTATTATTACATCTGATTTTGAAACTGAGGCAATACTTCCAAATAAATAGGCATCAAAACTGTTGCCTCCAGGAGAAAAATCAGAAAGAACTGCAGCAAGGCCTAGTCCTATTGATGTAATTATAGCAGTTGCCATATCGCCAAATTGTGGAAATCTTTTTCTAATTTTTTCTATTGAAAAAGCACCAATTATACAAGCTATTATAGCACCGATTAGAGGATTTATTGACAAAATAAGGCCTATTGCTACTCCTGCTAAAGATACATGGGAAAGAGCATCTCCCATCATGGAAGTCCCGCGATTAACAATTACTATTCCTATTAGAGGTATTATTATTGAAATCATAAGAGAAACGGCGAGAGTTCTAATCATAAAATTATATTGAAACATTTATAAGACCTCCTTTTTTAAGTTCATAAATGCAGTCCATTTTTAGATTATTTTTGACCCAATCTAATTCGTGAGTTATCAAAACTATGGAAACATTAAAATTTTTATTTAAGTTTTCAATAGTTTGTGCAAACTGTGTCTTTGAATTTTCATCGACACCTGATGTAGGTTCGTCAAAAATTAAAATATCAGGACTGTTCATAAGAGCTCTTGCTATAATTACTCTCTGTCTAAGTCCTCCAGATAATTCTCTTATGGGATAATTTTGATATTTTTCTAAATTCATTTTTTTTAATAAACTTATTGTTTTATCATAGTGAGTTTTTCTCGGGATTTTAAATTTTCCAAAACTGTCGTAGAGTTGTAAAGTTACAAGTTCTTTTACAGTTATGGGAAAAGTATACAGATTTTCTTTTTGAGATTGGGGAACATAGCCAATTCTTTTTAGTGAATCTATATTTAGATCTTTATCAAAAATTTTGATATTTCCACTGTCGAGTTTTAGTTCGCCTACAATTATTTTAATTAGGGTTGTTTTTCCAACTCCATTTCCTCCAATTATAGTGATTTTTTCTTTATTATTAACAGTTAAGTTTAAGTCTTTTAGAATAGGATCACTATCGTAGGAAAAATTTGCATTTTGTATTTCTATTGCCTTCATAATCACCTCAATGAATCATATATAGTTTTTAAATTGTATTCCATCATATCTATAAAATCTTCTCCAATATCTCTTTCAATATCTTTATTAAGGTATTCCATGGAGATAAGTCCCTTTAAATCAGCATCAATTTCTTCAGCTATAATATCAGAACCGTTTTTTGGCATTCCATATTCATAAAAAATTGTGTTGATATTTTTGGACCTAGAATCGTCAATTACTTTTGTGAGTTTTTTAATACTTGGAGAATCCATGCTTGTAAGAGATTGCAGAGGGTATTGAATTAGGTCAAAATCCTTTGCCAAATATGCAAAGGCAAAGTGGCTTACTATAAATTCCTTTCTCTTTGTATTTTTAAATAAATCTCTGTACTTATAGTCTAACTCTGTTAGCTCTCTTAAAGTTTTGGAAGCATTTTTTCTGTATATTTTTGCATTTTCTGGATATAGCTTGCTCATTTTATATTCAATGTCATTTACATATCTCTTGGCATTTCTAATGCTCATCCACGAATGGGGATCATAAGTTATTTTGTCCTCATTAGTTGTGGAAGTATCTCTTAGTATTTCTAAATTAAGGTCTTCTCCATGCGAGTTAAGCATTTTATAAGATAATAAATCTGTAGAAACTCTGTCACTAAACATAATCCACTTTCCTTTTTTAGGAAGTTTATAATATATTTCTCCATGTTCGTGACCCATCTCTAATTTATAAACTTTTTTATCCTCTACATTAATTAAATTTTTTTGAGGAATATCTTCTCCAATATCTTCCATTAGTTTGCGACCTATTTTAACGAGTTCTTTTTCAGAATAATCTTTGTCACAATATAAGAAGGCAATTCGCATATTGTCCTCGTGAGTGTGTCCAAAATCAAAGGAATAAGTTTCTTTATCAAAACTCCCTTTTACCATATATTGAAAATCTCCCATAGCTGCAGCACCTTTATAAGATATTAAATTTACACCACTTGCCAGATTTAGAATATCCAAATTAGGTAGAGTTTTGGAAATATTCTCTGCCCAATTTTCCATGTTGGCACCATTTATTATCAAAAGATTAGCATTAGACAGTTCCTTGATTTTTTTGGGAGTAGGCTCCCACAAATGAGGGTCTTGATTTTTTGGCATAAACATTCTAAGATCCACAGTATCTCCAACTACACTTTTAGTTAGACTGTAAACAGGATAAAAAGAAGTGTAAACCACAGGTCTATCATCTATATTTTTTTCATTGTCACAAGCTACTAAAGAAGAGAACATTAAAATTATTAAAAAAATTTTTTTTATTTTTGACATATTATCTCCTCTCAATTAAAAAAATTTATCCCCGATAAAAATCGAGGATAGAACAAATAGATATAAAAAAATATTATTCTGCAACTTCTTCGTAAACTTGATCGATAGTGACTGTTGGGCTTACGAAAGTTGGATACCAGTCGTCTTTTGCGAGCATTTCTTCAGCAGTGCCTCCAACTCTTAAATGAAAGTGTGGCATGTGATCTTCGCCATGGACAGGCATTAATAAAATTGTAGGATATTTTCCATCAGAAGAAAATTCATACCAATAAAAAGTTTTTCCACCATGTTCCATAGGGTGTTTGGTCACATATTTGAAATTGGCTTTTTCAATTTCTGCTCCATTAGGTTCAGATAAAAAAGTTATGCTTTCATCGTCAATTTTTACTGCTCCAAAGTCGACAGCCACGTGATTTGCAAAATTAGATTTAGCTTCCTCTTCTGTTATATGATCTCTTTCAGCGACTTCTTCATATGCACCTTTTAAACCTTCATCGTCTTTGTAGTTTGCAATGCTATTCCATTCGCCTTCCCAATCAGAAAGAGAAACTTCTTCTGTTTTTTCTTCACTAGCTTTTGTATTTACATTTTGCTCGACTTTAGTATTACTTTCTTTTGCATTCGCATTATCTTCTACATTTCCATTATTTTTGTTGCAACCAATGAGTAAAGCAGAAGTCATAGCAAAAATAGCTAATGATGTTTTAAATTTTTTGTTCATAAATCCTCCTTTTTTTAAGTATTGATATTTTGTCAAAAAAGAAAATTAAAGTAATTTAAAGAAAAATAATTATTTGTCCTAGACAAATTAGGAGTGACAAAATAATCGCAACTTTCTTAAATGATATTTTTTATCATTTTATAAATATAGTGTAACAATTTTAGAAAGTTTTTTTTAAGACCTTTATTAAATTATTTTTAATAGTTAAAAAGGATTTTACGAAAACTTTGTTAAGAGGAAAAAGATTGAAATCATAAAATAGTTTTTGTATAAATTTTTGGGGTATAGTTTTATAAGGTGATTAAATGAATAATATTAAAATCATATATTTAGCTGGTGGATGTTTTTGGGGAACAGAAGCTTATTTTAAAAAATTAAAGGGAATTTTAAAGACAAATGTTGGTTATGCCAATGGAGATGGTGACAAGACAAATTATGAAATAGTTTCAAGGACTGATCACGCAGAAACTGTAAAGATTTATTATGATTTTTCTAGAATTTCTCTAACAGAAATACTTCTTCATTATTTTAGGATAATAGATCCAAAATCAATTAATAGACAGGGAAATGATTTTGGCAGACAATATCGCACAGGAATTTACTGGGAAGATGGCGATGAAGAATCTGAAAGAATAGTAAAAGAATTTATAAAATATGAAGAAGATAAAATTGGAAAAGTTGCAGTAGAAATTTCTTCAATTAAAAATTTTGTAAAGGCAGAGGATTATCATCAAGATTATTTAGACAAAAATCCTATGGGATATTGTCATGTTAATTTAAATTGGGCAGATGAACCTATAATTGATGACGACAGAAAATTTGCAGAAAAAAATAAAAGAGAATTTTTAGATGACTTAAGTTATGATGTAATGGAAAATGCTGATACTGAAAGACCTTTTACAAGTAATTTAAACGATGAATATAGAAAAGGTATTTATGTAGATAAACTTTCAAAGAAACCTCTTTTTGCATCAAGTGACAAATTTGATTCAGGTTGTGGATGGCCTTCTTTCTCAAGACCAATTATTTCAAATTATTTGGAAGAAGAGAAGGATAATTCTTTTGGAATGATAAGAACAGAGGTAAAATCAAAATCATCGGATTCACATTTAGGCCATGTTTTTAATGATGGGCCAAGAGAAACGGGGGGACTTAGATATTGCATAAATGGCGCAGCACTTGAGTTTATTCTTTATGAAGATATGGACGATGAGGGATATTCTGATTACAAAATTTTTGTAAAGTAAAAGTTTTAAAAATCAAAGGGAAAAGGCTCACTACCAAAAGTAATGAGCCTTTTTAGGGTAAATATTTATTAAAATTTAAAAATTTTAAGCTTTTCCTTCAAGACCCTTGTCTACTAAAGCTTGCTTAGCTGGGTCGATTTTTGGAGTATCCATTGTAAATGAATTGTTTACTACAGTAAAGTCAAAGTATCCAAGTCTTGCAACTGGTCTTATTTTACATACGTCTACTTTATCTTCATCTGTTATAAATTCATCTTTAACATGAATTCCAACAACTTCTCCTATAATTATGTCAATTGTATTTAGTTTATCTACACCAGGAAGTCTAAGAGTTTGTACATATTTTATTTCATATTGTACTGGTGATGCCTTTACTCTTGCAACATCTACTATTTTTGATTCTGCTTTTTCAAGACCGCAGTAATCAAATTTGTCTTTAAATCCTTCAGGAAGTTCTGCAATTGAAGATTTATTCATTGCTTCTGCAAGATCTTCTGATACCATGTTGTAAACAAATTCACCAGTTCTTTCAATATTTTTTACAGTATTTTTTCTATCGTCAAATACATTTTGATTTGCAGAAAATAAAACTAGTGGTGGATCAAAAGTTAAATTTGTAAATTGTGAATATGGAGCAATATTATCTGTTCCATCTTCATTTTTAGTTGATATCCAACCGATTACTCTTGGTACTGTACATGATTTAAATGGATTTTTCTTTAGTCCATGATTATTTTTCTTAGGTTCGTAAAACATAAAATCTCTCCTTTTGTTAAGTAATTATTATTTAATTATTAAAAATGCTATTGGTGTGGTGATTAAGAAACACAATATAGTTCTTTCAAACCATATAAGTACTAAGTCCTTAATTGATACATCTATTTCAGAAGCTACAATTGTAGGAATTGTAGTTGAAAACATTATCACTTGTGCAACGCTCATTACAGAGATTATAAATCTTGTAACAAGAGGTGCCTTAGTTATTACCATGACTGGCAAAAACATTTCTGCTAAGCCAAGCATTGCTGCTTTAGCTGCAAGCAATGGTTCAGGTACTCTAAGTAAAATTGTAAGAGGATATAATATATATCCAAAGTAATCGAAAACCTTAGTGTAGTTTGCAATTATAAGAGCAATTAAACCAATTGACATAAAATTTGGAAGAACTTCAAATGCCAAATTAAAGGAATCTAATACATTTTTTGCAGTTCTAGGTAAAACAGGACCAGAATTTTTGCAAAGAGTTAGAGCTTCATTTAAAGAAGCTTTAAATAAATTTCCTTCAAGTTTTTCTTCAGGATAGCCTTCCTTATTCTCGTAATAAACATTAGGTGCTGTTGATATAGGAGGTATTCTAACTGTAATAGCACTAAGAAAAAAAGTTACAAATAGAGATACAAAAACATATTCTCCCCAATATGCCATTAGATCAGTTGTGTTTGCAATAACAATTAAAAATGAAATTGCTACTGTGGTAAAACCAGTGACAACTGCTATTGCCTCCCTTAGGGTATATTTTCTTTCTTTATATAAATCATCAGTCATCATAACTCCAACAGCAGTTGATCCCATAAAAGCAGCCACTGCAATTACAGCAGTTCTTCCTGGAGTTTTCCAAATTTTTCTCATTACAGGTCTTAAAAAATTTCCAATAAAATCAATAAAACCATAATCCATTAGAAATGTAATAAATATGGCAGATACAGGTATGAGAATTCCAACTTGTATTGCGAGTGAATTAAACAAAAAAGGACCATGATCGGATCTTGATACAGCTTCTGGTGCAAAACCTGAAAACAAATAAATTGTAAAAAATGCACCAATTAATTTAGTAATAGAAAATATAGTTGAAACCTTATCTTCATTCCAATTTTTCTTTACAAAAGGTCTAATTGCTCCAATCATTATTATTATAAAAGCATAAGTTGTGGCAACTTTTGGAAAATTATTTATAAATAATGAAATTACATATTCAAGTGGAATTGTTGAAGACCCATTTACCTTTATAGGTATGAAAAATACAAAAATACCAATTGCACTTAGAATAATAAATTTAAATAGCAGCTTTGGATCTTTATAAAGTTTCTCATCAGTATGTAAAGTTTTCTCATTCACATAAATCCCTCCTTCTTGATTAAATAATAAACTTTTTAAGATAGGTTTCACATGGAATATATTGCTTTATATTTTGAAGTTTTTGCTTTATAATTTAATTACAATAAAGTGATAAGATTTTATAGATAAGAAGAGGATAAACATGGAAGAAAAAGTACTTTTATACGACATGATAACTAAAGAATATATTTACAACTTAATTTATGGTGACCTTGCTCGTGCAAAATTATTTAAAGACACTTTTGAAAGCTATAAATTAAATTTAAAGACAAATTATATTTTAATTGTGATGTACGATGATTTTTGGAAAATTTGCAGAAATAAGGACAATCAATACAGATACTACATTAAGAAAAAACTTTTGTCTTACACTAGAGTGATTTTAAAAAATTATAAAACTATCTCCACCACACTAACTGGAACGGATAAAATAATAATTTTTTTAGATTGTGAAGGAAAAGATGAAAAAGATGCATATAAATTGAGTATGGAAGTTGCAAAAAAGATAATTGATGAACTAAAAAATAATATAATAAATTCTGTAAGTATTGGTATAAGTTCTTATTGTGAAAGCGACAGAGAAATAGCAAAGTGTTACGAAGAAGCTTTTAGCGTTTTGGAAAATATTTTTAACAAGGGCAGAGGGAAAATATTAAGGCCCACAAAAGTTAATTTAAATGTAGAGGAAAATTATAAATCTCAAATTGACAAAAATATTTATGAGTTATTGATAAGAATTGGATTTCAAGATAGAGAGGCTTCTTATGAAATTATAGACGAAATAATAGAAGAAATGATAGGTAGAAATATGACAGAGGAGTATGTAAAGTCAAATGCAATAAGAATTTTAGTTGAAATTACAAATTACTTTAAAAGGGAAAATTCCAAGTCAGATCTTTCTATTTTAATTGTTAAAATCATAGAAAAAATTGTAGATGCAAATAATATTGAAGACATAAATAATTATCTAAAAAAGACAATTGATCTTATAGATAGAGAATTGGATAGAGAAGATAGTAAAGAACTTGCTATGAATAATGCAAAAGCTTATATAGAAAAATATTATATGAATGATATAAGTTTAGATAAAATTTCTTTAGTTGCTGGATATAGCAAGAGTCATTTCTCAAGGACTTTTAAGGAATATGTTGGCAAAAATTTTTCAAAATATTTAATAGAAGTTAGAGTTGCAAATGCAGAAAAACTTTTGAGAAGTTCGGACAAAACAATTTACGATATTTCACTTGATGTTGGTTTTAATGACTACTCTTATTTTTCTAAAGCTTTCAAGGAGATTTATGAACTTAGTCCAAAGGATTATAGAGATAGAAAAATTAAATCATAAGGTTTTTTGTTAAAAAGCTTTAATTGTTCTGCAAAAAATTTTATGTTAGAATTAAAAATATGGAGGTGTTTACATGGATACCAGTCGACCCTGGAAAATTATTTGTGTAAGAAGTCTAAGTGATAAGGAATTATTTTTAGAAGATTTATTTATAAGATAAGTCTATTTAATTATGCCTCTTTACCGCTTAGATAAGCGGTTTTTGTGCCAATTAGGAGGTATGATGTGAAAAAATATGATGTAGAAAAATTAAAAGAGCTTCAAAATGAAATTAATAGAATGGATCCTGTTGATATTGCAGAAAATCTTGAAGAGCTTCCAAAAGAAGAAGTTGCCATTTGGATAAAACTTTTGAACAAGGATCTTTTGGCAGATGCTTTTTCACTTTTGCCAAGAGATAAAAAAATTGAGATAATGGGTTCTCTTTCAGAAGAAAGGATTATGACTCTTATGAAAGACTTGGAAGAAGATGAACTTGTAGATACACTTCAAGAACTTCCGGCCAATATGGTAAGAAAATTAATGGATCATTTTATTGAAGCTGAAAGAAGACCTATAATAAATGAACTATTAGGCTATCCAAAGGAATCTGTTGGTTCTATTATGTCAGTTGGATTTATTTTTGTGAAGAGCAGTGCAAGTCCAGTGGAAGCACTAGAAAAGATAATTCACTCAGATTTAGACGCAGATAGACTTGAACAAGTTTGGGTTACAAATAGTTCACTTGTTTTGATAGGTTATGTAAACTTAGCAGACCTCATTCGTAATAAAAATAAAAGTGACAAAGTAGAAGACTTTATGAATTCAGTGAATTTTAGTGTCTATGCAACAGATGACCAAGAAGTAGTTGCAAAACTTGCGCACAGATATGATTTGTCAGAAATTCCCGTAACAGATTCAGAGGGAAGACTTGTGGGAATTGTTCCAGTTGAGTGGGCAATCGATGTAATGCATGATGAATATGACGAAGACCTTGGAAATATTCATGGTATTAGCGATTCTTCTTCAGAACACTATTGGGATAAGTCAGTTTTTGAACTAGCAAAGAATAGGACTATGTGGCTTATAATTTGTCTTGTCACAGCAACTTTTACGAGTTTTATTATAAAGAGATATGAATCACTTTTAGCGACAAGTGTTGCCCTTGCAGCATACATTCCAATGCTAATGGATTCAGGTGGAAACGCAGGGACACAATCATCAACAACAATTATAAGAGGACTTTATACAGGAGAAATAGAATTCAAAGAATTTTTGAGCGTAATGTTTAAAGAATTTAGAATAGGAATACTTGTTGGACTTGCTCTTGTAATAGTAAATATAGTTAGAATGTCTATACTTGATGATGTAAGTATTGGAGTTACCATGACAGTTTCTTTGACACTTTTAACGACGATAATACTTTCTAAAATGATTGGAGGAATACTACCTTTAATTGCAGAAAAATTAAAAGTAGATCCAACAATTATGGCAGGGCCACTTATCACGACAATAGTAGACACATTGGTGTTATTTGTATATTTTGAAATAGCAACAGTTCTAATTGGAGTTTAAAATTTAATAAATTAAAGGCATTGGAAAGATAATTTATAAAAAAGGGGAAGACTGAATTTTAGTTCTTCCCTTTAATTATTTATAAAATTTCTTAAGCTTTCTTCGTTTTCTGATATTTTGTCAAGACTCATATTTTCTTTTTGGAGTTTTTCTTCTACTTCAGATCGAGTAAATGTAAAAATTTCTTTTTCCTCTTCATCTACATAGTATAAGTTGGCTAAGTTTTTTATTAAGGAAAGTGTTGTGGCTGCATTTTTAAAAAGTTCTTCTTTTTTTATGTCATTATAATTTTTGCAGAAGACTTTTAACCCATAAGGCTCTTTTTCCGATAGTATTTTAATTTCTCCCGGTTCAAAATTTTTGGGATATTTTTGTTTATAAACTATTTGAGATACTTTTGAGTTGTCACCTACATAATCCGTCTTGAAATCGTAAAGTACTTCTTCTTTTTTGCTACATCCAGAAAATATAACAATAGATATCAAAATAAAAGAAATTAATAGTTTCTTCAAAGTTATATTACCTCCTTAGTTTATTTTAACAAAAAATAAAAAGTCAAAAGGACTTTTTAAATTCATTTATTTTACATAAAAGTTTTGAGAAAAGTCTAAAAGATTAGAACACTTAAAAAGTTAGAGTAAATTTGTAATCCAAAAAACTCACGCTAAATAACTACTTAAGTATTTCTTTTAATTCATTTATAAGGGTTAAATTTGTTACATCATATAGAAGTGGGCTTACTGTTGCGTAATTTTGTCCCAAATAATAAACGTCGGAATCTTTGGCGTTGTTTTCTTTTGGGAATCCCTTTAACTTCATGTTGTATCCTTCCCCTTCTTCAGAAATGTCGTAGATACTCATGACATCGGCACCAACTTTGCAAACTTTAATTCCCTTTAATTCTTCGTAGTCAAGGTAAGGAACATTTATATTTAAAACTTGAAGTCTTTTTAAATCATCTAATTTGTTAAAAACATCTATTGCAACTTTTGCAGCTGTTTCAAATTTAGAATGACCCTTTACCCACTGCGATGATATTGCAATTGATGGTATATTAAATAAATTTGCCTCTATGGCGGCAGAAACTGTTCCAGAATAAAGAACGTTCGTTGCAGTATTAAATCCAGAATTAATTCCTGAGAAACAAAAATCAAAGTCTTCTTCTAATAGATGAACTGCAGCCCTCACGCAGTCTGCTGGCGTTCCATAAACACAAAGGCTTCTTACATTATGAAGTCCATCTAGTTTTGCATCTTGAACAATTAGTGGACTTTTAAAAGTAATGGCGTGAGATTTGCCAGAGTTTTCTACATTTGGTGCTGCAATTGTAACCTTATGTCCCTCAGAAATTAGTGCTTTTGCAAGAATTTCTATTCCTTCAGCATTTATTCCGTCGTCATTTGTAACTAGTATATTCAAAAAATTTCCCCCTTTAAATTTCAAAAACTTCTGATGGCAAAAATCTTGGTGCGACATCAATTGTGTAGTCAATATTTTCTTCTTTATGAGATGATAAAAGCATGTTATTAATTGTATTTAGTGCAACTTCTGGCAAGTTGTTGTCAGATGATAGATGTCCCAAGATAATTTTTTCTTTTTTCTTTTTCAAAATCATAGAGAGAACTTCTGCTGCATTTTCATTTGAGAGATGACCCTTAGTTGAAAGTATCCTTTGTTTTGTGGCGAAGGGATAGGTTCCATTTAAAAGCATATCCACATCGTGATTGGATTCAAGATAGAATAAATTTGAATTTTCCATTTTTTCCATTGCGCTGCTATTTACCCAACCTGTATCTGTTAAAATTGAGATTTTTTTATTACCTTTTATTACAAAACCACAGCCGTCTTGACAGTCATGAAAAGTGTGAATTGGCAAGATTTCAAGGTCTTTAAATGTAAAATTTTTTCCGTTTTCGAAAATAAAAGTATTTTTTGGATCCAGTTTTTTTACTGTGGGAAGCATGGCATCTAGTGTCATCATATTTGAAAAAACTTTTAGGTTATGTCTTCTAGATAAAACTCCCACAGATTTTATGTGGTCAATGTGTTCGTGCGTGACAAAAATTGCATCAAGTTCACTTGCATCTACACCAATTTTTTGCAAATTTTCTTCAATTTTTTTGCCTGAAAGTCCTGCATCTATAATAATTTTTGTATCTTTATATTCAATATATTGGCAGTTGCCACTAGAGCCACTTGCCAATGAGCAAAATTTCATAAAAACCTCCAAAGATATTCTAACACAGGCTTTAAATTTTGTTAAGTTTAGTAATTGTATAGTACAGTGTACTCTCCATCAGAAAATTTTACTTTCCACGCAGGGATGGCTCTACCCCTTACGGCACGAGTTATATCCTCTATATATCCTTGATCTTCTGGATTAAAGTAAAAACAGGTAGTTATTTTTTCAATTGTTTTGTTGTAATAATCGTTGTTGTCAATTAGTGAAAGTAAAAGTCTTGGGGCAGGAGGTAGATAAATTTTTTGTTCAGATTCATCTAACACGTTTAGCCAAAGCCTATCCATTGAGAGCACACCTCTATTGTCAATCACAAAATTTGTGTAGGAACTTTCAACAGGTATATTTTCATAAATTTTTGTGTAGTTTAGAATATATTTATCTCCATCTATTGCGTAGTAACTTAGATAAGTATCTCTATTGTCATATTTTTTATCTAATAAAAATTTTTTTGCAATTTCTTGTGCATCTTCAAGATTTGTAATTTTATATTTATTTTCTTTTATTCTATTTTCATAAAAGATTCTTCTGTTATTTACGAGATTAATATATTCATCTCCGCGAGAGATTTCTGCAAGGTCTGTACTAGGTCTTACAATTTTTCCATTGCCATTAAAATATCTTTCGTTTATGTCTTCTTCTGTTGATGTTTCCAAGGAAACTAGAAGAGAAGGTAATTTTTCTACCTTCCTTGGAATATTTGTGTCAATTTTAATATCTTTTTCCTCTAAAAGTCCTTCTACTTCCTTTGAAAAGTCCATTCTACTTGATTCATTGCCAAGTCTTATATTATTGTAATTGATGTAGATAAATAAAACAGCATTGGCAATTAGGAGTGCAATTATTAAAATTTTTTTAATTTTTTTCCAATCCATAATATCTACCTTACCATCATTAATTTTCCGTCTTCGGTGTTGAAATAATAAATGTTATCCATGTAGGACATTTCATATACTAACATTGGCTCTTCTGTTTCAAATTTATTGAAGCTTAAATAGACGAGATTTAAGCTATCTATATTTTTTAAAATATCCATTGCAGATTTGTAAGAAAATAATTTTTTGTTTTTATTTAAAATTCTGTGAATATCTGTTAAATAAATTTTTTCCTTTTTGTAAATTGGATTGTCATCTTTTCTAATATAATATTCTCTATAATTTTTTACAAATTCAGAATACACATCAATTTCAATAAAGCTATGTTCCTTTGAAGGCAAAACTAATGGGATTTGTCCGTCTTTTAAATTAAAGAAGAACCTGTATCCTAAATTTTTATTGTATTCAATTGGTTCAATTTTTTCTAAATATATCCCGCTACTTATACCTGCTTTTTGTGCAATAAATTCAACCGCTTGGTCCAAGGATTTATTTAAATTCCTCATTTTAGAATCAAAAAGAGATTCCAAGGAATATTCTATTATTCCATCGCGAGAAAGAGATAAGTACTCATTTTCATATATATAAGTGTTTTTTCCATCGGCAGAAAGTTCTCTCATAAAATCTGAATCTACATTTAAAAATCTTTCGGCTAAGGCATTTTTTTTATCATCTTCCAAATTGTAAAGGCCAGAAATATAAGAAACTTTTTGCAAAAATATATAATTTTCAGAAGGAATATATATATCTTTTTTTATCCCATAGGCTTCATAGAAATTTACTGCGTGAAGTCCCTTTTCTCTTACTTTATCCAAAATTTCGTCGATTTGAAAATCAACTTTTATGTCAATTAATTTATAAAAATTTTTGCTCCCAGAGATGTAAATTTCACCTTTATCAGAAATGTAAATGGAGTCTACACTTAAATTAATTTCGTTGCTATTTCTATTATCGCCAATTAAATTTACAAAAACAGAACCAGAAAGAGGAGAATTAAATTTAAAAACAATGGATCTTTGACTTTGCAGATTTAAATATTCATCTATGCTTATGACTTTTAAATTTTCTGAAGTAGCATTTTGGAGTTTTTTAGAAATACTTTCTGCAGTTATCTTCCAAAATTCTGATGTGTCAGATGTCATAAAGTGTTCTCTTTCTGAAAAGTTTGCAATAATTCTCTGTGGAGTTAATATTTCTTGTAAAAACTCATTTGCATTGAAATTACTTTTTGGGTTTTCATCTGTGGTACTAAAGGAGAGCCATAAATTTTTGGACTGAATAACTAGAAGAATTATCAAAAAAAATATTAGAAAAGTGGATAAAGATTTTTTATTTTTTTCCATCTTCATCACCAGTCCTAAATAAAAGAGTGACAGTTGTTCCTTCACCAAATTTTGAATCTAATTTTAAATTTCCACCCAAAAGTTTTATCATTTCATTTGCAATAGAAAGCCCAAGTCCAGTGCCGCCCATGGCTCTACTTCTTCCTTTTTCAACTCTGTAAAATCTTTCTGTTATTCGAGGAAGATCTTCTTCTGGGATTCCTATACCATTATCAGATATTTTTATTTCAACAAAGTCATCTACATTTTTTGCAAGAATAGAGATTTTTCCATTTTCAGGAGTGTACTTACAAGCATTAGAAATAATATTTGTAAGGATTTGATCGGCTCCATTTCTATCTGCATAAATGTCATTTATATCCATGGCAATATTAAATTCTATTTTGTGATTCTTGCTAGAAATTAAAATTGATTGCGACTCAATTGCTTCGTCTATAAATTCATAAGTGTCAAATTTTGAAAAACTCAAATTATTCCTATTGTAATCAATGTTTGAAAGAGATAAAAGATCTGTTACAATCCTAGACATTCTAGAATTTTCTCTGTCTATCACTCTTAAAAATTTCTTTTCAGATTCATCGTCAAGCTCACTTTCCAAGAGAGTTTCTGTGTATGATTTAATAGTTGTTATTGGAGTTTTAAGCTCGTGGCTTACATTTGCAACAAATTCTTTTCTCATAATATCAAGAAGGTGTTCTTTGTTGACATCTTGTAACACAATAATAAGCCCAGAATTTACAAAGGCATCTGATTTATAGGGAGCATATTTAATTTTATAAAAATTATCTCCAATTTTTGTCAATTCTTCGCCCTTTAAACTTTCTTCATTTTTGTAATCTACATTGTATAAATTAATACTTTTTAAATTGATTTCTCTATTAAAATCTTTTTCAGAAATGTTTAAAATTTTCTTTGCAATGGAGTTTGCGTGAATAAGCCTGTTTTTTCTGTCAATTGCAATTACACCTTCTGCCATGTAATTAAAAATTGTGTCAAGTTTAGATTTTTCAAGATCCATTTTTTCAATAGTTTCACGAAGTTCTTTAGTTAAAAAATTAAAAGTTTTTCCAAGTTCGCCAATTTCATCGTCACTTTTAATCTCAACACTTTGATTGAAATTTCCTTTTGCCATAGCCCTTGTTTTTTTAGTGAGGGCTCTAATTGGATCTGTGATAGAATTGGCAATAAAGTATCCAAGAATTGAAGTTACAATAAGAGAAATTAAAGTTGCGTAAGTGATTATGACCTTTGAGTCGTCAATGACAGAATAAATTGAATTTAAATTTCTAGTCACATAGATTATAGCAAGGATCTTTCCGTCACCAGATAAAATTGGTCTTGTAATGTGTTTTTCTACATTTTTTTCATTTTTGTATTCCACAATTTTTTCACGACTTTTTCCATTAATTGTGTCCATGACAAGTTTTGGCTCAATATATTTAAACTCATAGGCACTTTTTAAATCTTTATAAGAAATATTTTTTGTGCTTGCGATAATTTTGGGATTTTTTTCTGCAGATATAATATAGGCAGATTCTTCACTGGAAATACCCCAGTCTTTTAGAGTTTCATCAAGCTGGGGTAGTGTATCATAATTATTATTTTTAAAAAAAGCAGATGTTGTAGTTGCAAGGGTGTCCATAGTTTTAATCATAGAAGTAGTTGCAGTTTCCACTTGTACCCTTTCAAGTCTATCTATTATAAAGGAAGAAGCTATAAACATTGATATTAAAACGAGTACGACATAAATTAAAATAAATCTAGATTTAATACTGTGATTCATGAGGATTCACCATTATCTTGAGCGAATAAATATCCAACTCCTCTTTTTGTCTTAATATATTTGAAGCTTTTGTTTTCATCTTCAATTTTTTCACGAAGTCTTCTAACAGTTACATCCACAGTTCTTATATCGCCATAATACTCATATTCCCAAACTTCTTGCAAAAGTTCTTCCCTTGAAAAAACTTTTCCTGGGTGAGATGCCAAAAATTTTAAAAGTTCAAACTCACGAAGAGTTAGTTCAATTATTTCGCCATTTCTCGAAACTTGATATTTGTTTAAATCAATTTCAAGATCCATTGCATTTAAAATTTTTACATCTTCTTCTTTTTTTTCATGAACATCAAATCGACGCAAAACTGCCTTTACTCTTGCAATTAATTCTCTCATGGAGAAAGGTTTTACCACATAGTCATCGGCGCCAAGTTCAAGGCCCAAAACTTTATCGACCTCATCTTCTCTTGCAGTTAGCATAATTACAGGGACGTCAGAAGACTTTCTTATCTCGCGCAAAGTTTCAAAACCATTTAATTTTGGCATCATAATATCAAGTAAAATTAAATCGTAGTTATTTTTTTCTACAAGGGCAATTGCACTTTTGCCATTGTTTGCAGTGTCAATGACATATCCTTCTTTTTCAAAATTAAATTTTATAATATCAGAAATTGCAGTTTCATCGTCTACTACGAGTATTTTCTCTTCCATAAAACCATCCTTTGTTAATTTTCATCAACTCTTGTAAAAATTTCGTCATTCCCCTTTTGTGAATACAAGATTAAAAGAGTTTTTGTATCAAGTATTCCGTCTATTTTTAAAATCATATCATAAAATCTTGTCAAATCTGAAGTATTAATAGTTTTAATTCTAAGCATAATGCAATGTTCACCAGTTACTCTGTAACATTCAAAGATTTTAAATTTCCCATCTTTTATATTCATTATTTCTTCTATGAGGCTTTTAAAATCATTGGTATTGACCTTTGCCAAAACATAAGTGTCCACATTGTATCCAATTTTTTGCCAATCCACAAGAACTTTATAACCTTTGATAAAGCCAGCATCTTCCATTTTGTAAATTCTTCTGTGTATAGCAGGCCTAGTAAGATTTAATTTTTTAGAAATATCTTCGTGACTCATTCTTCCATTTTTTCTCAAGAGTTCTAAAATTTCGATATCAATTTCATCTAAATTTTCATTTTTTCTCATAAAATTCTCCCTGTTACGATTTGTATAAAAATTTTTATTAACCTTACTTTATTTTAACATAAATTAGAAAGAATTGAATAATGTAAAAAATTTATTTATACAACTCTTTAAAAGTAAAATAATTATTTCGAAGTGAAAAAATTAAAAGTTTTTATCTTATAATAAAAATTCAAAAGATTATAAATCTTTATAGACGAGATAAAATAGTATATAATAATCTTTACGGAGGCTTCTTATGGATAATTTATCATATCTTAGTTTTAGAAAGATGGAGCTTGAAGACGTATTTACTTTTAAAAATTGGGCAAGACATGATTCAATTTTATTTTTAGATTACAATTTTATTGAAGAGAGCGAAAAAGAAGTAGTAGATTGGTTTAATTGGAAAACTAAAAAACCTATGTCAGAATACTATGTTGCTCTTTTTAAAGATAAAATAATTGGATATATGTCTTTTAAAAATATAAATAAAATTTTAAAGACGGCAGAACTGGGGATAGTATTAGATCCTAATTACATAAATAAAGGACTTGGAAAAGATATTTTAAAAAAATTTTTGGACTATGCAAAAGATAGAGGATTTAAAAAGATAATTCTTTTTGTAGCGGATTACAATAAAAGGGCGATAAGAGTTTACGAAAGCCTTGGATTTAAAGAAAAATATAAATTTTTAATGTTATTCCAAAATGGAGAGTACGATAAAGATAATGAAGATTTTATAGAAAATAAATCTTCTTTTAAAATAATTTTAAACAAGACTTTTAATTATGCAACTAAAATGGAACTGAACCTTGAAAGAGATTGGTGAAAAATGTTTTTACTTGAGAAAAATAAATATGATTTGGGAGAAACTTCCTTTGAAAATATTTTTATAAATGACTTTATGCCAGGAGCCAATGGAGAATTTGTAAAAGTTTATATTTTAGGATATAAATTTGCAAAGGAGAATAGGGAAGATATTACAAATGAAAATATAGCCGATTACCTTGGGATTTTAGAGTCAGATGTAAAAAGAGCTTGGCAATATTGGAAAAAAATGGGCATAATTGAGATTGAAGATGAGAAAATAAAGTTTGTAAATTTAAGAGAACTTTATATAAATAATGTCTACAATTTAAAAGAAGAGAAAAAAGAGGATAGAGGATATTCGAAAATTGTAGAGAATCCGACTTATGCAAATCTCTTGACAAGAGTTGAATTTCTTATGAGAGAGCCAATTGCTCCAATGAAAAAGATTGATATTATAAATTGGATCACATCTTACAATATGCCTGCAGATTTAATTGAAGAGGCTTTTTTTTATACTACGGAGATAAAGGGAATCTACAACATTTCCTATGTTGAAAAAGTTGTTAGAAATTGGTCAAAAGAAAATATTAGGACTATGGAAGATGTGGAGAAATCCTATATTGAACATGATGTAAAATATTATAGATACAAAAAAGTTATGAGATATATTGGAGTGGACAAAAAATTTAGTCAAGCGGATTTTAATATTATTAATTCGTGGTTTGACGAATTTAAATTCTCAAAGGATTTAATTTTTGCAGCCTGCAACAGAACTTCTAAAATTTCAAAACCAAATGTGGCGTATGTTGATGCGATTTTAATGAGGTGGAAGGATTTAAATATTAATTCTGTGGAAGAAATTGAAGAAAAAGATCAAAAGAAAAAAAAGAAAAAGCCCACAGCATTTCACAATTTTAAACAAATAACTGACAAATATTCTGAAGAAGAGTTAAATGATGTCGCCATGAGAAAGCAAAAAGAAGGCTTTAAAAAGTTAGGTGTTGATTATGGAACTTACCACAAAGATAAGTAATTATTATGAAAATCTCAGGAGAAAGAATGCAGAAACTCATGAAAAAAGAGTAGGAGAAATTTACAAAAAGATTCCAGAGATAAGGGAAATGGATGCACTAATAAGAGATATTGCACTAAAAGCATCAATTGAACAGATAAAAAATCCTGATTCAGATAAATCCATAGAAGAATCGGAAAAAATTTATAAATTAAAGTTAAAAAAGATGGATTTTTTAGAAAAAAGGGGGTATCCTAGAGATTACCTTGATGATATTTACACTTGCAAGGATTGTCATGACACTGGAATAATAGAAGATGAAGTTCATCTAGAAACTACAGAAAAGTGTCACTGTCTCAAAAAATTAATTGTATCAGAGCTTTATGATATGAGTTCCATTTCCTATATGTTGGAAAGAGAAAATTTTGACAACTTTGATTTAAATGTATTTTCTGAAAAAGTTTATGATAAATTTAATATGTCGCCAAAGGAAAATATGAAAAATATTCTTGCGATTTCCAAAAATTATATAAAAACTTTTGATGAAAAAAATGATTTAAATTTACTTCTTTGGGGTCCAACAGGACAGGGAAAGACTTTCTTATTAAACTGTATTGCTGCGGAACTTATAAAGGAAGATGTTATAGTTATCTATCAGACAGCTTACGAGATTTTAAAGACAATGGAAGACAGAAAATTTAAGAATAAAGATGATGACAAATACAATTTATACTTTGAAGCAGATCTTTTAATAGTGGATGATCTTGGGATTGAATTTGTAAATTCTTTTACAACTTCAGAAATTTTTAATATTATAAACACAAGACTCTTGCGTGGCAAAAAAACTTTGATCTCTACGAATTTGTCGCCCAAAGAACTTTCGAAAACTTATACAGATCGAGTTTTTTCAAGAGTTTTCCAAAAATTTGTTCCAATTAGATTTTTTGGACCAGATTTAAGATGGCAGTAAGTATTTTATGGAAAAGGGGAGAAAAATGAAATTATCAAACAGAATTCAAAAAGTAGGATATTCAGCAATTAGAGAATTAATTCCTTATGAACGAAAGGCAAAGGAAAATGGTAAAAAAATTTATGAATTGAATATTGGAGCGCCAGATGTATCTGTACCTGATGTCTATTATGAAACTTTTAAGACAGTAAAGAAAGGTGCACTCCCATACGCCCAAGCACAAGGGCTTCCAGAACTAAGAAAGGCAACAGCAAAATATTATAAAAATAGAAATATAAATTTTGATGCTGATGATATATTTATAACAAATGGAGCAAGTGAAGCACTTTTATTTACCTTTGAAACAATTGCAGATTATGGAGAAGAAATCTTGACAACAAATCCATTCTACACAAATTATATGACAGCCTTTGATCAACTTGGAATAAATATAGAAACTTTTGACACAGATCCTAATGATGGATTTGCACTTCCAGAAGAAAAAGAAATAGAAAAGCATATAAGCGATAAAACAGTAGGTATTCTTTTGTCAAATCCTACGAATCCAACAGGAGCATTGTATTCAGAAGAAGAAATAGAAAGAATTTGTAAAATTGCAAAAAAATATGATTTATATATTGTTGCAGATGAAGTATATAGAGAATTTGTATATGATGGGAATAAATATAAATCCTTTGGAGAAGTTGAGGGAATTGAAGAAAATTTAATTTTAATAGATTCAATTTCAAAGAGGTTTGGAGCTTGTGGTGCAAGAATTGGTTCAGTAGCTTCAAAAAATGAAGAATTTAAAGATGGAATAAATAAACTTTGCAATTCAAGACTTGCAGCACCAACAATTGAACAAATGGCAGCAGCAAGACTTTATGATATCGATGAAAGTTATTTTAAAGAAGTAAATGAAGAGTATCAAAAAAGGCGTGATTTAATTTACGAAGAACTAATTAATATTCCAGGAGTCACAGTAAAAAAACCAAAGGGAGCCTTTTATGTAATGCCAAAACTTCCTGTTGATGATACAGAAAAATTTGCAATTTGGATGCTTGAAAACTTTGATATAGATGGAGAAACTATTATGTTTGCTCCAGCAAAAGGATTTTTCAAAAATCAAGAAGATGGAAAGCAAATGATTAGACTTGCCTTTATACTAAACACAGAAGATTTAAAGAAGAGCATGAAAATTTTGCGCGAAGGTATAAAAGCTTATGTGAATGAAAATGAATAGAGATAAGGTTTTAAAAATTTTAGAAAAAATTACAATAATTCTTGTAACTGCCATTATGGTTTTAGTAATGGCAAATCAATATATAAAAACAAGTCAAGGAGCAATAAATGAATCCTTTAGAATGGCACAGATTTTTATTGCAATAGCAGTTGTAGTTTTGACACTTATAATGGCAATTGTGAGCAAAAATAAAAAAATGTTTTTTGTAATGCTTGGATTTTATGCACTGACGGCAGCATTATTTTATGTATTTAAATCAGCAAATAGAATTTAAAATTAAATAAAAATATTATAATAAACTCATATGTTAAATATGGTATAATTATAATATAGTTATGGGGACTGTTTTTACAGCCCCTTTTTTAGAAAGAAGAGGAATTTATGAATTTATTACTAATAACTCTAGTTCTTTTTTTGGCAATTATAGCTACAAGAATTTCAAATAGATCAGGACTTCCATCGCTCCTTTTATTTTTAACTCTTGGAGTTATCTTTTCTTGTTTTGGATTTGATTTTAATAATTTTAAAATTGCAGAAGACATTGCCACAATATCTCTTATGATAATTATGTTTTACGGCGGATTTGGAACGAACTGGAACATGGGAAAGTCTACTGCAAGAGAGTCAATAATTTTGGCAACAGTTGGAGTATTTTTAACTGCAATTATAACTGGATTTTTTTGCCACTATATATTGAAATTCAACTTTTTGGAATCCATGCTACTGGGTTCTGTTGTAGCATCAACAGATTATGCTTCAGTTTCAAATATTTTAGTTTCTAAAAAATTAAATTTAAAATATTCAACAGCACCGCTGTTAGAAATAGAAAGTGGTTCAAATGACCCAACTGCTTATACAATGACAATGGTTTTTTTGTCAATACTTTCAGGAAATAATGTATCAATTCCACTTTTAATTTTAAATCAAGTAATTGTTGGATTAATATTTGGATTTCTTCTTGGATTTATATTTTTAAAAATAATAGAGAAATTGTCTATAGATGAAGATGGACTTTTTTCTGTATTTATTGCAACTATTATGATTGGAACTTATGCAGTGACAGTTCTTTTTGGCGGCAACGGATTCTTGGCACTTTATATTTTAGGAATTTACATTGGAAATCATGAGTTTAAAAGAAAAAGAGATGTAGTATTTTTTTATGATGGGCTTTCAACAATTTTTCAAATAGCAATGTTTTTCCTTCTTGGACTTTTATCAGACATACATTTGATAATAAGAGTATTGCCAATTGGGTTTATTATTGCAATTTTTATGCTTTTTATCGCAAGACCAATTTCTGTTTTTGGACTTATGGCACCCTTTAAAATGAAAAGAAACCAGCTAAAACTTATTTCAATTGCAGGACTTAGAGGAGCAGCAGCAATTGCCTTTGCCATAATGGTTGTAAATAGCGGGCTAAAATTATCAATAGACATTTTCCACATAGTTTTCGTAATTTGTATAATATCACTTTTAATTCAAGGCACAGCACTTCCCTTTGCAACAAAGAAATTAGATATGTACGATCCAGATGATACAGTTTTGAGAACATTTAATTATTACTCTGACAAGACAGATTTAGAATTTATAAAAACTAAAGTAACAAAAAATTCTCCTTGGGTAAATAAAAAAATATCAGATGTAAAGATAGAATTCAATGTAATAATTGCAAAAATTGAAAGAGAGAGAAAGAGTATCGTGCCAAGAGGAGATACTTATCTTAAAGAAGGTGACATCCTTGTATTAGGTGGAGAAGCATATTTTGATAAAACTGGAGAAGATCTTTTAGAGATAAAAATTTCTAAAAGTCACAAGTGGGCAGGGAAAAAAGTTAAAGACATCGATGTGGGTAAAAATGAATTAATAATAATGGTAGAAAGTCCAAGTGGAGAAATAATAGTTCCACGTGGAGATACCATATTGATACCAGGTATGAGAGCAGTTATATCCAAAGAAATAAATAAAATCTGATAAGATTATCTAAAAAATTATTGAAGACAAAAGAAATAAATGAAAGAAGGGTTACACTTTTAGTGTGAAAGAAAAGATAAAAAAATTGTGCTATAAGTTAAAAAAATTTAATAAAAAGTATTTGTAATTATGGATTCATAATATATGCTGAAGATTCATTCATCAAGAAGCATTCACAGAAGTCATTTTTTATTATAGTCTTTTAGCATTTCAAAGGCTTTATATTGAAAGTTGAGTTTTAGAAAGGAAGAGTACAAGCATTAAAGTTCAAAAACAATTAATAGATTTTACTATTAATTAGTAAAGATTTTAATTGATTTGGGACTTAATAGTTTTAGTATTTTTATAAGCAAAAGTTACTAAATTAAATAAGAGATAAAAATAGAGCATATATAAAATAAAAATTTGATTTTTTATAATCTCAGATTATGTATTGCATTTTTCATAAGAAATATGTACAGCATTAATAGTTTATTCTCTAGTGCTAAATTCAACTATGTTTAGTTGTTTCAACTTATCGATACTTTCCCAATATGCGTAGTTAAATTTATGGATGTTAGAAATTTCAATATATTCTTCACGATTTGAGTTATACTAACTATAATTCCTATAAACGAAAATAATATTAAAATAATTACAATGTCATCCATTTTTATTGTCCTTCCAATAATTCTGTAGCTTTTATTATTTTGTAAATTTATTGTCCAATTTTTTGAAAATAATTGATCTTAGTAAAGCTTATTAATTTTAGTATTTATTAGTTATGTTCGGATTATTATATGCAATATTTTTTTCTACAAGATATTTATCCTTTGATTTTAAGTAGAAAATATCTCTTATATATTAATGCGGTTTAAGTTAGTTAGGAGTTTATTTTGTTTTGTACTTGTTATGATAATTTATCTTTACAAGAAATTTGTCATTATCAGTAAAATAAAAAAGAAATAGCAAGTAGATATTTCTAGATTTTTATCAACTTGACTTTAAAAGTTCTTCATATTTTTCAATAAGTTCTGTTGGTATTACAAAGTTAAAGTATGTTCCTGATTTTGATAGAAATAAATACATTATGCCTAGTGCTGTAAATTTTTTCATGTTTACATATACATTTTCGTCTGAATAATCTACTGCACCGTTATAAAAATCGTAGAAACTCTTATGCTCTTTTTCATCAAAGTTCATAAGAGTTTTTTCAAATTCTGATAAAATTTTTTCGTACAAAACTTTATTTTGTTCTTCTTCGTTTAACTTAGAAATATCAATTTTATAAGAACTTGATATTAGTGTCCTTTGATAATCGTCTAAGTTTTCAATAATAGGGTATAATTTGTCAATAGGTAGTTTGTTTATTGTTTCTACTTTGAACAGTTTTAATAAAAAATCGCTCATAATTCACCTCTTATTTATTATACATGAATTGAGCTTTGGGAGGAAATATGTCTGAGATAAAAAAATTGCAGGATGGAATTTTTTGTAAAATAATTCCTTTAAAGGGAAATCCGCTTAAAAGTATTAATATTTATATGGTAAAGTCGAAAGACGAAGCAATGATTATCGATACAGGTTTTAATACTGAAGAGATAAAAAGTGAAATGTTGTCCTTTATAAGGGATATGGAAGTTAATTTAAATAAAACAATTTTATTTTTAACGCATCTTCACTCTGACCACACTGGTCTTGCAAATTGGTTTTCTGATGAACTTGGCGTGGAAATTTATATGGGAGATATTGATTACAAAATGATGTCTTCAATGGCTGATGCGAATTCTAAGAGATGGAGAGAAGTCATGGATACAACCCATATGCAAGGTCTTGATGAAGATAATTTAAAAATTTGGGAGCATGCAGGCTTTAAGTATAGACCTAAAAATGAGTTTCCATATATTTCTTTTAATCCGGGGTATACTTTAAAAGTTGGAGATTTCAGTTTTACAGGAATGGATTTTTCTGGACACACGCCTGGCATGGTTGGTCTTTATGAAAAAGATAAGAAGATTTTATTTTGTGGAGATCACCTTCTTAAAAAAATTACTCCAAATATTACTTTTTGGAATTTTCTAGTGGGAGATAGTTTGGGAAGATATTTAAAAAATATTGAAAAATTAAGAAATCTTCCCATTGATCATATTTATTCATCTCACAGAGATTTAATAGAAGATGTGCCAAAGAGAATTGATGAGCTAGAAAATCATCACAAAAAGAGAATAAGTGAAGCTTTTGAAACTTTAAATAGAAATAAAGAGTGCACAGTGAGAGATATTGCCATGAATATGAGTTGGGATATGAGAGCAAAAGATTTTTCAGAATTCCCAAATACACAAAAGTTTTTTGCAGCAGGAGAGGCTCATGCTCATCTTGAATACTTAAGAGCAATAGGAAAAGCTGGTGTTAAAAAAGATGAGAATGGAGTTCTCAAGTATTTTGCAATTTAATCTTTTTTGATTTAATATAAGTTTAGAAATAATAAAAAAATGGAGAGAATGGGACAATAATGGAAGAATTAATTTGTAAGTACAAAAATAAAGTTTTAGAAAGTGGTAAGGAAACAATTTTATGTGGAATTATAAATGTTACCCCAGATTCTTTTTCTGATGGTGGAAAATTTTTTGGAGTGGACAAAGCTGTAAAAAGAGCAATGGAATTAATTGAATCTGGAGCTAGGATGATTGATGTTGGTGGAGAATCAACAAGACCGGGTTCGACTTATGTTGAAGTTGAAGAAGAGATAAGTAGAGTTATTCCAGTTATAAAAAAATTAAAAGAGATGACAGATGTGCCAATTTCTATAGATACTTGGAAAGCTGATGTTGCAGAAGCTGCAATAGAAGCAGGGGTCGACTTTGTAAATGATATAACTGGATTTATGGGTGATCCCAAAATGGCAGAAGTTGTTGGTAAAAGTGATGTAGGTGCAATTGTAATGTTTAATCCAAAAATTGCAAGGCCAAAACACAAAAGTAGTGCAAATTTTCCATCTTTTGGTGGAGAAGGTGCTTTTACAGAAGAAGAATTGAAATCCTTTGAAGATATGGATATTGTTGAAGTTATGAAAAAGTATTTTGAAAAGGCTCTTCTTCGTGCTCATGAAAATGGAATTGAAAGAGAAAGAATAATGCTTGATCCAGGAATTGGATTTGCTCTTACAAAAAAGGAAAATTTAAAATTAATTGATAAAATTGATACAATAAGAGATTTTGGATGTTTTATATTTTTGGGAGTTTCTAGAAAGAGATTTATCACAAATATTTTAAGTGAAAATAATATTGACGCAGACGGGAATAATGAAGAAGGTTTTGAAAATAGAGATGAAGCATCAGCTGCACTTACTACAATAGCTTCATATAAAGGTATTGAAGTGCTAAGAGTTCACACAATGAAACATCATCTTCTTGCAAAACTCGTTGCTGATTCTGTTAGATTGAATGAAGTTATTGAAGATGTAAATTTCAAACCTTATTCACTTTAAATTATTTTTTATAAGAGATATAATATATTTAGAATAAAAAAAGGGGGACATTATGTCATTAATTGAAAATTTGAAAGCTAGTGTAAGATCATCAAAACCAGAAATAGTTTTTCCAGAAGGCAATGATCCAAGAATTTTGAGAGCAGCAATTAGACTTAATGAAGATAAAGATATTAAACCAATAGTTCTTGGAGATAAAAAAGAGCTTGAAACTCTTGCAGAAAAAGAAGGAGTAAAATTAGGAAATCTTGAAATTTTAAACCCAGCTAATTATGATGAAAAAGATGCAATGGTAAAATCTTTTGTAGAAAGAAGAAAGGGAAAAGTATCAGAAGAAGATGCTGAGGAAATTTTAAAAGACCATAATTATTTTGGAACTATGTTAATTTATATGGGAAAAGCTAAGGGACTTGTATCAGGTGCGGCACATACAACAGCAGATACAGTTAGACCAGCTCTTCAAATCATAAAAACAAAAGAAGGATACAAGAGATGCTCAGGAGCATTTATTATGTTAAGAGATGAAGAAATGTATTTAATGGCAGACTGTGCAATAAATATTGACCTTGACAAAGATGGACTTGCAGAAGTTGCACTTGTTTCAAATGAAACAGCAAGACAATTTGGAATGGATCCAAAAATTGCAATGCTTTCTTTTTCAACAAAGGGATCAGCATCTCATGAAAGAGTTACAATGGTTGCAGAAGCAACAGAAATTGCTAAAGAAAAAAATCCTGAAATGGCAATAGACGGAGAGCTTCAATTTGACGCAGCTTTTGTAGAATCAGTTGCAAATAAAAAAGCACCAGGTTCAGAAGTTGCAGGTCACGCAAATGTGTTTGTATTCCCTAACATAGAAGCAGGAAATATTGGATACAAAATTGCACAAAGATTTGGCGGATTTGAAGCAATAGGACCAATCCTTCAAGGACTTAATGCCCCAGTAAATGACTTATCTCGTGGTTGCTCAGAAGATGAAGTATATTCACTTGCAATTATAACAGCAGCACAAGCAGTTCTATAATTAAAATTTGACTTAAAGACTTCCAATGGGAGTCTTTATTTTTTTATTTTAAAAGATATAGAAAATTAAAAAATCTTTAATATAGATTGAATATTTTTTTGGTTACAATATAATTAAATTAGATTAATAATTTACAAGGGTGAAGTAAATGTTAGATAAATTATATGCACATATTGATGGTAATAAAAAACAAGATTTATTTTCGCATCTAGTCAATACTGCTTGTGAATGCAAAGCTATTGGAGAGAAAGTTCACATGACAAATCTTTCTTTTTTAATTGGTCTTCTGCATGATATTGGAAAGGCAAGTAACGATTTTCAAGAAAAGATCACTAAAAATAGCAATGCTTTAGTGGATCATTCTACTTTGGGTGGACTTTTTATTTTAAAAATTTATGAAGACTTTAATAGAGATGTTGAAAATAAAAAATTTGATAATTGGCAAGATTTATTTTCTATTTTAAATGAGGATTCTTCTTTAGTTTTTGAATTGGGAGATTATGCAAATATTTTAATTTACACGATTATGTCCCATCATGGTCAGTATGATATGGTAAGAAAAAATGATAAAAATGAGTTTGTTTTTACAAGTTTTGATAGAATTAAAAAAATTGAAAATAGTCTTTATAAAGATAAAAAAATTAATAATGAAAGAATTTTAAATATTGATGAATTTTATGAAGATTCACAAAAGTTTTTTGAATCAAAAAATATTTACATAAAAGATTTATTTTGCAAAGGTTTTTGTGAATATGCAGAAATTTTAAAGAGTTTAAAAAATGTTTCTTCAAAATTTAGCGAAGGTAATGAAGCTCTATTTTTTTATAAAGGCATGATGATAAGGCTTTTGGTTTCAATTTTAAAATCAGCAGATATAAAGGACACTATAAATTCTTATGATGAAATAATTATAAAAAAAGATGAAGAAGAACTCAAAAAAGTTATTAAGAGTTTTGAAAAAAATGTAGAAAATAAATATGCTTCCTTTGGAAATCCAGACGGCAAGTTAAATATTGTGAGAAATGAAATAGCAGAAGATATTTTAAATAGATCAAAGGAAGACGGAACTGGAATTTATAAACTTGATCTTCCGACAGGCGCTGGAAAAACTTTATTATCTCTTAGATATGGCATTAATCAAATGAATTATCAAAATAAAGAGAGATTTTTTTATGTAACTTCTTTTCTTTCTGTTCTTGAGCAAAATGCAAAGGAAATGAAAGATGTGCTTGACAACGATGATTATATACTTGAACATCACTCAAATATTATTGACGAAGACTATGATAGCAAGACAAATGATGATATCGATGATTCAATAAAGAAGGTTCGAAAGAAATATCTTTTAGATGATTGGACATCTCCAGTAGTATTGACTACAACAGTGCAATTTTACAATACTATTTTCAAAGGTAAATCTTCTAATTTAACTAGATTTAAGTCAATGATAAACTCTGTAATTATTTTGGACGAATGGCAATCTATTCCAACAGAATTTTTATATTTAACAAATTTAGCTTTAAATTTTATGAAAGTTGTAATGAATGTAACTATTGTGTTATCCACTGCAACTCAACCAACAAATGCATCAAATTATTTAAAACATAAACTTTTTTATGGAGATTTAGATGGAAAAAATGAAGATATAATTGACTTAAAAAATTATGAATGCAGTGTTTTTGAAAGGGCTAAATTAAAAATATTTGGAAATATTAGAGATATGTATGGTATAGAAGATATAAGAGATTTAGTTCTGGAAAATCCTTACAAGTCAAATTTAATTATTTTAAACACAAAAAGTGTAGTTAGAAAACTATATGATTTGTTAAAAGAAAATTATGATGAAAAAGATTTATATTATCTTACGACAAATTTAACTGCCAATGATAGACTCAAAAAAATTTCAGAGATAAAGAAAAGATTAAAAAATAATGAAAAAATTTGTGTAATATCAACTCAATTAATAGAAGCTGGAGTTGATGTGGACTTTGATCTTGTGATAAGGTCTTTAACTGGGATGGACTCTGTAATTCAAGCGATGGGAAGGTGTAATCGAGAGGGCAAGAAAGAAATTGCATATACTTATTTAATAAATTTGGACAAAAATGAAGAAAAGTCATCTCTATTAAAAGGTGTCGATGAGAGAAAAAGTGCCAGCCAATTTGTTTTGGGAGAAGTAGAAGAAAATTTTGATCTTAAGTGCTTGACTGAGGACTATTTTGAGAAACTATACGCAAATTTAAATGAAGATAATTTTTCTCCTATTTTGGAATGGCTGTCTGAAAATCCAGAAAAAATTGACAATTTATTAAAAACTAAAGATGAAAATATTAAAAATTTGGAAGATAGATTTCTTTATGCACAAGAAGAAAAAATGATTTTAAATTTATTTCAATCTTTTAAGAAGGCATATAATAAATTTCAGCTTATTGAAGAAAACCAGAAGACAGCCATAGTAAACTATGACGAAACAAGGGAAGAAATTAAGAAAATTTGGGATTTGGAAGAGAAATTTTTGGAATCTTATGATGTAAATATTTTAAAGGAATTAAAGGTAATTTTAAAAAAATTAAATAGACACACAGTTGCAATTAGAGAAAAAGATGGGAGTAGTTGCGACAAAATATTAGATGGAGAAGTGTATATTTTGCCAGAGATTTATTATGATAAAAAATTTGGATTAGATTTTAAAAGTCTTGGAGGGATGATTTTATAATACCAAAGAAAAAAGACCTATTAAATTAATTAGGTCTATTTTCCATATAAATATTTTTCAATCCACAGCTCTTGCTGATAATCTATTATATCAAAAAAATAAAAAATTTAAAATTCAAAAACAGTTGACAAAAATAAAATTTCATATTAATATGAAATTAAGGAAGTTATTTTAATTTAAGCTTGAGGAGGTGAATTATGAATAAATCAAGATATTTTTACGCAAAAATTTACGGGGCAAAGGCATTAATTACTGCTCCTGAAAGCAAGAGTGGGGGAGAAAAAATTTCATATGACATTCCTACGGGAGAAGTTTTGAAAGGTATAATTGATGCAAATTATTTTAAACCCACAATTTTAAATGTGATTGACGAAGTTAGAATAATGAATAAAATTGAATCCTATACTCAAGGAATAAGACTTCTTTTAAAAGATTATAAATCTGACCTTAGTGCATATACATTTTTGACGGATGTATGCTATTATGTGAAATTTCATTTTGAATGGAATGAGTATAGAGAAGATTTGAAAAATGACAGAAATTTTAATAAACACGAATCTATAACAGAAAGATCCCTTAGAAGAGGTGGAAGAAGACCAATATTTTTAGGGGTGTCTGAATGTATGGGTTATATTGATATTCTAACTGAAGAAGAATATGAAAATGATATTGGATATTATGATGACACATCAAAGGGATTTGGGCTTATGTTTGTTGGATTTATTTATCCAAGGGAATCTGGAGAAATTTTAAAATCAGCTTATGCACCAATTAACATGAAAAATGGGAGGATAGTTTATCCAAAGCCAGAGGAATGTCCGATAATAAATGAAGTTTCAAACTATTCTTTTAAAGAGCCAAGTCTTACTAAGACAGTTGATGAGGAATTAAAGGATTATTGATGGAGGTGATATATTGAGTTTTTTGACAGCTTTATACGATAGTTATAACTATGGACTTGAAAATAATTTAGTAGGAGATTTAGATAATAAATCAAGTTTAATTTTACCTATTTATCACAATTCTATGAAGTCTAATGGGAAAAATATTGTAGAGATTCTTGTAAATAAAAAAAGTGAATTAGTTGATGCTCATTTTTTAAATGAAAATGAAATTGTAATTTTTCCAGTTACAGAAGATTCTGTTGCTCGTTCTAGTGGGGTTGCGCCACATCCTTTATTTGATAATTTTGATTATGTAATTCAAGAGGACACCAAAAAATCTAATGCATATATAGAGCAACAGGAGTTTTGGTTAAATTCTTGTGAAGATGATTTTGTAAAGATAATTCATGACTTTATCATTAAAGAAAAGGTTTTTGAAGAAATATTAGGGAAACTTTTTAAAGAATATAAAATTTTAAAGGATAAAAATGTTGAATTTATTGATAATTCTGATAAAAAATCAAAGAAGATGAACATAGATTTTTCTAAAGTTTTTTTAACTTTTAAAATCCAAAATTATGATGAGAAAAAAGACTTGAGCCTTTCTGAAAATAAAAATTTACAACAAAAATTTATAGAATATACTAGAAAGACCTTTGAAAGGGACAAAGACTCTGAAAAAATAATTTGTAATATTAGCGGAAAAGAAGATTTTTTGTGTTTAAAGCATAAACCTTTAATAGGTTCTGCAAGATTAATTTCTCAAATAACTGCTAACAATGAAAACTATTTAGGTAGATTTGAAAAGCCAGACAATACTATAAAAATTGGAAAAGAATCTAGTCAAAAAATTATTCAAATGGCAAAATCTCTTTTAGATGGAGAAAAAACATCTAGATGGCTTGGAGAATTCACTTATGCCCTTTCTTGGTTTTCTGATGATATACAAAACAAATCTGGACTAGATCCAGGTAAGAGTGTTGAAATTGAAAATGTTGGAGGAGTATTATCCCTACTAGGGAAAAAAAATGGCATAAAAAGCTCTGGAATTCTTAAAAAAGAGAAAATATCTGATGAAAATTCAGAAAACATAGTTAAGTCATTTACAAGTGGAAAGATTTTATTTTCAAATGAATCAAAATATTATATGGCGATAGTTGACAAAGTTAGCAATGGAAGGGTTGCTGTAAAATATTTTAGAGAGATGGATAGTTCAAGGTTAAAAGAAAATTTAGTGAGTTGGCAAAATAAATATAATTGGATTAAGCACACTAAAGATAGTGAAATAAAAAATTACACACCAAGTCCACTTATGCTAATACTAGCAGCTTATGGAGTTGAGAGAGAAAAGGGGTTAGAGGTATCTAAAAAGAAGTTTGTCACAGATCAATATAAAAATATTTTAGCATCAATAATAGAAGGTAGAGATATGCCAAAAAATATTTCATATGCATTGGAAATGAACATAAGAAATAGACTTAATTATGATAAATCTTGGGCACAAGTAAAGCTATGTGCTTTAGCAGTTTTAAAAGAAAAGGAGGGAATAACAAGCGATATGTTAGATAGAAAAGATACAGATAGATCCTACTTATTTGGAAGACTTTTAGCGCTCTATGAAAGATTAGAAAAAATTACTTATGATACTGATAACGAAAGAGTAACTAATGCAGAAAAACTATGGACGAGTTATGTCAATAAACCTGTAACAATGAATTTAAGACTTAGAAATTTACTAAGACCTTATGAAGATAAATTGATTGTCAATGAATCTAAAAGAGGAATATATTTTAAAATAAAAAGAGATATACGAGAAGTTTCAAATCTATTGAGTGAGAATTATGATTATAAGTTAAAAGAAAACAATAGACCACTAGGGCCAGGTTTTATATTCGGATACGAAGCTCAAATGAAAGATTTATTTACAAAAAGAGAAGATAAAAAAGATTTAGAAAGTGAGGAAAAACATGATTAACAATAAAATAGATTTTATATTCACGATTGAAGTTTCTGGAGCTAATCCAAATGGGGACCCACTTACTGGTAATATGCCTAGAATTGACAATCGTGGATTTGGAGAAATTAGTGACGTTTGCTTAAAAAGAAAAATTAGAAATAGAATGCAAGATATGGGCAATGAAATATTTGTAAAATCTTTGGACAGAAGTGATGATGGATTTAGATCTCTTGAAAAAAGATTTGAAAATATTTTTAAAAAGGATGTAAGTGATGAAGAAGTCGAAAAAAGAGCCAACGAAATGTGGATTGACATAAGATCTTTTGGGCAAGTATTTACTTATCAAAAGAGGGCTCTTGGAATAAGAGGACCAGTAAGCATTTCTATTGCAAAATCAATTGAGCCAATAGAAGTAACTACAATGCAAATAACAAAAAGCATAAGTGGAATGGAGCCTAGTGCTGGCAAGACAAGAAGTGCAGATACCATGGGTACAAAACACTTTGTAGATTATGGAATTTATGTAGTAAATGGAAGTGTTAATTCATACTTTGCAGAAAGAACTGGTTTTAATGAAAATGATATAGAAACTTTAAAAGAGTGTATTAAAACTTTATTTATAAATGATATATCTTCAGCTAGACCAGATGGCTCAATGGAAGTTAAAGACATATTCTGGTTCAATCATTCTTCTAAAGTTGGCGATGTATCAAGTGGAAAAATAAAAGAACTTTTAAGATATGATTTGCCTAACGCAGAAACTTTAAAACCAAAATACGAAAATTACAATATAAGATTAGATGAAGAAAAATTAAAAGAATACGAAGAAAATGGAATAAGATTAGAATATATTAAAGGGATTTAAAATGTATGCTGAAGACGACTATTTAATGCTAAGTGGTTTACAACACTTTTTGTTTTGCAAAAGACAGTGGGCACTTATTCATATAGAAAATATATGGACAGAAAATTTTTTCACAGCACAAGGTCAAATAGTTCACGAAAAAGCAGACGAACCTTTTATAAAAGAGAAGAGAAAAAATATAATAATATCAAGAGCAATGTCAGTGAGTTCCAAAACTTTGGGGCTCTCGGGCAGGCTTGATGTAATAGAATTTCATAGGTCAGAAGAAGGAATCAAACTAAAAAATAGAAGCGGAAAATGGAAACCAATAATTGTCGAATACAAACGAGGAAAAAAGAAAAAATATGATTATGACAACGCTCAACTAATGGCACAAGCAATTTGTATAGAAGAGGACTTTAACATAAAACTTGAATATGGATATGTTTACTACAACGAAACTGATACAAGAGAAAAAGTAGAATTCACAGAAGAACTTAGAAGTTTAACAATAAATTCTTCAGAAAAAATGCATGAATATTACAAAAACAAATACATACCAAGAGCAGAATATTTTAAAAATTGCAAACTTTGTTCACTTTGTGAAGAATGTAGACCTAGACTCACAAAAAAGATAAAAAGTGTTAGTAATTATATTTATGGAGCAGAGTTATGAAAAAATTATTAAACACACTTTATGTGACAAATCCAGATTACTATCTTAAAAAAGAAGGAAGGAATATATCAGTAACATTGGATTCAAAAAGAGTAGCAAGATATCCTATCCACATTTTAAAACAAATAGTTTGCTTTAACTATATGGGAGTAAGCCCAGCTCTTATGAAGATGTGCATGGAAGAAAATGTTGCAATAACATTTTTTACACCCTATGGGAAATATTGTGGCAGAGTAATAGGTGCATCTTATGGAAATATTTACACAAGGAAAAAACAATATAAAATGCAGGAATCAGAAGAGTCCTTAGATTTTGTAAAAAATATAATTTATGCCAAAGCCTACAATTCTAGAAAAATTTTAATAAGAGGAAAATTAGACCACAAAGATAAAGTGGATGTATTAAGATTAGAAGAAGCAATAGACGCAATAAAGATATTAATGTTAGAAATTAGAAACTGTAGTAATAAAGACAGTGTGAGAGGAATTGAAGGGACTATAGCGAGATTTTATTTTTCTGTATTAGATGAACTAATTATAAAACAAAGAGAAGACTTTTACTTTATAGAGAGATCAAAAAGACCACCAATGGATAGATTCAATGCATTGATTTCTTTTTTATACTCATTACTTACAAATAATATAGCAGCAGCACTTGAGGGTGTTGGAATAGATTCTTATGCAGGTTTTTTTCACACAGATAGACCGGGAAGAGTTAGCATGGCACTAGACATAATAGAAGAAATGAGAGCCCTTTTAGTTGATAAGTTTTCTCTTTCAATGATAAACTTGGGCAGAATAAATAAAAATCATTTTGAAGTAAAAGAAAATGGGGCAACATTATTAAACGAGAAAGGAAGACAAATAGTATTAGAAAATTGGAACAAAAAAGAACAAGATGAGATATATCACACATTTATAGAAGAAAATATAAAAATAGGATTACTTCCTCATATACAGGCGCAACTTTTAAATTCATACATAAGAGGAGATATAGAATCTTATCCACCATTTATGATAGGAGGATAAAATGCAAGTATTAATAACATATGACGTAGAAACAATAACATCTGAAGGCAAAAAAAGACTTAGGCAAGTATCAAAAGTATGTGTTGATTATGGGCAAAGAGTACAAAATTCAGTATTTGAATTAAATATTTATCAAGCAGATTTATTAGAAATAAAAAACAAACTTATAAAAATAATTGATCCGCAAAAAGATTCAATAAGAATTTATAATTTAGGGAAAAATTGGGAGAGAAGAGTAGAAACATTAGGAAAAGATGATTCCTATAATCCAGAAAAAGATTTACTTATGTTATAATGGATATGAGAATTAGAGTTAAACATAAAAACATATAAACTAACTCACAAAAAATAGTAAAAAAGAAACAAAACTCTAAAAAAATGATTAGCTGTATTTTTTTTAATTGATGAAAATGTCTAAAAAATGCAGTCGCACCCTTTATGGGTGCGTGGATTGAAATAACCTTGCAAATATAGCTGCAAAAGGTGCAAGCCGTCGCACCCTTTATGGGTGCGTGGATTGAAATATAAGTTTTTGGGAGTACAAACATACTTACTCTAGTCGCACCCTTTATGGGTGCGTGGATTGAAATAGATAGCATGTAGATACATAACCCACCAACTGCTGAGTCGCACCCTTTATGGGTGCGTGGATTGAAATCGTTAATATATGGTATTATATATGTAAAGAGGAGGTGTCGCACCCTTTATGGGTGCGTGGATTGAAATTTGGCCCCTCTGAATAAAGCGAAAGAAGTTGCAGGAGCGTCGCACCCTTTATGGGTGCGTGGATTGAAATTTTCGATAACAATAAATCTTCCCCAAGTACAAAATAGTCGCACCCTTTATGGGTGCGTGGATTGAAATCCAAGGTAGTGGCAACTGAACCATACCCCTGTTGGGTCGCACCCTTTATGGGTGCGTGGATTGAAATGTGATTCTGCTGGGGCAGCCGAAGAAATGTCCAAGTCGCACCCTTTATGGGTGCGTGGATTGAAATGCCTTACAAAATCTACAATGGTCGCCCTCTTTTAAGTCGCACCCTTTATGGGTGCGTGGATTGAAATCCATCCTCGTAGATTATGGCACCGCCAGTAGTTGAGTCGCACCCTTTATGGGTGCGTGGATTGAAATGACTATGTGATAGTCCACAAATTAGACAGATTTTCGTCGCACCCTTTATGGGTGCGTGGATTGAAATTTCTAATGTTTCAGCCGTTATGTCAAGTTTTGCCATGTCGCACCCTTTATGGGTGCGTGGATTGAAATATCACAAACATAACCCAAGGGCAATTTTGACTTACGTCGCACCCTTTATGGGTGCGTGGATTGAAATGATATCAAAAACTTAAACCTTGCATCAATTAACCCAGTCGCACCCTTTATGGGTGCGTGGATTGAAATAGAAAACAGACTTTTAGGAGTTGCCGACATCACACGTCGCACCCTTTATGGGTGCGTGGATTGAAATTTTGCTCTTCAATCCATGCTTGTGTCTGTCTTATAAGTCGCACCCTTTATGGGTGCGTGGATTGAAATACCATAAGTTTTTCCAAGCCTGTCGCATGGTATAAGTCGCACCCTTTATGGGTGCGTGGATTGAAATATCACTAGAGAGCTTGGAGAAAGAATGGGAGTTGCGTCGCACCCTTTATGGGTGCGTGGATTGAAATGGTTAATTGCACACCTTTAATTCCAGATGAGTTGGTCGCACCCTTTATGGGTGCGTGGATTGAAATTTAATCATAGTAACTTACAGTATCTTTGCTTGGAGGTCGCACCCTTTATGGGTGCGTGGATTGAAATAAGACTTCTTGTAATTTAGGATCCGTCACATACTGGTCGCACCCTTTATGGGTGCGTGGATTGAAATTTGCCACCAATTGCATAAAATTTAACATCTTCAGCGTCGCACCCTTTATGGGTGCGTGGATTGAAATCTTTGGAGATTGTATATATATAAAAGAACCGTCTGTCGCACCCTTTATGGGTGCGTGGATTGAAATACCAGAGCCTAAAGAAAAAACTATGGATATTGATGTCGCACCCTTTATGGGTGCGTGGATTGAAATAATAAAGTATAATGGATTTGATAAACCTAACTCAGTCGCACCCTTTATGGGTGCGTGGATTGAAATTTATTTTGAATTGCATTTATAGCATCTTGAATTATTGTCGCACCCTTTATGGGTGCGTGGATTGAAATTTGTGGAGTAGAAAGAGAGGTAATGAACCAAAACGTCGCACCCTTTATGGGTGCGTGGATTGAAATCATTTGACCATTTTTATATTTTACATAGTCGCCAGTCGCACCCTTTATGGGTGCGTGGATTGAAATCAAAATGGGTGTAGCCTTTGACATGGAAGCAGGCGTCGCACCCTTTATGGGTGCGTGGATTGAAATCTTTGGAGATTGTATATATATAAAAGAACCGTCTGTCGCACCCTTTATGGGTGCGTGGATTGAAATATTTTTCATGTATAAAGGGAGGTATAACCACCCAGTCGCACCCTTTATGGGTGCGTGGATTGAAATACGGCTTTAATATGTAAGATTATAACTTTTGAATAAGTCGCACCCTTTATGGGTGCGTGGATTGAAATGCAGGAATCGGAGAATAAAACCTTAGGTTTATTTCGTCGCACCCTTTATGGGTGCGTGGATTGAAATTTCTATGGTGTCAAAAGTTCCCAAATATTTGTTTTGTCGCACCCTTTATGGGTGCGTGGATTGAAATATGGTAGGTTGTCTGATATATATCAATATATCCACGTCGCACCCTTTATGGGTGCGTGGATTGAAATATAAAATCAAATGCTAAAAAACTTAGGTAAATTAATGTCGCACCCTTTATGGGTGCGTGGATTGAAATATAAAATCAAATGCTAAAAAACTTAGGTAAATTAATGTCGCACCCTTTATGGGTGCGTGGATTGAAATATAAAATCAAATGCTAAAAAACTTAGGTAAATTAATGTCGCACCCTTTATGGGTGCGTGGATTGAAATCTGTAATTAAGCTTAATAAAACTATATTCGTATCTGTCGCACCCTTTATGGGTGCGTGGATTGAAATTAAACTTTTTTGCAATATTTTTGATAAAATAGTTTGTCGCACCCTTTATGGGTGCGTGGATTGAAATTTTTTTGACTACAATAAAGGCAGTATATTTTCCATGTCGCACCCTTTATGGGTGCGTGGATTGAAATATGTATCTATATGCTTTCTGAGGGAATTGCCGATTCGTCGCACCCTTTATGGGTGCGTGGATTGAAATCCTCTCACCCTTTAAGGGTATTATATTACAAAATGCTGTCGCACCCTTTATGGGTGCGTGGATTGAAATAAACTTGTGCACCATCTTAGCTAGTGCCTTTTGAGGTCGCACCCTTTATGGGTGCGTGGATTGAAATTTATTGTTGGTAAGACTTCTGATGTAACCCAGTCGTCGCACCCTTTATGGGTGCGTGGATTGAAATTTACAAAAGCAAATAAAGATGCAATTATAAACTCTGTCGCACCCTTTATGGGTGCGTGGATTGAAATCTTAGCTAAAGGTCGACCCAATACATCAGACTGATGTCGCACCCTTTATGGGTGCGTGGATTGAAATTTCTATGGTGTCAAAAGTTCCCAAATATTTGTTTTGTCGCACCCTTTATGGGTGCGTGGATTGAAATATGGTAGGTTGTCTGATATATATCAATATATCCACGTCGCACCCTTTATGGGTGCGTGGATTGAAATGCCAAAGCAAGGCTCAAGGGTCACGATTTTATTTGTCGCACCCTTTATGGGTGCGTGGATTGAAATTTATAAGTTAAGATTAACTTAAGATATACCACAACGTCGCACCCTTTATGGGTGCGTGGATTGAAATAGTAGAATCCCCCTCGATAACATCAAAATAACTTTGGGTCGCACCCTTTATGGGTGCGTGGATTGAAATCGCAAGCTGTTATTGATAAATTAAAGCAAGAAAAAGTCGCACCCTTTATGGGTGCGTGGATTGAAATAGTAAATGGAACATCAACATCTTGTGGACACGGAAGAGTCGCACCCTTTATGGGTGCGTGGATTGAAATAGTGGCATAAGCATTGCAGCCGCCACCGGTTTTTTAGTCGCACCCTTTATGGGTGCGTGGATTGAAATTCCTGTGCTTGGAAAATTAGTTTTACTTGCAAACTCGTCGCACCCTTTATGGGTGCGTGGATTGAAATAGGAGGAGGAGATTATTATTCAACTTCTTCTGGAGGTCGCACCCTTTATGGGTGCGTGGATTGAAATCTACTATATAAAGGGAAAAATAACAATAATAAAATGTCGCACCCTTTATTGGTGCGTGGATTGAAATAGGAGGAGGAGATTATTATTCAACTTCTTCTGGAGGTCGCACCCTTTATGGGTGCGTGGATTGAAATCTACTATATAAAGGGAAAAATAACAATAATAAAATGTCGCACCCTTTATTGGTGCGTGGATTGAAATTATGATCTCTTCTGATGGCAAATTGCCACCTGCCAGTCGCACCCTTTATGGGTGCGTGGATTGAAATAACTTTGCACCGACTAAGCCAATCTACGCAAAGAAAGTCGCACCCTTTATGGGTGCGTGGATTGAAATATACTGTCCTTGTCCCAAAGTAACCAGGAATAGGCGTCGCACCCTTTATGGGTGCGTGGATTGAAATATCTTATAACGAAACAAAGGCATACGCTTATATCGGGTCGCACCCTTTATGGGTGCGTGGATTGAAATCATTGATGAGGGTGCAGAAAAGAACGTCATTACTAGTCGCACCCTTTATGGGTGCGTGGATTGAAATACGTCATAGCCAAGGTCTGTGGATATTTTTTTGATGTCGCACCCTTTATGGGTGCGTGGATTGAAATCCATTGTCCGTTAATGTATAGCCATTCTTCATAAAGTCGCACCATTTATGGGTGCGTGGATTGAAATTTTAAAAATAGAGCCAGCAAAAAAGACGGTTATAAGTCGCACCCTTTATGGGTGCGTGGATTGAAATTATGATCTCTTCTGATGGCAAATTGCCACCTGCCAGTCGCACCCTTTATGGGTGCGTGGATTGAAATTCATTGTTACTGGACCGACAGCACGCCTGAAAACAAGTCGCACCCTTTATGGGTGCGTGGATTGAAATAAAAGTTTAAAATACAAATGATGCTTTTAGGTAGAGTTAATTTTTGATTTGCTCAACTGTAAAAGCATTTTTTATTTGAATTTATTAAAAAGTTAATTATACTTTAACAAATGTGTAGTCTTAATAGCTTTGTAGTATAATAAAAATAGCGTGCTATGAGATTTTTTGTAAAAACTTGTAGAAATTTATTTTATTTATTATAATACTTTTATTATGGAGGTAATATGAGATTATCAAAACTTTATATGCCAACTTTAAGGGAAGATCCTCAAGATGCAGAGATTGCATCTCACAAGTTTCTTTTAAGAGCTGGTATGATTAGAAAATCTGCTAGTGGTATTTATACATATTTGCCACTTGGTTATAGATCTATTAGAAAAATTGAAAATATTGTGCGTGAAGAGATGGATAATGCAGGGGCTATGGAAATTTTAATGTCTGCTATCCAACCTTCTGAAATTTGGAAAGAGTCTGGAAGATGGGAAAAGTTTGGACCAGAGATGTTTAAATTAAAGGATAGAAATGATAGAGAGTTTTGTCTTGGACCTACTGCGGAAGAATATTTTACTACTCTTGTTAGGGATGAAGTCAAGTCTTATAAGGATCTTCCTTTAAATTTATATCAAATTCAAACTAAATATAGAGATGAAAAGAGGCCTAGATTTGGCATCAATAGAGCCAGAGAATTTTCTATGAAGGATGCCTATACTTTTGATGTTTCTCCTGAAACTTTAGAAATTTCTTACAATAATATGTACAATGCTTATGAAAAAATCTTTGATAGGTTAGAGCTTGATTATAAAATTGTTGAGGGCGACAATGGTGCAATGGGAGGAACTGGCTCTCATGAATTCATTGCTCTTTCTGAAACTGGTGAAGGTGTTATTGTTTATTCTAATTCTGGTAAGTTTGGTGCGACAGAAGAAAAAGCTCCTGTTGAGTATATTCTTCCTCAAAGTGAAGATGTAAAAGATTTGGAAAAAGTTCACACTCCTAATGCTAGTACAATTGAAGAGGTTTCTAAGTTTTTAGATGTTGATTCTAAAAGATGTGCTAAGGCAATTGACCTTATGATTGAAGATGAGCCTGTTATTGTTTTTATTCCAGGGGACAGGGAACTTAATCTTGCTAAACTTGTTTCTTACACTGGCGTAGCTGAACACGATATTAGAATGATGGAAGATAGTGAAATTGAATCTATAAAAACTAAAAAAGGTTACACTGGTCCAATTGATTTAGATGTTAGAAAGATTTTTGATAAAAGAATAACAGAAATAAATAATCTTGTAATTGGAGCTAATGAAGATGAGTACCACTATGTTAATGCAAATTATGGCAGAGATTTTGATGGAGAAGTTGTTGATGACCTTTTACTTGTGACAGAAGGCGATAAGGTGCCTGGTACTGATGAAGACTATAAATTTGCAAGAGGTATTGAAGTTGGGAATATTTTTAAATTGGGTACAAAATATTCAGAGGCTTTAAATGCTACTTATCTAGATGAAAATGGTAAAAGCAATTATTTCTATATGGGTTCTTATGGTGTTGGAATTACAAGATCTGTGACTGCTGTAATTGAACAGAATCACGATGACAATGGAATTATTTGGCCTATGGCTGTTGCACCTTATGAAGCAATTGTTACTATTGTAAATACAAAGGATGATGATCAAGTTGCTCTTGGCGAAAGAATTTATGAAGATTTAAAATCTCAAGGTGTAGAAGTTTTGCTTGATGATAGAAAAGAAAGAGCAGGAGTTAAATTTAAGGACAGAGATTTAATTGGAATTCCACTTAGAATTACTTGTGGTAAAAAATCTTCTTATAATATTGTTGAATATTCAACTAGAAGAGAATTGAAAAATTTTGAGATTTCTTTTGAAGATGCAATTAGAACTGTTTTAAATGAAGTAGAAAAGGTTAGGTAATATGAGCGATTTTAAATTTGAAATAACAGAACATTTAGGAGTTCTTTCTGAAAGTACTAAGGGATGGACTAAGGAACTAAATAAAGTTAGTTTTAATGATAGACCACCTAAATATGACCTTAGAGAATGGGATCCAAATCATGAAAAAATGTCAAAAGGTGTAACACTTAATGATGAAGAAATAGAAATACTCTCTAAGATACTAAGGGACAGAGGGATTTAATATATTTTTAAAATAACTTATGTTATAATATATGAATGAAAAAAAGTCATGTGCGAGGAGGCAATTAAAATGGAAATAAAAAAGAAAGAAAACAATACTGTTTTTTTTGATATTGTTTTAAAAAGAGAAGATATAAATAAAGCTGAAACTGAAGTATACAAGAAAAATAAAAAGCATTTTCAACTTCCTGGTTTCAGAAAGGGTCATGTTCCTAGACAAATGATTGAAAATATGTATGGAAAAGATGTATTCTTTGAAGATGCAATCAATGAACTTTTGCCAGCAGAATATGAAAAAGCTATAAGTGAACTTGATCTTAAAGTTGTTGATCAACCAAATATTGATATTGACGAAGAATCAATTGATAAAGATGATTTAATTGTAAATGTTTCTGTTGATGTTAAGCCTGAAGTAGAAATTAAGGATTATGAAGGAATAGAAATTGAAGATCCAACTATGGAAGTAACTGATGAACTTATTGATTCTGAAGTTGAAAATGAAAGAGCAATGAATGCAAGAATTATAAATGTTGATGACAGGGCTGTAGAAGAAGGCGACACTGTAAATATTGATTTTAAAGGTTCTTTAGATGGGGAATATTTTGATGGTGGCACTGCTGAAAGTCAAGATCTTAAAGTTGGTTCAAATACATTTATTCCGGGCTTTGAAGAACAATTAATCGGTCATGAAATTGGAGAAGAATTTGATATAAATGTAAAGTTCCCAGAAGATTATCATCAAAAAGATCTTGCCGAGAAGGATGCTAAATTTGAAATTAAAATAAATAGTATTTCCTATGAAGAACTTCCTGAACTTGACGATGAGTTTGTGAAAGACATTTCTGAATTTGATACTCTTGATGAATTTAAAGAAGATCTTAGAAAGAAAAAAGAAGAAGAATTCAAAGTTAATTCTAAAATGGAAAAAGAAAGAAGAGCAATAGATAAAATCGGTGAAATGGTAGATACAGATATTCCTGAAGGAATGATTAACGCTCAAATTGATGATATGATTAGAAATTATGATCAAACTCTTAGAGCACAAGGAATAAGTTTTGAAGACTATATTAAAATGGTAGGTCAAAGTCTTGATGAGTTTAAGGAAACTATGAAACCAGAAGCTGAAAAGACTGTTAAAAATGACCTTGCACTAGAAGCTCTTGTTAAGTCCGAAAATGTTGAAGTAAGTGATGAAGAAGTCGAAGAAGAAGTAAATAAAGTTGTAGAAGAGTACTTCAAAGACGACAAGGATCACATGGAAAAAATGAGAGAATATATGCTAAATCAAAATAAGGAAGTTGTAAGAGAGGACCTTAAGAAGAGAAAAGCAATTGATAAATTAGTAGAAAAAGTAAAATTTGTAGAACCAGAAGAAACTACTGAAGAAGAAATTAAAGAAGAAGTAAAAAAAGATAAAGAAGATAAATAATCAGAGGATGTGATTAAATGGCATTAGTGCCAATGGTAGTAGAACAAACGAATAGGGGAGAAAGATCCTATGACATTTATTCAAGGCTTTTAAAGGACAGAATTATTTTTGCCAGTGGCGAAGTAAATGATGCTATGGCAGATTTAATAGTTGCACAACTTTTGTTTTTAGAATCTGAAGATCCGAATAAAGATATACAACTTTATATTAATTCACCTGGCGGATCTGTCAGTGCAGGTTTTGCAATTTATGATACTATGAATTATATAAAGCCAGATGTATCTACAATTTGTATAGGAATGGCTGCATCAATGGGTGCTTTTTTACTTGCGTCAGGTGCAAAAGGAAAGAGATTTGCACTTCCTAATTCTGACATTATGATTCATCAACCTTCTGGTGGAGCACAAGGTCAAGCAAGTGATATACAAATTAATGCAGAAAAGATTTTAAAAATTAGACACAAATTAAATGAAATTTTATCTGATAGAACTGGTCAACCTCTTGAAAAAATTGAAAGAGATACGGATAGAGATTACTGGCTTAGTTCAGAAGAAGCCAAAAAGTATGGTTTAATAGATAAAGTTATTGAAAAAAGGTCTTGAGGTGAAATATGGCAAATACAGATGAAATTTTGAGATGTTCATTCTGTGGGAAAACACAAAATCAAGTGAATAGATTAATCGCCGGGCCTAATGTAAATATATGTGATGAGTGCATAGAGAGATGCCACTCAATTTTAGAAGAGGAAGTTCCTGTAAATATTAATAGAGAGTTCAACTTGAAGAAACCTAATGAGATAAAAGAAATTTTAGATCAGTATGTTGTAAAACAAGAAGATGCGAAAAGAGCTCTTGCAGTAGCTGTATACAATCATTATAAGAGAATTAGTTCTTCAAAAAAAGCAGATAAAGATATTGAACTTCAAAAGTCAAATATTTTAATGATTGGACCAACAGGATCAGGAAAAACTCTTCTTGCACAGACTTTAGCAAGACTTTTAAATGTTCCCTTTGCCATTGCTGATGCAACTACCCTAACTGAAGCTGGATATGTTGGTGAAGATGTTGAGAATATTATCTTGAAGTTAATTCAAAATGCAGATTATGACATTGAAAGAGCAGAAAAGGGAATCATCTATATTGATGAAATAGATAAGATTGCTAGGAAGTCTGAAAATGTATCTATTACAAGAGATGTAAGCGGTGAAGGAGTTCAACAGGCTTTGCTGAAAATAATTGAGGGGACTGTTGCAAATGTTCCTCCACAAGGCGGAAGAAAACATCCTTCTCAAGAGTTTATCCAAGTCGACACTACAAATATTTTATTTATTGTTGGTGGAGCTTTTGATGGAATTGAAAAGATTATCGAAAATAGAACTGCAAAATCTTCTATGGGTTTTGGGTCAGAGATTGTCGATAAAAGAGCAAATAGAGAAAATATTCTTAAAAAAGTTGAAACTGAAGACTTATTAAAGTTTGGACTTATACCAGAACTCATAGGCAGACTTCCTGTAACTATAACTCTTGAGGAATTAGACGAAGATGCCCTAGTAGAAATTTTGACTAAGCCAAAGAATGCCCTTGTAAAACAATACAAGGAGCTATTAAAGTTTGACGATGTTGAATTAATTTTTGACGACCAAGCCCTAAATTATATTGCAAAGAAGGCAATAGAAAAGAAGGCAGGAGCTAGAGGCTTAAGAGGAGTTATCGAAAACACCATTATGAATGTCATGTACGAAATTCCTTCAAGAGATGACATCAAGGCAGTAAAAATAACTAAGGAATCAGTAGAAGGCACAGCATCTGCTGAGTTAATAAAAAAATAAAAATAAATTTAGCCGTGGTTGACACGGCTTTTTTAGAAGGTGAAAAATGGAAAAAGTAAAATTACCACTAATCCCTCTTCGCGACTTAGTAAGCTTTCCCCACATGGTCATGCACTTTGATTGCGGTAGAAAAATTTCTGTAAACGCAATTGAAAGGTCAGAAATGCAGGATTCAAAAATATTTTTGGTGGCGCAAAGAGAACTGGAAGTTGAAGACCCAAAGAGAGAAGACCTCTTTGATGTTGGGACTGTGGCAACTATAAAACAAATTTTAAAACTCCCAGGTGGAGTTGTTAGGGTCCTAGTTGAAGGTGAAGAGAGGGCAAGAATCTCAAACCTTGATATTAGCGAGGAGATAATTGAAGCGGATATAGAAATCCTAGAAGAAGAGGAAATTGACTACAGAGAAGACGACCAAATCGAGGCAGCACTTCGCCTTGCTTTAAATGACTTGGAATCTTACGCTTCCTTAGATGAAAAATTCTTCCCAGGACTTTTATCTAACATTGCAGACACAGACAACCCATCAAGGTTTATCGACACTGTTGTTGGCTATCTTGACTTTAAACTTGAAGAGTACCAAAAACTACTTGAGACAACTGATATTTACGAAAGACTTGTTGCCTTTCACGAGATAATGAAAAAGGAAATTGAAATTCTTTCTATTGAGAAAAAGATAAATGACAAAGTTAAAAGCAATATGGACGAAATTCAGAGGGAATATTATTTAAAAGAACAACTTAAAATAATTCATCAAGAACTTGGCGATGGAGAGGAAGAAGGCGAGCTTACAGAAACTTATAAGAAAAAAATTGAAGATAAAAAACTTCCGGAAGAAGTAAAAGAAAAAGCTCTTAGTGAAATTAAAAGATTAAACAATTTGAATTCACAATCTCCAGATTATTCTATGCTTATAAACTATTTAGATTGGATAATTGACCTTCCTTGGCTTGAAGGCAGCAGCGAAAAAGTTGAGTTAAAAGATGCTAGAAAAGTTTTAAATGATGAACACTATGGTCTAAAAAGTGTAAAAGAGAGAATTTTAGAATTTATAGCTGTAAGAACTTTATCAGAGGGCAAACAAAAAGGGCCTATTTTGTGTCTAGTAGGTCCTCCTGGAGTTGGGAAAACTTCTATTGCTAAGTCCATTGCAAAAGCTCTAGATAAAGAATTTGTCCGCATGAGCCTTGGTGGTGTAACTGATGAAGCAGAGATTAGAGGACACAGAAGGACTTATATTGGTGCTCTACCAGGAAGAATTATAAGTGAAATGAAAAAAGCAGGCACAAATGATCCAGTATTTTTATTTGATGAAATAGATAAAGTGGGAAATGACTTTAAAGGAGATCCTGCTTCTGCACTTTTAGAAGTTTTGGATCCTGAGCAAAATAATACTTTTACAGATAGATATTTGGAGCTTCCTTTTGATTTATCTAAAGTGTTTTTTATTGCTACGGCTAACACAACACAAACTATTCCAAGACCTCTTTTAGATAGAATGGAAGTAATTGAAATTGGAGGGTATACTCCAAATGAGAAATTAAATATAGCAAAAAAATATTTAGTTTCAAAACAAATTTCTGAAAATGGATTAAAAAGTGAAAATATAAATATTTCAGATAGAGCTTTAAAAGATATAATTGATTATTACACTCGTGAATCAGGAGTTAGAGGTCTTGAAAAACAAATTTCAAAAATTGTGAGAAAGTCTGCGCTAAAGATTGTAGAAGAGAATGAAGGAAAAGTTTCGGTGTCTACTAGAAATATTTCAGATTTTTTAGGGGAGAAAATTTATTTAATTAGTGAAAGAGAAAAAATTTCTGAAATTGGTTCTGTAAATGGACTTGCTTGGACGCAAGTGGGTGGAACTACACTTGTAATAGAAACAACAGTTATGCCAGGAAATGGAAAACTTACGCTTACAGGCTCTCTTGGCGATGTCATGAAAGAATCTGCCATAGCAGCAACTTCTTATATTGCGTCAAATGCAGAAGAATTTGATGTTGATCCAAATTTTAGAACTAATAAAGACATTCACATTCATGTGCCAGAAGGTGCAGTGCCAAAAGATGGGCCATCTGCAGGTATAACAATTGCAACCTCAGTTTTGTCTGCACTTACAAAAAAACCAGTGAGAAATGATGTTGCCATGACAGGAGAGATAACTCTTCGTGGGAAAGTTCTTCCAATTGGAGGACTTAAAGAAAAACTTTTGGCTGCAGAAAGATTTGGAGTTAGTACAGTTATTATTCCGGAAGAAAATAAGAGAGATTTAAAAGAAATTGAAGAATCAGCTGTTAAAAAGTTGGAAATAAAAACAGTTTCAAATTTTAAAGAAGTTGCAAAAATTGCGATAGGTGATTTTAATGAAGATAAATAACGCAGAACTTGAAAAAGTTGCTGTGCTTGAAAAGCAATATCCACATGAAAATTTGCCAGAATTTGCCTTTGCAGGAAGGTCTAATGTTGGTAAATCTTCTTTTATAAATGCAATGCTAAACAGAAAAAATCTAGCAAGGACTTCATCAACGCCAGGAAAGACTCGCACAATTAATTTTTACAAAATAAATAATTCTCTTCGCTTTGTAGATTTGCCTGGTTATGGTTATGCAAAAGTGGCAAAAAGTGAAAAAGAAAAATGGGCTGGAATAATAAATAGGTATCTTGAAACTAGAGAGAATATTCTGGAAACAATTTTACTTGTAGATATAAGACATGAACCCACAAATTTAGATAAGCAAATGTATGACTATATAATAGATTCAGGCTTTTCAGGAATAGTTGTAGCTACCAAAAAAGATAAAATAAAAAGATCGCAAATAAATAAACACATAGATACAATTGCAAAAAAATTGGGTGTAGAACACAAAGAAAATATAATTCCATTTTCATCACAAGATAGAGATGAAGTAAAAGATATGTGGTTTATCTTTGAAGATATGATGCGTTTTTATGATGAATAAGAACAAAATATAGATAGAGCTAGTTGAAACTGGCTCTTTTTGTTGTAAAATAATTGTTTCAAAAAAATATATAGAAATAAATTTCACACAAATTTTAAATATAATTCATAATAAAATGATATTGTATAAATAATCGGAGGGATATTATGAAGAATAAAAATAAAATTGCAATTTTATTCTTGGCAATTTTATTAATTTTACCATCCTTTGCCTTTGCAAAAGATGTGGATGAAATTGTGATTCTTGGAAGCGACTTAAAGGAAACACAAAAAGATGAAATGCTTCAAGAGATGAAAGCAGATGAGAATGCAAAAATAATTGAAGTAACAAATGCTGAAGAATATAAGTACTTAGGTGATGTACTTTCTCCAAAGGAGATAGGCAATAAGGCAATTTCATCAGCAATAGTTAAGTACACAGAAAGAGGTAGTGGAATAAATATAAAATTATCAGACAATATACGAGTCGTAAAAGAAGATGCCTTTAGAAATGCACTTACAACTGTGGGAATAGAAGATGCAGATATTTACGTAACTGCACCAGGAAAAGTTAGCGGAACAGCAGCATTGACAGGAATTTTGAAATCTTATGAAGTAAATACTGGAAAAAAGCTTCCTGAAGATTTAAAAAAAGTTGCCAATGAAGAATTAGTAGTTCAAACAGAACTCTCAGAAGAAATTGGCGATGAGAACTCTAATGACATAATTTATCAAATAAAAGATGCAATGGCAAAAAATATGCCTAAGGATGAAAAAGAAGTTAGATCATTAATAGAAGAAGTAGCAGATAATTACGATATAAAATTAACCAAAGGGCAAGAAGATAAACTTGTTTCACTATTTAACAATATGAAAGATGCAGATGTAGATTGGAATAAAATAGCAGATGCAGCAGTAAAATATAAAAATAAAGCCTCAAAATTTCTAAACTCCGAAGAGGGAGAAAAGGCAGTAAAAGATACAAAAAATTTTATAGAAAAATTTATAGATTTTATAGTATCACTTTTTAAATAATAAATTCTAGAAAAAGTGTAGAAAATGTTAGAAAAGATTCACCATTTTGTGGCGAATCTTTTTTAGCGTTCTTAAATATGAAATTCTATGATTTTTTATTTTTTTCTTTTACTAAATTAATAGAATTGTACCAATTTGATTTTAAATAATATTTTGCTTTTTCTAAATCATTATTTTTTAATTCTTTAATTATAGATTGGTGTTCTTTAAAAGTATTTGATTTACCATCATTATCTTTAAAAAACAGCAGTTCAACTCTTTGAATCTTCTTTTTCAGTGGATGAATAATTAATGGTATTTCAGGATTTTCAGATAGATAAATTATTTTATCATGAAATTCATTATCATAATCTAAGAGTTCCAAGGTATTTGAATTCTTAAAAGCAGTATCTAATTTTTTATTTATATTTTCCAAATCCTTGATAAAGTTTTTATCGATTTTGTCAAAAGCTTGTTCAAGAGCTAGCATTTCCAAACTAGCAACAACAGAGTAAGTGTAAAGAGAAACGTCTAAGTTTATTGGAGCTACAATAGTCCATCTATTTGCTTTTGATAGGACAAGGCCTTCATTTTCGAGCTTTAGAATAGCTTCCCTTACAGGAGTTCTACTTGTGCCTAAACTTTCTGATAAATCGTTTATATTTATTTTTGTTTCTGGCTTTAAAATACCTGTGATAATCCAGTTGGAAAGAGTATCATATACTTCATCTTTTATAAAAGTTCTATTTATTTTTTTGTTATCTAAATTTAAATTCAATTTAAAAACCTCATTATCATATTAAATAAAGTATAGCATAAAATATAAATTAGTGTTGACAAAAGTTGGTGTTAAATGTAGTATGTAATATATCACACAACACAAAAAAGTTTAGCTAAAAATTTTTTAACAATTTTAGAAAAAATAATATTTTTTTATATTTATATCGAAGTAAAGTTATAAATTAGAAAAAGAAAAAATATAGTTATTAGGAGGGTTTATGAATTTAGAAGTTTTTACGAAAAAGAAAAATGAGAGAAAAGAAAAATATGATATTAGTTTTTTGAATGAGGAAGAGGCAAAAAAAATTTATGATTATCATAATAGTTTTCCTATGTACGAAAAAACTCCCTTTATAGAATTAAAGAATCTTGCAGAAAAAGTTAATGTAAAAAATATTTTAGTTAAGGATGAATCTTATAGGTTCGGATTAAATGCATTTAAGGTTCTCGGGGGAAGTTTTGCAATAGGAAAAGTAATTGCAAAAAAATTAGATATGGATATTAAAGATTTAACTTTTGAAAAATTAACATCAAAAGAAGTGAAAAATAAATTAGGAGAAATTACATTTATAACGGCTACTGATGGGAATCATGGGCGTGGAGTTGCATGGGCAGCTAATAAATTAAATCAGAAAGCAATAGTATACATGCCAAGAGGTTCAGCTAAAGAAAGAGTTGAGAATATAGAAAAGGAAGGAGCAACTGTAAAAGTTTTAGATGCTAATTATGATGAATGCGTTAGGAAAGCAAATAAACTTGCAGAAAAAAAAGGATATATTATGGTTCAAGATACTGCTTGGGATGGATATGAAGATATTCCCAAGTGGATTATGCAAGGATATATGACTCTTGCATGGGAAATGTATGAAAGTTTGCAAGAGAAAAATATAAAACCAACTCATTTATTTTTACAAGCAGGGGTAGGATCCTTTGCGGCTGCGACAACTGGATTTTTCACCAATATGTACAAAGATGAGGGTAAGCCAATAATAACTGTAGTAGAACCTGATACAGTTGCGTGCATTTACGAATCAGCGATTGCTAACGAAAGAGTTCTAGTAGGAGGAGAACATGAAACTATAATGGCAGGACTTGCTTGTGGAGAACCAAATACTTTTGGATTAAAAGTACTTTTAGATAATTGTGAAAATTTTATAAAAGTATCAGATGAATTTGCGGCTTATGGAATGAGAGTTCTTGGTAATCCTTATAAAGATGACAAAAAAGTTATTTCTGGAGAAAGTGGAGCAGCTCCCTTTGGTTCAATTATAAAAATTTTAACTGATGATAAATATAAGGATGAGAGAAAAAAATTAGATATAAATTCAGATTCTAATTTAATATTTGTTTCAACAGAAGGTGATACAGATGCACAAAATTATTTAGATATTGTTTGGGATGGAAAATATGAAAGTACAGGAGGTATAGAATGAGTAAAATAACTGCAGTGGAATTAACACAAAAACTAATTAGAAGACAAAGTTATTCAGGTAATGAAAATGGTGTATCTGAAGAACTTAAAAAATTTTTTAAAGAAAATAGTTTTGACGATGTTCACGTGGACAAATATGGAAATACTATTGGTCATATTAAGGGAAATAAGCCAGGTCCAAAGATTGTATTTGATGGTCATATGGATACAGTTCCTGTAACTGACGAAACTGAATGGCTATATCCACCTTTTAAAGCTGAAATTCATGATGGCAAACTTTACGGAAGAGGTTCAAGCGATATGAAAGGGGCATTAGCATCAATGGCAGTTGCAGCTACTAATTTTAAAGAAAAAACTGCTGGAGACTTTGCTGGTGAAATTTTTGTTGCAGGAATTGTTCATGAAGAATGCTTCGAAGGTGTTGCTGCAAGAGAAGTGAGTTCTTTTACAAAACCAGACTATGTAGTAATTGGGGAAGCTTCAAATTGTAATGTTAAAATTGGACAAAGAGGAAGAGCTGAAATTAAAATTGAAGTTTTAGGAAAGCCATCTCACTCAGCAAATCCTGAAAAAGGGATAAATGCAGTTTATAAAATGTGCAAGGTGATTGAAGCGATGCAAACTTTAAAACCAATTCATCACGACAGACTTGGCGATGGAATATTAGAACTTGTTGATATTAAATCAAGTCCGTATCCAGGTGCATCAGTTGTACCAGAAAAATGTGTTGCAACTTATGACAGAAGATTATTAGTTAACGAAACTAAAGAATCTGTTTTGGATCCAATAAATGACCTTTTAGAAAGTTTAATGAAAGAAGACAGTGAATTAAAAGTTAGAGCTTACTATACAAAGGCAGATGAAAAGTGTTTTACTGGAGAAATCATTGAGGGAGAAAGATTTTTTCCAGGTTGGATTTTTGACGAAGATGAAGAATGGGTTAAAAGAGTTGTTGCAAAATTAAAAGATAAGGGGCAAAATCCAAAAGTAACTCAATATAATTTCTGCACAAATGGGAGCCATTATGCTGGAGAAAGAAATATTAAGACACTTGGAATAGGACCTTCTAAGGAAAACTTAGCACATACCGTAAATGAATATGTAGAGATTTCTGAGCTAGATAAAGTTGTGGATTCTTATGAAGCTGTAATGGAAGCGTTATTAGTGTAAAGGAGATAATATGTACGATATCTTAATTAAAAATGGAACTGTAGTTGACGGAACAGGTTTAGAAACATTTAATGGAAATATAGCTATTAAAGATGAAAAGATGTATTTTGTCGATGATGATGTAGATGCTAATAAAGTTATTGATGCACAAGGAAAAATCGTTACTCCAGGGTTTATTGACACACATTCCCACTCTTCAATGCTAGTAATCGAAGACCCATATCTTGCGCCAAAATTATTTCAAGGGATTACAACAGAGCTTGTTGCACAAGATGGAATGGGACCTGCACCAGTAAATGATAAAACTGTAAAACCTTGGAAGAAAGCAATGGCTGGACTAGAAGGAGAATATGAGTACGAGTGGGATTGGAGAAATATAGAAGAATATTTAAACAAAGTTGATAAGCTAGACCTTGGCCCAAATATTGCCTATCTTGCACCACATGGAAATCTTAGAATGGTTAGTATGGGGCTTGAAAATAGAAAGCCAACAGCAGAAGAGCAAGAGAGGATGAACAATGAACTTCAAAAGGCTTTTGATGCAGGAGCTTTTGGAATGAGCACTGGAATGATTTATCCTCCATGTGTATATGCAGATATTGATGAGTTTATAGAACTTGGAAAAGTTATAAAGAAAAATGGAGGCGTGTTTGTAACTCACCAAAGATCAGAAGCAGATGCAATGTTAGAATCAATGGATGAAATTTTAAAAATTGCAAGAGAAGGGGGATGCAGAAGTCATTTCTCACACTTTAAAATTTGTGGAAAGAACAACTGGGATTTAATTCCTGACATTATAAAAAAGCTTGATAGTGCTAAAGAAGAAGGACTTACAATTTCTTTTGATCAATATCCATATGTTGCAGGGTCAACAATGATGTCGGTGATACTACCACCTTGGGTTCATGATGGAGGAACAGATAAACTAATAGAAAGACTTAATGATCTAGATCTTCGTGAAAAAATGAAGAAAGACATTAAAGACGGAATACCTGGATGGGATAATTTTATAGACTTTGCAGGATTTGAGGGAATTTATATAACATTCGTTAAGAATAAAGAGTCAGAAAAGTATGTTGGAATGAATCTTATTGAACTTGGTGAAGCGACAGGTAAAGATCCTTACGATGCAATATTTGACTTAATTAGAGATGAAGAAAATATTATCGGATTAGTTGATTTCTATGGTATGGAAGAGCACATAAAGACATTTATGAAGAGAGATGAACAAAATGTTTGTACAGATGGAATCATAGGAGCAAAACCACATCCAAGACTTTATGGAGCATTCGCAAGAGTTCTTGGAAAGTATTGTAGGGACGAAAAAGTATTTCCAGTTGAAGTTGCTATTAGAAAGATGACAGGCAAAGCAGCGGATACAATAGGACTTACTGACAGAGGTTATTTGAAAGACGGTTATGCGGCAGACATACTAGTTATTGATTTTAATAATATAAAAGATAATGGAGATTACACAAATCCTAAACAATTAGCAACAGGTATCGACTACGCGATAGTAAATGGAAATATTTTAATTGAAGATGGGAAAGCTACTCCTAAAAAAGCGGGAAAAGTTTTAAGATTTAAAGGAAGGTAACTATGAATGCTACTCAAAAAACGACATTTATAATAATTATTATTTATATGGTAGCAACAGTTGCAATTGGTCTTTTCGCATCAGCTAGACAAAAAAAGAAATCAAAGTCTGATAATGCTAATGAAGATTTTTTAATGGCGGGAAAGTCATTAGGACCTTTAGTACTTGCAGGAACATTGTTTGCAGCTAATACAGGAGGAGCATCAACCACAGGAATAGCAGCCAATGTTTATAGCTATGGGATTTCAGCTGCATGGTATGTGATTGCCGCAGGCATTGGATTTGTTCTTGTTTCCTTGGTTGCTTCTTATTTTAGAAGATCATCAGCTAATACAGTTCCACAAATTATTGGAATGAGATATGGGAAACCATCACATATAATTACTGCTATAACTTCAATTTTAGCATTATTTATGGCTACAGGAGCTCAAATAATAGCAACAGCTTCTATAATAAATGTATTAACAGGAGTAAACTTTAAAATAGTAGCAATTATAACTACAATAGTTGTAATTGCTTATACGATGATTGGTGGATTTGCGTCAGTTGCATCAGCCAATATGATGCATGTATTTTTTATAACGGTTGGTATGACAATAGCTTTATTTATAATGGTTAAGAGTGAAACAATTGGTGGATTTACTAGTTTGTTTGATAAAGCAAGAGAAGTATCTCTTGGTTCAAATGGACAAGTAGATTTAATTAGTATGACTAAAATAGGATTTCCAACTGTACTTGGGTATGTTGCTATGTATTGTATGACATTTCCAACGGGACAAGAAATTGTACAAACATTTTCATCTGCAAAAAATGGAGCTGCGGCAAAGACAGGTTCCATAATAGCAGGGATTTTGTCTGCAGTATATGCCATAGTTCCTGCGCTTATTGGTTTAATAGCATACTCTTACATTGATGGATATTTAGAAAATGGAGTTTCAAAATCGGCGCTTGCAGATGCAACAATTAGGTTTGCACCACCAGTGGTAGCAGGTATAGTTCTTGCGGCTGTAGTTGCAGCGACAATATCAAGTGCATCTGGAAATATGATTGGGACAGCAACAATGTTTTCCAATGATATCTATAAACCTTATATAGCTAAAAATGGCACAGATCCTGAAGAAGAGGTTTTAGTTTCAAAAATAGTAATGATTTTAGCAGGGCTCTTTGGATTAGGTGTGGCTCTACTGAATTCTAACATTATAAGCGTTATGATGTCTGCATTTGCATTACGCTCAGCAGGACCATTTGCAGCATTTGTTTGTGGACTATTTTGGAAAGATGTTACACAAAAAGCTGGTTTTATAGCAATTCTTTCTGGCACTATTGTATCGGCTTTGTGGATATTTATTTTAAATAATCCATGGGGACTTAGTGCAATAGTGCCTGGTGCAATAGTTGCGTTTATAGTAATATTTATTGTAACTAAGATAGATTTAGCATCTGGAGGAAAGCCGGCACCATTAATTGAATTTAATGAGGACTAGTTGTTAATAAAGAAATTTTTGAAAAGTTTATAATTACAAAAAGACGAGAAAAGTTAGTATCCTCGTCTTTTTGATATAAATTGATCTTGAATCTTCTAAAATCTTTTAAAGATTTTAGAATTTGTTGTAGTGAACTTTTGTTGATATATCAAATTCTTCGTGATCCTTTGTGCCTGATTTTTTGTAGCCAATTGGAATTAAACATTGTGCTCTGTAAGGTTTTTTTATTCCAAAGTTTTCTGCGAAATATTCTTCATAAGATATTTTTCCGGCAGTTTTTCCTTCTTTTACATTAATCCATGATGATGAAAGCCCTTCTTCTTCTAATAATAGTTGAAGATAAGCTGCAGTAAGTGAAGTTTCTTCAACCCAAGTTTTACAAATTTCTGTGTTTGCAATCACTATTACAACTACTGGAGCTTCTTTTAGGTAAAGAGTTGCAAAGGAGTCCATGTTTGAAAGCTCTTCGATTTTTTCCTTATCATCAACTACTATGAACTCTACTGGATGGGAGTTACCATTGCTTGGCCCCATTGAAGCATACATTAAAAGTTCTTCTAATTTTTCTTTGTCAACTTCTTTATCCTTATATTTTCTAACAGATCTTCTTTTTAAAATAGTATCTTTTAACAAAATATCACCTCAACTACATTTTACCACAAAGATTTAATTAAAGTAATCTGTGCAAATATATTCATAATATTTTTAATATTTGCAATCAAAGATTTAAAATTAGTTAAAATCAAGGAAATAAAGGAATTTATTTTTTTTATATTTTTTTGAAAATATTTTCATAAAGTTGTTGACAAATTTAACTTTCTAAAGTACAATATATGTGAAGTGAAAACTTCATCATCTTTTTTCTTCCCTTAGAGAACAGTTATTTATTTACATAATCTGTTCTCTTTTTATTTACATAAAAATTTTGTAATAAATAGGAAAAAAGTAATTTTGATACATTTGTTGCACAAGTGTTACAAAGAATATTCTTTGTAATCAAAACTTAAAATAGAAGCTATTTCAAAAGAAAAAAATTAAGTTATAATTATATTGAGGGTGATAAAAATGAAGATTTTTAATAAGACTTCATTGATCCTTATCTGTGCAACGATGATTTTACCAAGTTCTGTAATTGCAAGATCCTTTAAAGATACAAGAGGGCATTGGTCAGAGCCGGCAGTTGATTTTGTAACTAAAAAAGATATTATGTCAGGTTATGAAGATGGCAATTTTAAACCAGATGAAAATATGACAAGAGCAGAGTTTTATGCAACTGTAAATAGTTTAGCTGGTTATGAAAAAACTTATACTGTTACTTTTTCTGATGTGAGTACTTCTGATTGGTTTTATAATGATGTTGCAAAGGGTGTCAAGGCAGGATATATTACTCCGACAACTGGAAAACTAAACCCAACTCGAGAAATTACAAGAGAAGAAGTTGCAGAAATTCTTGGCCATGTTTACTCTTTGACTCCAAAGGAAAGTGCAACTAATGAATTTAAAGACAAGAACAAGATAAGTGAATCGGCTAGAGGTTATGTAGGAACTTTAGTCGAAAGTGGAATATTGCGTGGCTATGTAGATGGAAACTTTTATCCAAGAAGATCTATTAAAAGGTCAGAGGCAGCTACAATATTTAGATCGATGATTTCTAATTACAATTATCCACAAAAGAGAGCTCTAAATAATAGCAAAATTAAATTTGGAAGTAGGAATCTCTACGAATAGGACAGGAAACTGTCTTATTTTTTTGCCTTTTAAAAGTTATAAATGTATTATCATAATAATTATATTTTAGATAATAATATATAAGGAATTAAGCAATGAAATTAATACAATTGAGGGGGTTTATATAATTTGATATAATTTTTCTAAGGAGTGACAATATGAGTATAGAAGTTAAAATAAAAGAAGCGAGATTTCCAAATATATCGAGGACTAATTTTGAGAATAGAAATTACGAATTTAAAGGTGGCATAGTTGGGCAAACTGTCGAGATAAAGCCGATAGGGAAAAGATCAAAAAAAGCAAAATTATTAAAAGTAGTTGAAAGGTCAAGCATAGAGAAGAAAAATCCCTGCCCTCATTTTGAGAAGTGCGGAGGTTGTACATATCAAACGCTAAGATATGAAGATGAATTGGAATATAAAAAAAGTTTAATAAAAAAATTATTTGAAGAAAATGATTTTGATTTTGCACCAGAAATTGTACCTTCACCAAGTCACAGATTTTATAGAAATAAAATGGAATATACTTTTGGAGATGAGTACAAAGGTGGACCACTTGCATTGGGATTGCATGTGAAAAATAGATTTCACGAAATAGTAAATACTAGTGAGTGTAATATTGTGGATTCTGACTTCAATAAAATCAGAAGTGAAGTGAGAAATTATTTTGAAAATTTGGGGAAAAGTCATTACAACAGGAAGACACACCTTGGATTTTTGCGTCACCTTTTAATAAGAAAGGGAACAAAAACTGGAGAAATAATGGTTCTTTTAGCCACATCAACTCAAAGTGAACTTGATAGAGATGCTTTTGTAAAATTTTTATTAAGTTTAGAATTAGATGGAAAAATAGTAAGCATTTTTCATGTAAAAAACGATGCTCTATCAGATGCAATAGTGCCAGAAGAAATAAATTTAATATATGGGAAAAATCATATCCAAGAAGAAGTTTTAGGGCTAAAATTTAAAATAAGTCCTTTTTCATTTTTTCAAACAAATACAAAATCAGCAGAAATTCTCTACAATATAGCCAGAGAAAAAATTAACGCCAGGGATAAATTAGTTTTTGATTTATATTCAGGGACGGGAACAATTACACAAATGTTGGCAGGAAGTGCAAAAAAAGTAATTGGGGTTGAGATTGTGGAAGAAGCAGTAGAAGCGGCAAGAGAAAATGCAAAATTAAATGGAATTAAAAATGTAGAATTTATTGCAGAAGATGTACTAAAAGTTTTAGATAGTTTAGAAAAAAATCCAGATATAATTGTACTAGATCCCCCTAGAGAAGGAATAAATCCAAAAGCGATAGAAAGAATAATAGATTTTTCTCCAGAAAAATTTCTATATATATCATGCAACTCTGTTACACAAGTAAGAGATCTCAAAGTTTTTGAAGAAGGAGGGTACAAAATAGAGGAAATAGAGATTATTGATCAATTTCCAAAAACTTCTCATGTGGAGACGGTAGCTCTGTTGTCCAAACTAAATACAGAACATCATTTAGATATAGAAATAGGGGAAGATGAATTATCTGAAATTGACTTTTCAAAAGACGCAACTTATGGAGAAATTAAAAAGTATGTGTTAGATAAATACGGACTAAAAGTTTCAAGCCTATATATTGCACAAATAAAAAGGAAACATGGTCTAATAGAGAGAGAAAATTATAATTTTAGTAAGAAAGAAAATCAAAGAGTGCCAAATTGCCCAGAAGAAAAAGAAAAAGCAATCGAAGATGCTTTAGAGCATTTTGGAATGATTTAAATAATATCTAAGATTGAAAATTTTAAAATTAAGACTTAAAAACTTTAAGATTAAAAAGATATGTACTTCTTATATAACCTAAGAAGATTAATTGAAAATCAGGGGAACGATGATGGTAAAATAAAAAATTTTAACAACTAAAGAAGAATTAGGCATTATTGCCAAAGAGGTTTTTATGAAGTTAAAAATACTGAAAAAGACTTGTTAGAATTGAAAATTTTAGATCATTGTGCAGGGTTTCGTGTCATAATAATGATAGAGGCAAATAGTTATGTAAATATAAAGAGTTCAAGACTTCTACCAAAGTTTAAAACTCAAAAAATAAATAGTTGGTGTGCTGCTTAGAGTAACCATTTTGATAATGTGGATGCGAAACAAAAAGAGATAATCAGACTTCGTAAAAAATTGAAACAGGTTGAAATGGAGAATGATATTTTAAAGCAAGCTGCACTACTGTTAGGCAAAAAATAGACCTCATTATCTCGAACCGAGATAAATATAGCATTAGTGCAATGTGTAGACTACTTGGGGTCACAAGAAGTTTAGTCTATTATCATTTGAACAAAGAAAAAGATGTGAAATTAGATGAAGATGAAAAACTAATAGAAGAAATAAAAGAAATATTCAGAAGAAGAAGAAACAACTATGGAACACGCAAAATAAAAAAAAACTAGGGAAAATTGGATATAAAATATCGAGAAGAAAAATAGGCCGAATAATGAAGAAAAATGGCCTAGTCTCAAACTATACAGTAGCACAATATAAAGTAATAAGATCCAAATGCAACGAAGAAGACATCCCTAACCTTTTAAATAGATAATTTGACAATAGAGACTATTTAGAAGCAATAGTAAGCGACCTAACATATGTAAGAGTAGGAAAAACATGGAATTATATATGTTTAATAATAGACTTAAACAGCCGTGAAATAATAGGATACTCATCAGGTAAAAACAAAGATGCAAATCTAGTAGCAGAAGCATTTTACTCAATAAGGCAGCCACTAAATCGTATAAAAATATTTCACACAGACAGAGGAAGAGAATTTAAAAATATAAAAATAGAAGAAATATTAAAGGTATTTGGGATAAAAAGATCGCTAAGTAAAAAAGGAAGCCCATATGATAACGCAGTAAGCGAAGCAGTCAATAAAGTAATGAAGACAGAATTCATATATCAGGAGAACTTTACTAATTTCCAAGAACTTAATCTAAAATTAGCAGAATACGTATATTGGTATAATAACCTAAGAATTCATGGATCCTTAGGATATAAAACACCAGTAGAATATAGAAAAGCAGAATAAAAAGCTCTGGAAGTTTCATAAATTAAATAAAATATATGAACAGACTGTCAAGGGCAAATTTCAACGAAATTTGGGCGAAGCCTTTACCCTTGATTGTCTGAGAATATATTTTATAATCTAAAGAAACTTTCAAGCTTGATAATGTTCGGTTATAAATTGTCTAAAAAAGGGTTGCCATTCCATGTATTTGGGTTCATTAGAAGAATGCCGAGCAATGGGTAACATGACGCTGATGTGTTTATACACAAAAAAGCTACACGTGCGTTGGCTGACAACAGGGAGCTAAGTAAATTAACACCAGCTAAAATGTTTGACGCTATTAATAAATGACAAGTATATGAAATTGGTTTTACCTAGTTTAAAAAAGAAATTATAATGAAAATATGGAGGCTAAGAATATGAAGATTAATAATGAATGTTGTTGTGGATGCAAAACAGAAAAGCCGGATCAAATTAAAGACAATTGTCCTGTATGTAATAATGAAGGGATTTCCGTTAGTAAAGTAACTGTTGAACATCTAGTGGTAGATGATTATCGTAATGCTGTTAACGGAGATCAATATAAGATTTGCATGAACGAGGACTGCGACGTTGTTTACTATAACTTAGATAATGAAATAAAATTCTTGAAAGACCAAGTTAGAGTTCCTATCTGGTTTAAGAAAGATGCAGATCCTAAGTATGCTTGTTATTGTAGCGAAGTCACAGAAAATCAGGTAATTGAAGCAGTTGTAAAGCATGGCGCGAAATCCGTAAAAGAAGTAAATGCCATCACTGGGGCAATGAAAAATTCTAATTGTAAAGAAAACAATCCGTTGGGAGTTTGTTGTCATAAGATTATTCAGGAAGCTATCGATAAAGGCTTGAAAATGAAATAATTACAGTCGATATGTTCCTACAAACGAGAGCCAATCTTTGATATGTTTCCATCTACGAGCGTGGATATGTTCCCCATAACCATATGCATTGTCTTTTGCTTGGGAACATAATTTTTTATCCTCGTCATTCTTGTAGGAGCACAATTTATTAATGTCATTGTCTTTGGCATTTTTTCTATTATCTTTAAAGTTATTAGAATCTTGACTATCTTTAACCCCTGTTTTGAAATAGAATGTTAAGTCATAAGGATGGACTGTTCCGTCTTTGTCAATTCTACCCACTACGACTTTATCAACTATGCTTTCAAATACTGTTCTGTTAAATTCCTCTATGATTTCTCTATTCTCTAACACCTTTTTAAATTGCTTTAATCTTTCTTTAATAGAGTTTTCATCTTTTATTGTTAGCTCTAGGGTTTTCTTTTCATCAAGTAATTCTTCTTTTTGTTTTGTAAGTTTTTTATACTTTTTAGAATAAACTTCTTCGTCTATACTATCTTCTAAATGAAGATCAACTAACTTTCTTTCTTGACTAATGATTCTGTTTAATTGGTTTTCTAACTTTTTCAAATCTTTGACCAAAGTCTCATCATTTATTTCTTCTTCTACAATTTTTAAAAAGTCATCTATTACTGTTGAATCTACATGGCATAATTGCCTATAGCTTTCAACAAATGCTTTTTCTATTGCTGCTTCTTGTATTCCTTTTGAATGAGGGCAATATTTTTTACCTTTTTTAGTTGACTTTACACATTGCCAGTTAATTTTTTTATAAATTGAACTAGTGTGCCATGTTCTTCTTGAAAGTATTTCTCCACAAAATCCACATTCAAGCATACTTGAAAAAGCATATTGCCTTGATAGTTTCTCTCTTTTTCTATCCTTATTAGCAATGGTGTTTCTATTTTGTGCTCTCCTGAGTCTAATCTCTTGTGCCTTTTCAAAATCTTCTCTTGGTATAATTGGCTCGTGATGATTTTCAATGTGGTATTTATCAGATTCACCAAAGTTTGCTAGTCTTCTTTTTGTTATGGGATCAACTGTGAAGGTCTTTCCCATTAGTATATCTCCAATATACTTTTCATTTTTAATTATTCCTAACACTGTAGTATCAGACCATTTTGTTTTACCTCTCGGGGTGAGATATCCTTGCTCTTCTAGTTCCCTGCCAATGACTGAGCCACCATTGCCCTCTAAATATCTTTTAAAGATGTATCTGACAATTTTGGCTTCTTCTTCATTTAAAGAGATACTTTTTGTTGTAGGGTCATAATCATATCCAAGACAACCTTGAAAACCAATAAGTTCCCCTTTTTCCATTTTCATTTTCAGTCCTTTTTTTACATGGGCTGAGGTATTTTCTACTTCTTGTTGAGCTACTGAACTTAATATTGTTAATAGTAACTCTCCATCCATTGTCAAAGTATCTATATTTTCTTCTTCAAATACTACACCAACATTGTTTTCCTTTAATAGTCTTACATACTTTAAAGTATCTAATGTATTTCTAGCAAATCTTGATATAGATTTAGTAATTATCATGTCTATATCTCCATTTTGGCAATCACTTATTAGTCTCATGAAATCTGCTCTTTTAGTAGCAGTTGTTCCTGTTGTCGCTTCATCTGCATATATACCAGCCAAAGTCCAGTTCTTATTATTTTTTATTAGATTTGTGTAATAATCAACTTGCGATTTATATGATTCAAGTTGGTCTTTGCTATCTGTACTTACTCTACAATACGCTGCAACACGTTTTAAATCTAAATGTAGTGCATTTCTATTTCTTGCTCCAGTATTTGAAGCTTTTATTAATTTTACTTTAGTATTCATTTTACCTCCTTCCCATTTTGTATCTTTCTACAGTGTTATTATATCACAAGATTAACTACTTTATATCCATCTTTTTATAATCATTTTCTAACCTATTCTTAATTTTTGTATATTCCTTATCATTAATTAATTTAAGATCATAAAGTCTACGTAACATAGCAACTCTCATACTATAAATCTTTATTGCTTGCATTTTTACCTCCTATGTAAGTTAATTTTTTACCTTGATAAGTTGTTTAAATTTAAAATATACTAATCTCACCTAAGAAATTTATAAATATTCGCAACTCAAAGTATTTTGATTTTTATAGAAAGATGACAAAATACCCCTCACTTTATATAGTGAAATTTGCCCTCTTTGGTAACCAGAATTTTTATTTTTTTATAGTATTTTTGAGTTTTAATGATTAATTTGAACATAAAAAATGAGGACTTATGCTATTAGACATAAATCCTCTAATCTAAATTTTCCTGTTCAAAGACTTTAATATTTCTTCCTATCAATTATTTAATTTCCATGATTCCGCCTTAGCTTTTGCATTGATAAGGTCAGAATAAAGTCCATTATTTTTAATCAGTTCTTCGTGATTTCCACGTTCTACTATTTCTCCATCTTTTAAGACTAAGATTTGATCTGCATTTCTTATGGTTTTTAGTCTGTGGGCAATCATAATTACTGTTTTGTTTTTTGTTAGTGATTCTATCGCTTCTTTTAATTTATCTTCATTTTCTGGATCTATACTTGCTGTGGCTTCATCAAAGATAATTATATCTGCGTCTTTTAGCATGGCTCTGGCTATGGAGATTCTTTGTTTTTCTCCACCAGATAGGCTTGCTCCACCTTCCCCAATAATAGTGTCATATCCTTCTGGTAAAGCTTCTATAAATTCATGACACCTTGCCTTCTTTGCAGCTTCTACAACTTCTTCATGGCTTGCATTTTGTTTTCCAAATTTTATATTGTTTTCAATTGTATCTTCAAACAGATAGACGTCTTGAAATACCATGGAAATTGAATTCATAAGATTTTCTATCTTATAATCCTTAATATTTTTTCCACCTATTAAAATTTCACCAGAATTTACATCCCAAAATCTTGCAATAAGATTACAAAATGTTGTCTTACCAGATCCAGATGGTCCAACAATAGCAGTCATAGTATTTTCTTTTATCTCTGCTGATACATTTTTTAAAATTGGTCTATCATCATAGGAAAATGATACATTTTTAAAGACTATGTTGTGATTTTTTATAGGCTCTGTAATACTTCCTTCTCTCATATCAGGCATAGAGTCGATAAAACCTACAGAATCTATGGCATTTTCGCAAGCTCTTAGGATTGCCATGTTTGATCCTGCCCCGATTAAGCCTTCAAAGATAATAAAGGATGCCATAATCATAAGAATTGTTTCAGCAAGTGGAAGTTCACCAGATAAATTTAATTTTAATGATACATAGACCATAGCTACAGTTGTTATTCCCATTACAATTCTTTGGATAACTGTGTAAGGTGCTACAGATATTTCTAAATCTAAAAGTATATTTGATGTATCTTTTATAGACTTTCTTAAAGCTCTGTTATTTTCTCCACCAAGATTATAGGATTTTATAACCTGCATTCCTTGTAAAGTTGCTAATACTTCTTTTGTAAGTCTTGTTTGTGTTTCTGTCATTTTGTCTGCATTAGCTGATGATTTTTTCTCCATCATTGATGTAACTATAAAGAATACTATTACACCCACTACTGCAACAAGTCCTACCTTTACATTAAAAATTAAAGTTCCAAGGACAAAGACTAAAGTATTTAAAACTCCACCAAGTACAAGAACCAAAAGCATAGGCACCCACATTTCTGCTTGGGAAAGTGAAGATGTAGCAATAGTAGTTAATCTTCCTAGTGAAAAGCTTGAAAAGAAACCCATAGGAACTCTTTTTATCTTTTCTCCTATTTCTATTCTCTTGTGAGCTGCCATAAAATATCCAGCGTGTGTTTGTGCCATTTGTGATGATTTTTGTGTCATTATCTTTCCAACAAGGGATATAACTAATATTCCAAGACAAACAAAGATAGCCTTATAGTCTAAAGTTTTAGAAAATATATTTACTAGCATATAGTAAATCGCACCAAACTCAAGGGCATTAAATACTGCGTGCAAAAATCCAGCGAGAATAGATTTCTTAATATATACCTGTTCTTCTTTTGAAAAATTCCATATCTTTTTAAACACATTAAGCATTTTCATCACCCCTTAAATTTGCAGCATACATTTCCTTATAAAGTTCTGATGACTTTAATAGTTCTTCATGAGTACCATAAGAATTTAATTTGCCATCTTTAATAACAAATATCCTATCTGCATCAACAATTGTCTTTAACCTATGAGCGATTATGATTAAAGTTTTACCCTTAACTAGATTTGCCAAGGCGTTTTGTATGAGAGCTTCATTTTCAGGATCTATATAAGAAGTTGCTTCATCTAAAATTACGATTGGTGCATTCTTTAGCATGGCACGAGCAATAGATATTCTTTGTCTTTCTCCTCCAGACAGATAACCTCCACCTTCACCAACTCTTGTATCATAACCATTAGATAGATTCATAATAAAATCATGGCAGGCAGATTTTTTACATACATCTATAATTTCTTCGTCAGAGGCATTCTTATTTCCAAGCCTAATATTTTCCTTTATAGTCATATCAAAGAGGAAATTGTCTTGGGATACAAAAGAAATAAGTGAAGACAAGTTTTCGAGCGACACATCTTTTGTTTCTACTCCGCCAATTTTAACAGATCCCTTATCTACATTCCAAAATCCAGCAATAAGTTTTGCTATTGTGGACTTGCCTGACCCAGAAGGACCAACGAATGCTGAAACAGACTTTTCTTTTATTTCCATTGAAAGATTATCAATGATTTTCTTTTCTCCATTGTAAGAAAAGTCTACATCTTGAAGTTCTATATTATAGGATTCTATTTTCTCTCCCTTGTCAATATTTTCTAACTCTCTTGAATCTAAAATCTTTCCTATTTCAGAAGTTATAGTCGATATTCTTGACATATCATCCATATAGTTCATGATTTTTAAAATACTAGAAACTGTAGCAAAGGATAAGACGATTAAGGTAATTAAATTTCCTAAATCAATACTTCCATTTATATAAAATAAAATCCCAAAAGGTATGATTGTAATAATTCCCATAGGAGAAAGTAATCTACCTATAGCAACCTTATTCATAGATTCACCCATCCAGTTATAATAAAAGCTTGCATTGTCGTAAACGCTATCCGCATATTTTTTATAAGATGATTCGCTTTGATTAAAGGTCTTTATTACTTCTATCCCATTTATATACTCAACAATGGAATTATTCATATGTTGACCAATGGCAACTGACTTCCCAAACATCTCCTTATAATGAGCATTCATTACAGACATCATGGTAGCCATTCCTATCACAAATGGAATTAGTGATAGCAAGGTCAATCGCCAATCTAATGTAAACATATAAATAAATAATAGAATCGGTCCTACTAAGTTTGCCGTAAATTCTGGCACTAAGTGGGCAAGTGAAGTTTCCATAGAATCAACTTGCTCAACTATAATATTTTTTAATTCTCCAGATGATCTTGATAATACATCTCCCAGAGGCATCTTAAAAAATTTCTTAGAAATATCATTTCTGATTTCTCCAAGTGAATTAAAGGTTGCTGTATGAGAAATACTTGTTGATATTCCAGCTGCCACTTCTTTAATAACAAATGTTATTAAAATACTTATACATAGTGGAGTATATAAACTCATATCATTTGCACCATTAATCAAATTTACAATGATTTTTGCCATGTATATATAAGAAAAAAGCCCAGCAACTACTCCCACTATGGCAAGTAGTACGGATGCAAAATATGATCCTTTTCTTTTTCTTACATATTGTTTTATTAAATTCATCAAATCCCCTCCTAAATATTAAATTTTTTTCCCATTAATATAGCTAATATTTTTTCTTTATCCTCCTTTGTAGAAAATTCCTCAAAAGAGTATCCGTCTAAATAAAGAATTTTATTGCAGGAATTACACAAAAATTCATAATCATGGGAAATTATAAGTATAATTTTTTCTTTTTCTTGTAATTTCTTCATTCTTTCTGAAATAATTTGCATATTATGTCCATCTAAACCACTTGTTGGCTCATCAAATAAATAAACATCTCTTTCTAAAAGTTCTGCTGAAGCGATAGTTAATCTTTGTTTTTGTCCGCCTGACATGATTTGTGGATGGATGTCTTTTATATTTTCTAAGTTAAAATCAGCTAATATTTTATCTGTATCTGCATCTTTATTATTTAGTTTTAACTCGTCTTCTGCTGAAACTTCAAAAAGATTACTCTCAGGATTATTTGACAGGTAGTATATTCTTTTTTGCCTATTTCTTTTGTTTAATTTTTCTCCATTTATAGATATAAAACCACTATCTTTTTTCATAAGTCCACTTAAAATTTTAAACAGAGTAGATTTGCCTATGCCATTATCCCCAATAATTCCATAAATATTTCCACTTTTAAATGAGTAGGTCAAATCTTTTATTAGGACATTCTTATTATAGGAAAAATAAATTTTTTCTAAGTTCATAGAATTTATCTCTTTTAACTTATTTATTTTAGGAGATATTTTATTTAAAGAAAAGAATCTTAATCCTAACTTATTGAAAAAATCTTCACTTTTTGATGCGAGTTCTTCCTCTGTAAAAACATTGTTTATTTTCCCATTTTCAAGATAATAATATTTATCCACTAGTCCTCTAAGGTAGTACAGCCTATGCTCTGAAATGATTATTGTCTTTTTCTTTTTCTTTAATGAAAGCATAAGTTTTCTTAAAGCTTCAACACTTTTCATATCTAGGTTAGCAGACGGTTCATCAAAAACATAAATAGGTGGATTAAGTGCATTTATAGAAGCAATTGCTATTTTTTGTCTTTCTCCACTTGAAAGATGAAATAAGTTTTTATCTTTTAAATTTTCTCCATTAATAGATTGTAAGGAATTATTGATTATTTCATCTATTTTTTCTCTTTCTATCCCATAATTTTCAAGCCCGAAGGCAATTTCATCTTCTACATTTTCTGCAAAAAATTGACTCTTGGGATTTTGAAAAATAGATCCTACTTTCCTTCCTATTTCATATAATTCTTTTTCTAGGGGATTTATTCCATCTATGGAAATTTCTCCCTTTAATTTTCCTCCATAGAATTTATAAGCAAGACCATTTATAAGTCTTGTAAGGGTAGTTTTCCCACAACCACTCGCCCCTATAAAGGCAACACATTCCCCATCATTAATTTCCAAATTAATATTTTTTAAGATGTTTGCTGAATCTTTACTGTAGGCAAAGCTTACATTTTTTAACTTGATCATCCTAATAACTCCTCTCCAGGAAAATCATGCTCATTGTTATAAAGATGGTGATTAAACAAACAATAACATCAAGATTTCTAAATTTTATTTCTCTTCTTGAGCTATGTTTTCCAGATGCAGAAATTCCTCTTACTTCCGATGCGGCGGCAAGTTCTTCAGCTATTTTTGAAGATGAAAACATCATAGGAACAAATAAATATTCCATCGTTAAAAATGGTTTTTTAATAGAAATTAATCCTCTTAATCTCAACGAGTCGATAATTTCTTTAAACTCACTTTTAACTACTGGGAAAAATCTCATCATGAAAATAAGTGGCAAAGCAACATTTCTATGAATTTTCATTTTTTTCATTATTGCCATTATCTCTCCTGGAGGTGTTTTTAAAATTGGTATTACTGATAGAACTATAACTAATGTTCTTATAACCATAAACAGAAACATATCTGGAATCAAAATGCCAAAACCTTCACCATTTGAGACAAATCTCAAAAAACTTAAAACGCCAATTGCAATAATTAGTTTTATAGTAGATTTGCTATATCCTTGCAGTGATACATAAATAACTAGAATGGCGGCTAATAAAAAAAGTACAGTATCTTTGGACAATGCTGAAACCAAAAATACTGTACTTAAAAATACTACTAATTTGGAACGTAAGTCCAAATGCATCATTTTATTATGCCTGTCTTTTTAAAATGTTTTTCTGTCATCTTATTTCCTAAATAGCAACCAATAATTGCCGCCACAATAGTACATGCTAAAGAAATAAGAATCCACTTAGGATTTGTATAATACTGAGTTTGTATTTGAACTTGTTCTGGAGATACGCCAGACTTAATGAAAGCATCTTTAAAAAACCATATTTCGCTCATGCCATGAGCCGCTCTAGTTAATGATGTAATTATCCAAGCAATAGTAATTCTTTTTATATTCCTATAGCTATCTGTACCAAGCATAGATAACTCTGCAATTATCCCGCCACCTACAAACCATGGAATCATAAAAGGACCCATAAAGACAGTTGCTAATATAGCTTGTATAATATTATAAATTAGTGCAACTCCCGGTTTGCCTACTTTCATAGCCATATAAACAAAAAATGGTCCTAAAATTAGTGCAGTAAACACAGCATTAAAAATCATATTGAAAAATAATGATGCCCCTGTAATCATTGAAAAAGCAATGAATACAACAATCATGATTGCAGAAAAAATTCCTATGGTTGCTAAATCTTTTATAGTTAATTTTTTACTTTCCATAATTCAACCTCCTTAGTTGATAGCTGTTATCATTCTATAATAGACTAAGCTTATTTTCTTGACTATTTAGACTAAATGTGCTGTTTTAGATATTTTTCTATATTCTGAAGGAGTGAGATTAAACTTATTTTTAAAAGTATTTGAAAATTTAGCATGATCTGTGAAACCTACCCTAATAGCAATTTCCGTAATTGAAATTGATGTATTATTCAAAAAATCAGCTGCTACCTCCAATCTTTTACTTGTTATAACTTCCTTAATTGTTTGCCCAAAAACACTCTTATAGCAAGATTTCATTGTGGTAGAATTTATCTTAAAGATTTCCGATAGTTTATCATAAGTTATATTTTTTTCGTAATTATTCTTTATAAATTCATCTATTTTCTTTACAATATCAACATTTGTCTTAATAAAATATTTCCTATCGCTTATCTTGTTACTGGTATCAAGGCTTGAAATATATAGGAAAAGTTCTTGAAATTTTACCCTTAGATATTCAATTAGAATTTCATCTGGAACTTTATAAACTTCATAAAAAATATGTTCAATATGCCGAGTAGCTCTTTGTACAAAAACTTTGTCCTTATTGCATAATTTTCTTAAAACAACTTTAAATTTAATCCCTAACATTTCTTCTAAAAAATATATTTCGCTATCAAATTCATTTGGATTAATATAAAAAGTCACACCATGATAATGAGATATAGGAAAAAAAGATTCCTCGGAGCTGTTACTACTTGCATTGATTGCAAAATCTCCCGATTCCATATAAGTAATAGTTCCATCGCTTAATACGCATTCAAATCTTCCTTCTCTACAATGATTAATCTCGTAGCTTTGATTTAAATTTTTTGATAATTTTTTCTTTATGACAGAAGTGTGTATATCATTATAAAAAACTGTTACCCCTTTGAAAATTTCGTACTTCGAAACTATATACTTCCCATTTTCCAAATTATGAAATTCGCAAATTCTCCCTTTAGAATTTTCTATTATTTTTTCTAAATTTCTTCCATAAAGGTGGCACATTAACTCCTTACCCATAAAAATCTCCTAATTAATGAGTTTTTCTCTCAAATAACCTTCTAACATCTTTTTGATTGTTTCTTTATTTTCAATAAAAATTTCTTTTTGATTTAAACTTTCATATCCTAAAATCAAAGTATTTACAAAGGTCACTAAAAACTCATCTTCAAAAACAGATGATAGCTTATCGTTTGGAGGAAATGTAGACGATAAAATTTCTGTGTTTATTTCTTTTAAATTTTTAAACATTTCACACAATCTTTTATCTTCATTTTGAAGTTTCAAAAAAATTGCATATATGCTTTTAAATTCATTTTCATCATAAATTCTCTCCATCATCATCTCAGTAATTGCGTCTAAACTCGTTAACTTAGATGTGTCGATAGTTTTGTTTTTTTCTCCTCTATATTTGATGCCTAATTTCATAAAATCATAAATCATTTCATAGGTTGAGCCATAATGATAGTAAACACCACCTTTACTTAAACTTACTTTTTCTATAACATCTTCCATAGTTGTATTTTGGAAACCCTTTTCTAAGAAACATTTTTTTGCCGCTTCCAGAATTTCTAACTTCCTTTTTTCTCCAACTTTCAATTTTTTATCATTCAAAACTTTATCTCCTGTCAATAAATAATTCCGACGCTATCGTCAGTTTTATTGTAACTCATTTGATAATTAATTTCAATACATGAATTATTTTAAAATTTAGTAATCTTATTTAAGATATTTGTTTGAACGCCCTTTATATTTCTTTATTAATTTCTTTAAATGCGGTATAATTAATAAAACCTAATAAACGCTTAACGCTTATAACTTTAATAGCAAGCACAGTAAGTGTACGGACACTTACGAAAAAATTAATGGAGCAGACCTTTACGGATTGCTCCATTTTTTTAATTTTTACCTTGTTAGGGAGAACCCTAAGACCCCGAAATATATTTTATAAAGGAGAATAAAATGGCAAATAGATTTAGAAATGAAATAATAGAAATAAAACTAACTAAAGAAGAAAAAGAAGTTTTTGAAAAGAAAATGAGACTTGCAAACTGCAAAACTATGTCCCACTTTCTTAGAAAATGTGTATTAGAAAAAGAGATATATGTAGTAGATTTAGAACCATTTAGAAATCTACAATGGTTACTTTCAAATGCAACAAATAATATAAACCAGATTGCAAAAGCTACTAATACAACTGGTGTTATTTACAAAAATGAAATTGAATCAATGAATAAACAGATAGAAAAATTATCAAAAGAAATAAGGCAGGTCCATTCCCTACTTCTTAATAAATCAAAAGAAAATTCTGGTGATTAATATGGCAATTACAAAAATACATCATATAAAATAAACTCTAAATTTGGCAATAGACTACATTACTAAGAGTGAAAAAATCTTGGCATCTTCATTCAAATGTCACCCATCTACTGCCCATATTCAATTTATGAAAACAAGAGAATAGGATAATACTAAAGGTACAGTTTTAGCTAGACATCTGATTCAATCTTTTCTACCAGGAGAGGTTGATCCTACAAAAGCTCACGAGATAGGAATGAAATTATGCAAGAAAATTTTAAAGGAAGATTATGAATTTGTTCTTGTAACCCATATAGATAGAGGGCATATCCACAACCATATTATTTTTAATAATGTTAATTACAAAACTGGTAAATGCTACCAGTCTAACAAAAAAACTTACCATAAAATCAGGTATCAAAGTGATGAATTATGTAAAGAAAATAAGCTTTCAGTCATTGATAAATACTATGAAGCTTACAAGAGAAAATATAAAACTGCTGGTAAATCTTGGTACGAAAATGACCAATTTAATACATGTACTTCTTGGAAAACAGACTTCAATTTGACATTTATCATTTGATAAAATAGTCTAAGGCTTGGGAAGAATTTCTAAAGAAAATGACTGAGCTTGGTTATGAAATAAAGTATGGAAAACATATAGCCTTTAAGCAAAAAGATAAGCAGAGATTTACAAGAATTAAGATGATTGGGGATGACTATACAGAGGAAAGACTAAAATAGCGTCTTACAGAAAATCAAACTATTAAAACCCCATCTATCAAAAAACGAATCGGAAATGTCATCAATATGAATACTGATACAAAGGTTAAATATATCGAGGACTATGAATACTGGGCAACAAAACACAACTTAAATACAATGGCTGATTCAGTTGTTTTCATCAGAGAACATGGCATTAACTCCGTTAAGCAGCTTGATGAATACAACAAGAAAAGTACTGAAGAAAGACAGAACTTACAAGATAAAACCAAAGAAATTGACAAGGAAATGCATGAGCTTTCTGCAACTATGGAGCAAGTTTATACTATCAAAAAGCATCGAGAATACTACAAGGAACATAAAGCAAATCCATCTGACAAGGCATTTTTTTGAGAAATATAAATCTCAAATCATTCTATACGAAACTGCCCTTTCAGAGCTTAAAAAAACCATTCTAAGCCGCCAAATTCAAAAGATATTTTGACTAAACTTTATAAATTGCAAGAAAAAAAGAATACCCTTATGCAAGAGTACTCTTCTACAAAATCTGCTATGAACGAGCTTTGTCAAATACGAAAGAACTACGGAATTTACATGGGCAGGGAGATGGAGAGATAGCCTTTTAAATCTTCCTATTGCTTTAATAGAAATTTATGAACAGCTTCTAATGTAAATGCGTATGATAAAATTGACAAAAATATTACTATAATGCTAAGGAACATAACCGATTCAAATTGTTTTGTTTTAGCGATGAAACGACGAACTGATTGTATCGGTTTTTTCTTTTTTCTATCAATATAAACACTTATTACTCTAAGCAATAATATATAAGATATTAACTGTTGAATTACTCCTATAAATACGCCAAAAATTTTATATACCGATGCAAAAAGATTTCTTCCATCTGTTATTGTTGCACTCATTGTTGTCGCCATTTCTTTAAGATTAAGTCCATAATATAATGTCAATGCAGAAACAACTATTGAAACTGCGATGAATTTAACTGTAACTTTTTGAACTTCTTGACTAATAGATATAACAAATAAAAATAATATACATATCATCAGTGGGATAAGTCCAAACCACTTTAAAAACAAAGAAATATAATCTACATATTCTTTGAAAAAACTAACTACTATAGAAGCTACAAACACTCCTGCAATAATTAGCAAAAAAACATCATTGTCATTAGAATTTTCACTTCTAACATTTTCAGCTCGTCTTATTGTCGTGTAATGATAATCTGGAGATTCAATAAAAGTGGTTTTAGTAGATATTTCTATCTTCGTATTAAACAAATTTAATATGATATTTTTAATTTTAGAAGTTAAAAATTTAACTTTGTTAACAAGTTTTATTATAAGTAAAATTAAAAATGATGCTATTAGTCCTTTGATAATATCTTCAGGTATTGCTTTTACCAATCCCCATAACCAATATATAATTGTATCAGGCATAGTCATCACTCCCTCTAATCCTTTTCTAATATCATATCTAATAATTACATCCTAATGCAGTAATCCTAAATTTTTCAATGCCTCCATTAGCTTGAATCGGTATGTTTCCAAAATACATTGCTGATGTTTCTTGATAAAATCCCTCACAATAATATAATGTAAATAAATTAAGCATTGCCAACTCATATTCTTCTTTAGACAAACAAAGATGTTCTCGTACAACATTGCCATCTACGTACGAATTTTTTTATACCTAAGATTATTTCTATTCTGTATCCTAAGCTTCCCTCCTATACCACAACTGTTAATTTCTATTTCATATATCTTATCTTGATTCTCCATATCTCTTCACCTCTTATACTTGCTATAATTTTTATAAATATTCCATACCATCCCATTTACTGTCGATAGTGCAAAAAAACAAATACTATTCCCACTTAATTTCTTCATTAACTTTTTGGTGAATATCTACTCTATTAACAACATCGATTTCATTTACTAACCAACCATTTAATGTACAACTTCTGATAAATTCATCAATTCTATTAACTCCATTCATTTCTTTGAGTGTTACAACAACACCAAACCTAACTCCTATACCATCTTGAGGAACTAATCGGTTATTTGTCTTCACTTCCATACCCCAGTTTTTATTTCTATAAGAGTCTTTTGGTATCATTCTTTTTGTAGCACTCTCTGCGATATACTTTACATTATCCCATTTTCTAAACTGCTTTCTGGCTTCACCTTCCAAAAGATAATTTCTTTCTCCCTCTAAAGTGTCTTCCGTATTCTGTTTATCCCCCTTAATATCCTTGATTTTTTTATCATCCCCTATTCGCCCAAAATGTAAATTTAATTCCGTATTTGTATAATCAACACCTTGCAATCTATCACACAATGGAAAATAACACATAGTAGCCTTTGCAATATATGGATACTTATTATCCTTTAGAGGCACTGGAAAATCGTAGCTATAAGTATTCCATTTTTCACTAACGTCTGATACCACAAATTTTATTTCATCATCTTTTGTTTGAATAATATCGTTTATATGAATTGGTACAACTCCATGCCCATATAAAGCAACTTCCTCAGGAGTCGGTTTTTCATCCCAACCTCTTGCAGCGTCAATAATAATGGCTTTTGCAACTTCTCTATTAAATCCTATCACATCAATTAAATAAGATAATTTTCTCGCAATCCACGGTGCAGCATAAGAAGTACCAGCAACACTCGCAGCCCCTAAAGGTTCACAAACCCTAATGTACTCTTCTTCACTGCCACCATAATAGCTCACATCAGGCTTTGCATAAAAAGATAATACCAATCCTTTACGAGCATATTTAGTAGACAGACCATTCTTACTAACTGAATTTACAACTATACTATTAACAGAATCTGCTGGAGATCCTATTTTTACTATATCTGCACTTGGTTTATTTGTCCCTGCCACAACAAATATTACATTGTTTTCAAACTGAATTTTATCTAATGTTGCAGCTTCAGCAGAAATAAAGTTGTCATTAATTTCCTGATTACTACCAAGTGAAATATTCCAGACTTTTATATCTGAATTATTTACCACAATACTCTTTATTTTCTTTATTATTGAAAATGAAGAAAATTCAGCACCTACCGCTACTCCAAAATGCCTAACTTTAAACCTTCCACAGCCATCATCCAGCCAAGGATTTAATCTTGCTCCATCAACAATAATGGAAGATACTGCTGTCCCATGATTATAATCTTTTGGATTTTTTGGTATATCTTCTGAGACCATATCATGATATTCAACCCAATCACTAAAATAAACACTTTCATCAAATAAGGTATCTATCACACCAATTGTTGGTTCAATAGTTGGGGATGGTATAGTTATCATTTTTGTTTGATGCTCATTGGTAAAATCATCAGGTGATAAACTTGACAAATCAACGGTTGCCATTGAAACAAGATAAGGTGCTTTTACTAAAAGTAGTTCTACCTGCTTTTCGTCTAAGTAAACAGTTTGATTATCTAAAATTCTGCTACTTAAAATATCTATCCCTAATCTTTCAAATAATAATTTTGTATCTTTTCTTACATCATACAAAGTTATAATACTCTGTTTTATATCTATCGTAGGTAACTCTACCTCAAAAGAATCAATATACGATACATCTGCAATCACCTGTTTAAATGTAGACATACTTACAGAAAGTTTTTTAAAAACCTCCGAATTAACAATACTTTTGTCTTTAAATTCGCTCTTGCTGATATTTCCTCTAAATTTTTGAGATAATATATTTGAAGTATTTACAATTAACTCTATACTTTTAGTTAAATCATCTTCATCAAGAAAATATGTTATTATATGCTTACTCTGATTTGAATTAAATTTTACTCCAACAATTGCTTCATTAGAATATGTCCCTTTAAAAAGTCCAGCAATTCGATTACTTTTCGCAACAATCTTATTATAATAAACACTAACCAAAATACCCTCAAACGGTTTTGTTTCTTTATCCCAAAATTCTTTAATCTGGATTAGCTGAGCTTTTAATCTTAATAAATGCTCTGTACTGACTTCCATCCTCCCATTCATGGATACACCACCACGATTACCATTTTTACTGGCTTGTACAAAGCGTTTCCCTTTTAATTCCAAGACATTATTCACTATCTACTTCCTCCTTATTTAACTTTCTTGAGACAGAACTTTTAGACTCTCCTTTTAATTTTTCTATTTCTCTTACAGTGAAGCCTTCCTCATGAAGCTGGTTTATATCCTTGTGATCCAGATTTCCTATCAAGCTATTATATAATCTCTTAAAATAATCATACTCAGAATCAACATCACTAAATGCAAGTGATGTTTTTATAATGTTTTTCAATTCTCCAGGATAAGGTATTTTTTTTGCTATTTTCAATATCTTTTTAAATAATCTTGTGTCTTTTGATATTCCTTTAAAATTCTTGATAAAAGAAGAAAAGTAATATTCAGCAACTTCTATTAAATCCTCATCGCTATACCTATTGAAATTAATAACAGCATCAAATCTCCTAATTAATGCTTTATCAAAATTTGAATATATATTAGTTGTTGCAATAAGCACTATTTCTTTATTAAGATCTGTTAATCTATCTAATTCTCTTAAAATTGTAGATGTTACTCTTCCCATCTCCCTAATATCATTAGAATTAATCCTATCTAAAGCAATAACATCAATTTCATCAAATAAAACCACAACCTTATTTGCATTTGGAAGCATATTTATTTCTCTAAATACTTTTACTATATTTTTATTAGTCTGTCCCAACTTGCTATCTATCAAATTTTCAAAATCCACTCTAAAAAGAGAGCGATCCAACAATCTTGCAACATTTTTTGCTGCTTCTGTTTTTCCGCTTCCCGGTAATCCTTCAAATAAAAATTTATTAATACCAACATTATGATTTACAGCATTAATAATACCTTTTATATCCTCTGTTATTTCAAGCGGTAAATTTAAAGCCTCCAAATTTTTTATTTCAACTTGCTTTAAAAACTCACTTTCAAAATCACTACTTTGTGGTGAATATAAATTTGATTCAGATATTAACCCCATAATATACTCAGATAACTGATAATCTCCTATGCTATCAAAATATCTTGCTATTGCTATAGCCTCATTTCTAAAGGAATTTTCATTCCTTTCCACATGGTATTTTATTAAATTCAAAACATTTTGTTTTTTCATATTGCCATACCTCCTAATTTCTTTATCATTATATCGCAAATCGGGACGTATTTCTACGTTTATGGGACAAATATTTAGATTTTTATGTCTAAAGTTATATTATCCTTTCTTCATAAAAAAAGAGCAGCCTTTTAAGCTACTCTTGTAGAAAGTACAAAATGAGTTTATCTTATTTTTTGTGTTTCCTCATACCAGTTGCAAAACTACTCTTACGTCCATGTAGTTTTTTTGAATCTTTTTTACATATCCTTCTTCATCTTTTTCAAATACAAAATGCTTATAAAACTGCTTGAAATGCAGGATTTCTAGATTTACATCTTTTGTATCAACGCTATAGTCTCAACCCATGTTGAGAGCGTGGTATTGATGTCAAAAATAAGATTATAGGTTATAATAGTGTTGAAAGTAGTAGCTTTTAGGATTTTTAGAGGGTTTTGTATGAATTTTGAAAAAATTGTAATTAGTTTATTACCTATAGCAGGATTGTTTTTGTCTTTCTTTTATAAGTATAAAGCAAATGGAAATATAAGTAAGTATAGTGGATTTAGAACAGCATTAAGTATGAAATCAAAAGAAAACTGGAATTATGCCCATAAGTATGCAGCTAAACTTTTGCGCATATATACTATATTTTTTATATTACTAAATATTATAATAATATTTAGTAATAGTCTAACTAATACAACTATGACAATCATAGTTGTATTGCAAATGCTATTCTACTTCATCATTGGATATAAAGTTAATAATGCTTTGGCGAAAAAAGAAAATAGTTAGAATCTATTAAGAATTAAAAAAAGATAAAGTTGTGTATATTGAAAATGAAAAAATAAACTGGTAATACAAGGTGACGACATTGAGTCTAGGGTTGTAGTATTAATTCTTATAATTTTAGCTGCTAATGCGAATGTTGTATGAACGCAAATGTAAATACAATTATTAATGCTAATGTAATAGCGAAGGTAAGCGGTGGCTTCAATTACAAATTAACTAATATAAAAGATTATAGTTTATGATGAAATGATTAAAGTAATATTTAAATCTTCAGTTGAAGTTGAAATAGAAAATTGACAAAAATAAAAACTAAATACACAATAAATCCCACAGAATCCGACATGCCTCTTAAAGTGATGTAAGTTGGGTCTTTTAGTTGTAAAAATAGCTCCACCATGTTATGGTAAGGGCTTGTTCCATAAGTATTATATAAGAAAAAATGGTCAAGTACTTGAATGAAAAATTAACAAACACTTTAAGGATATTAAAAACTAATTCAAACGATGTAAAATTAACTTCGAAATAGGTCCTATATGGAATTATTTCTAAATAGAGTTGAATTACATGGGTTTATCATTTATGATGTACTTAGATTAAGTTCCGAAACGGAAATAATTTTAAATAGAAAAAGGTGTATGTTTTATGGAAATAAAACGTGATTACTATCTAGATAAATTAATACGAAAAAAAGATAATGGATTTATTAAGATTATTACAGGAATTAGAAGGAGCGGAAAATCTTATTTGCTGAATAATCTATTTTATAATCATTTGCTTGAAAATGGAGTAGATAATAAGTATATTATAAAATTTGCCTTTGATTCGGCTAGGGATTTATTAAAAATTGGCGAAGATTTAATGGATTTAGATCTGCTAAGTGGTGAAAGATTAGTAGATCCTAAAAAATTTTTAGACTATATTATGAGCCAAACGAATGACAAGGAAAAATTTTATATCCTCTTAGATGAAGTTCAATTGCTTAAATCTTTTGAGCAAGTCTTAAATGGATTTTTGCGTCAAGATAATTTTGACGTTTATGTTACTGGGAGTAATTCTAAATTCTTATCTAAAGATGTCATTACTGAATTTGCAGGTAGGGGTGATGAAATTCATGTTATGCCGCTTGTATTTTCTGAATTTCTTCAAACTTATGATGGCGACAAAGAAGATGCTTTTGCGGAATATCAAGTTTACGGCGGTTTACCAGCTGGGGCTTTAATAAAAACAGATGAAGATAAGATGAATTATCTAAAGGGGCAACTCGAAAATGTATATTTGCGCGATATTGTTCATAGGTATGACATACGTTTAACTTCTGAACTAGAAGACCTACTCAATATTTTGGCATCAGGCATTTCAAGTCTTACAAATCCAAGTAAAATAGCTTCAACTTTTCAATCCATAAAAAAATCTAAAATTTCTGCAAATACAATTGATAAGTTTATAGGCTATTTTGAAGATTCTTTTATTTTAAAAAGAGTCTATCGATACGATGTTAAAGGGAGAAAATATATAGGCACGCCTTATAAAATATATTTTGAAGATGTAGGGTTGAGAAATGCAAGATTAAACTTTAGACAGATAGAACCAACCCACCTAATGGAAAATATCATTTATAACGAATTAAGATATCGTGGCTATATGGTTGATGTAGGAATGGTCATGAAAAGGGAAAATGTTAATAATAAAGATATAAAGAAACAGCTGGAAGTTGATTTCATAGCCAACCTTGGAAATAAAAAATATTATATTCAATCTGCATATAGCCTCCCTTCCATAGAAAAAATAAATCAAGAAAAAGCCTCCTTGTTAAATATTGATGACTCATTTAAGAAAATTATTATCGTGAAAGATCAAATTAAGCCGTTTTTAGATGAAAATGGAATACTCACTATTAATCTATTTGATTTTTTGTTAAACAAGGAAAGTTTGGACTTATGATGAATAACTTAACTTATTCGTTAAGGATATATTCCCACATATAAAGCTTTTGAAAAACTTTTAATTTTATCCATAATGACAACTCAATCCATGCGGAAGTAATTACTTTATTATTTAGATATAAAATAGAATTTGTTTAATTGTGAAAATATTTAATATTTGATTAATGTATTATTTATTAGAGAAATTCATTTTTAATTGGGTAAAAATATTTTATAAAATTGTTCGAAGTTTTTGAAATTTTATTCTTTAATACTTATATTTTTATAACTTGATTAGGGCATTTTTAGGGAATTATAATTGACAGCTAATTAGTCCTAGTCTATAATGTGAACATAGGACAGTTATTAATTTTGCCTTGTAGGCTTTAATAAATGTAAAGAAAAATTCTTCATAATTCTTGGGATTTTTCACTTTGTATATTTCAGATGTGAGTTTGGAGTATATAGCAAGAGGGTTGGTATTTAAGAAGTGTTTTATATGATGCTAATTCTAAAAAAATAATTTATATATTAAAAAATTTATTTTAAGTTGAAAAAGATTTGAATGATGTTTAGAGGTTAGAATTTTAGGGGTGGATTATGAATTTAAGTGAAAGATTAAAAACTTATGGTATGGAGCAAACATTAAAATATATACATAAGAATCCAGAGGTGAATTTGGAAAAAGCTTTAAATTTAAGCAGAAAGATTTCTCCGGATGCTTTTAAAAGTCAAATGGACTTTATTGAAAGAATTGTAAAAGATAAAGACGATGTCTATCATAAATATACAATTAATATGTTGGACAGATTGGATCCAGAGGTTTTTGATAAATTTGTTGTAAATTTTTTATTGAATGCAGGATTATTTAGTGAAGATTTAAAAAAAGAAAGCAGAGAAAAATATGGATGTAATGTTCCATGGGCAATTTTGTTAGATCCAACTACTGCTTGCAATTTAAAGTGTAAGGGATGTTGGGCAGCTGAATATGGAAATAGTTTAAATTTATCTTATGATGAGATTGATGACATTATTAAACAAGGTAAGGAACTTGGAATATATTTTTATATATTTACAGGCGGAGAACCTTTAGTTCGCAAAAAAGATGTGCTAAAAATTTGTGAAGAACATAGTGACTGTGAATTTTTAATATTTACTAATTCTACTTTAATAGATGATGAGTTTGCAGATGAAATGTTAAGACTTAAAAATATTATTCCGGCTATCTCCGTTGAAGGCCCTGAATTCACTACAGATTCAAGAAGAGGAGATGGTGTCTACAATAAGGTTATTGAAGCTATGGATAGACTTAAAGCAAAAGGTCTACCTTTTGGAATATCTTGTTGTTATACATCTGCAAATTATGACTCAATAATAAGCGAAGAGTTTGTAGACGAAATGATAGAAAGAGGAGCGTTATTTGCATGGTACTTCCACTTTATGCCAGTTGGAAAGGGAACAGGCAAAGAACTTCTTCCAAAGCCAGAACAAAGAGCTTATGTTTATGAACATCTAAGAGAAATGAGATCAAGAAAGCCGATGTTTTTCTTAGATTTTCAAAATGACGCTGAATATATTGGTGGTTGTATAGCAGGAGGTAGAAATTATCTTCATATAAATGCAAATGGTGATGTAGAACCTTGTGTATTTATTCACTATTCAGATTCTAATATAAGAGAAAAATCTTTGATAGAAAGTTTGCAGTCACCGCTATTTATGGCATATCATGATGGACAACCTTTTAATGAAAATATGCTTAGGCCTTGTCCAATGCTTGAAAATCCAGAAATGCTTAGAAATATGGTTAAAGAATCCAAGGCAAAGTCTACTGACATTTTAGAAAAAGAAGAAGTAGATGAACTATGTGATAAATGTAAAGACTATGCCGTAGAATGGAAACCTGTTTCAGAAGACTTGTGGGAAAATAGTCCATGGACTAGAAAGAATAGAAATAAATAAAAATTTAACAAAATAAATTATAGGATGCTTCTGCTTTTTAGGAGCATCTTTTTTATAAGAAAATATTAAAAATATAAATTAGAACTGATGTAAAAGTTTTATAGCTTGGAAATTATTTGTAAATGAAAGAGAGGTAAATATTTTATGGTTATAGTTAGAAAAGTTAAACTTAGTGATGCTAATGAACTTATAAGTTATTGTAAAAGGGTAGGAAGTGAAACGGATAACTTAACGTATGGTTCAGATGGTATAGGTCTATCTATATAAGAGGAAAAGAAGTTTATTGAAGAGATGGATGAAAATTCAAATAATATTTTTATTTGTGCACTTGAAGATGATAAAATCATTGGAATTGGAAATTTAAATAGACTTCCTAGAAGAACAAGCCATAGATCAGAAATTGGTCTATCTGTTATAAAAGATAATTGGGGAAGAGGCGTAGGAAGTTTACTTCTAAATGAATTAATAGAGTTTGCAAGAAGTAAAGAAATTGAAATTATTAGTTTAAAAGTTCGTAGTGACAATATTAGGGCTATAAAATTTTATGAAAAGTTTGGGTTTAAAAAATTATTTACCATTCCAAAGCATTTAAAGATAAGGGATGAATATTATGATGCTGATTTTATGGTTTTAAGTTTATAAGTTTTGACAAGATTTTTAGTCTGTATGTCAAATACTTTTATTTCAATTGGAAAAACATTAGCGAAGGCTTCGTTCAAAAGATTTTTTATTATAGTTTGTAAAAAAGAATATTAATTTTAAATTGGGAGTGTAAAATGGAAAATAAAGTTAATGAAAGAAGGGGTGATTTTGTAAAGTAAAATACTTAAGGAGCGACAAAGAAGGATGCAGAGATTTTATTAAATAAAATAGTGTTACTTATCTTAAAAGAAATTTATGATATAAATTTTTAATAAGTTTTAATAATAATAGAGTGGGGTAAACCTTAAATTAAATATGTGGAGATTTATTTAATAGTTTAGTTGATATTTTATTTTGGGAGGAAAATAGAATGATAACATACAAAAATGTTTCCATGTCTTATCCAGATAGTGGGAAAGTTCTCGATAATCTCAACTTTGATATTAAAGATGGAGAGTTTTTTGTGATAGTTGGGCCAAGTGGCAGTGGAAAGACGACAACATTAAAACTTATTAACAGACTTATTGAACAAACTGAGGGAGATATAATATTTAAAGATAAAAAAATAAAAGATTATCCTTTAAGAGAATTAAGGTTAAGGATTGGGTATGTTTTGCAAGAAATTGCTCTTTTTCCGAATCTAACTGTAGCTGAAAATATTGCCATTATTCCAGAGATGAAGAAGATGGATAAGAAAGTTATAAATAAAAAGACAAAAAGATTGCTTGAACAAGTTGGATTGGATCCTAAAAAGTATATAAATAGACTTCCCAAAGATTTATCTGGAGGAGAAAGACAAAGAATAGGAATTTTAAGAGCCATAGCAGCAGATCCAGAGATTCTTCTAATGGACGAACCTTTTTCTGCTCTCGACCCAATAAGCAAGGCACAACTTCAAGATTTAATAAAAAAACTTCATGATGATTATAAGATTACAACTGTTTTTGTAACTCATGATATGAATGAAGCGTTAAAGCTTGCTGACAGAATTTGTGTTATGAGAGAAGGAAAGATTATTCAAATAGATGAACCAAAGGAAATTATGGATAATCCTGAAAATAAATTTGTAAGTGAGTTTTTTAACAACGAAAGTGGCGTCATATGAATACTTTAATAGAAACTTTTAATGAGAGAAAATCAGATTGGTTAGTTAGTCTTTTTGAGCATTTGCAAATATCTTTATTGTCGCTTATTATAGCAATAGTTATAGCTGTGCCTTTGGCAATTCTTTTATCAAATCACAAAAAGGTAAATGAAGGGATTTTACAAGTGACGGGGATTTTTCAAACAATACCTTCGCTTGCGCTTTTGGGGCTTTTTATTCCTTTTATGGGGATAGGAAAGGTGCCTGCAATTACTGCTCTTGTAATTTATGCAATTTTTCCTATTTATCAGGGAACTGTAACAGGATTTGCTGAAATTGATCCATCATTAGAAGAAGCGGCAACAGCCTTTGGTATGACTAAGTGGGAAAAATTAAAAAAATACAAGTTATCTCTTGCAATGCCAATAATAATGTCTGGCGTGAGGACATCAAGTATTATGATTATAGGGACTGCAACTCTTGCAGCTCTAGTTGGTGCAGGAGGATTAGGTTCTTTTATATTATTAGGCATTGACAGAAATAATTCAGCTTTAATATTAATTGGTGCAATATCATCAGCAATTTTGGCAGTGTTATTTAGTTTAATAATTAAAAATTTGCAAAATAAAAAGCCAAAGACAATTTTAATTTCATTTGTAGTGGTTCTAGTTTTATTAGGAATAAGTTTTATTCCCTCTACAATGAAAAGCAATAAGTCACTAGTTGTTGCTGGGAAATTAGGAGCTGAGCCAGAAATAATTATAAATATGTATAAAGAACTTATAGAAGATAAGACAGATATAAAAGTAGAAGTGAAACCAAATTTTGGAAAGACAAGTTTTTTGTACGAAGCTTTGAAGTCAAAAAGTATTGATATTTATCCTGAATTTACAGGAACTGTCACAAGCTCTTTAATTGAGGAGGACACTTTTAAAATCCCAAATGATCCAAAAGAAGTTTATGAAATTGCAAGAGATAAAATATACAAGCAAGATAAATTAGTCTATTTAAAACCAAGTAAATTCCAGGATACCTATGCGATTGCAGTAAGAGAAGATTATGCAGAGAAAAATAATCTTACGAAAGTTTCTGATCTTAAGAGATTAGAAAATTCTATGGTGGCAGGTTTTACTTTGGAATTTAATGACAGGGAAGATGGAAATAAAGGGTTAAAATCATTATATGATTTGAATTTTGAAGTGAAGACAATGGAGCCAGCACTTAGATACACTGCAATTTCCAATAAATCTATTGACTTAACAGATGTCTATTCGACAGATAGTCAGATTATTACAAATAATTTAAGAGTTTTGGAAGATGACAAAAAATTATTTCCACCTTATCAAGCAGCACCTCTTTTAAGAGAAGAAACTTTAGAAAAATATCCTGAACTTGAAAAGGCTTTGGGAGAACTTGATGGTAAGATAACATCTCGTGAAATGACGGAAATGAATTATCAGGTTGATGTAGAAGGAAAACCTGCAAGTGAAGTTGCAAGAGATTATTTAATAAAAGAAAATTTGATAGAGAAAAAATAATAAGAGTAAAAGTTATTGGGATTTTTATAATTTAAAAATAATTACTCAAAGTTAAATTGGATATAATAGAATTAAGATAGAATGTGATAAAATAATATAGATAAATTATTTTGTGAAGGGAGAAAATTATGACTGAAAATAAAAAGATTGCAATCCAAGAAACTTATGGTGAAAGATTTCAACATTGCTGGGGTTGTGGGCCAAAAAATGATAGTGGAATGCATTTAAAATCTTATCCATCAGAAGATGGAAGTGAGTGTATTACAAAAATTACTCCAGACAAAATGTATACAGGAGGAGTTCCTGCAAATTTATTTGGAGGAATGATTGCGATGATTTTTGACTGCCATGGAACTGCATCAGCAGCTTGGTTTAAACATAGGGATAAAGGACTTGAACTTACAGAAGATACAGTTATTGGAAGATTTATAACAGCAAGACTTGAAGTGGATTTTAAAAAGCCGACTCCAATGGATAAAGAAATTACTGTTACAGCTACTGCAGAAGAAATTGGGGACAGAAAAGTTATTGTAAATATGATTATGGAAGCTGATGGAGAAGTTCGTGCAAAGGCAAAAATGATTGCTGTTGGCGTAAAAGACAATATGTAAAAAATTTATAAAAATTATTTTTAATGACTTTAATTTTGATTGAGGTCATTTTTTTATAAAACTTTAAAATAATATATAATCAAATTTAGTTATTGTAAAGAGATAAAAATTTATAATTAAGTGCTATAATGAAAAAGTACTTTGGGGTGATTGAGTGAAGAAAAAAAATATTTCGCGAGCAATGTTATTTATAATTTTATTTGGAATTGTAAGTTTATTTTCTGATATGACTCACGAAGGTGCTGCTAGTATAAGAGGAGCTTATCTCGCTCTTTTAGGGGCATCGGCGGGAACTATTGGTTTTATTTCTGGGCTCGGAGAACTAATTGGATATTCTATGAGATATGTCTTTGGTAGAATTACTGACAAGACTAAAAAATATTGGCCAATGGTGATTTTCGGATATATTTTGGATATTTTAGCTGTGCCTGCACTTGCTCTTGTTGGAGAAAATGGATGGATTGCTGCATCAATTCTCTTAGTTATTCAGAGAATGGGGAAAGCTATAAAAAAACCAGCAAAAGATACAATTATGTCCTTTGCAGCAAGTCAAGAAGGTGTGGGAAAATCCTTTGGAATACAAGAGATGCTAGATCAAATTGGGGCATTTCTTGGACCGGTTATGCTTTATCTTGTGATGTTATTTAAAACAAAAGGTAGCACTTTTGAAATTTACAGAACTTGTTTTGCATTTTTATTTATCCCAGGAATAATTACAATTTTATTTTTATTTTTTACAAAGAAAAAATTTCCAAATCCAGAACATTTTGAGCCAGAGCCAAAGGAATATGTGCCTTTTAAAATGAAGAAGTCTTTTATATTTTATATTATTGGTATTTCTTTTTTTGCTTTTGGGTTTATTGACTACTCAATAATAATTATGCACATATCAAAAAATTACACTTCTATTGCAGGAAACCTTTATGAAACTTCAAATTTAATAAATAGTGGCACAATTCCACTTTTATATGCGGGAGCAATGCTTGTGGATGCAGTGGCGGCTCTTGTATTTGGTCATATATATGATAAGAATGGAGTAAAAGCCCTTGTTATTTCTACGATAATTTCTGCACCATTTTCTGTTTTTATATTTGGAATGAAAAGTGTTCCTGCACTTTTATTTGGTTTAGTACTTTGGGGAATTGGAATGGGAGCACAGGAATCGATATTAAAAGCAGCTGTAACGTCAATGGTTCCAAAGAAAAATCGTGCGACAGGCTACGGAATATTTGAGTGTTCCTTTGGAATTTTTTGGTTCTTGGGAAGTTGGTTAATGGGAGTTATGTATAGCGTATCTATACCTATTATGATTTCAATTTCTATTGCAGCACAAATTTTGGCAATACCTTTCTACTTAAAGGTAGGAGAAATAAAATAATAAGAAAAGACCTAAAACATGTCTATGCTGTGGATCAAAAAAGATAGAAATACAT